>ERZ869991.340-NODE-340-length-16003-cov-5.179643_pt1 | contig 16003 bp, 16 predicted proteins | sample MGYA00520862_ERZ869991 | MGnify/ENA primary metagenome ERZ869991 (study PRJEB32232, sample SAMN07284978) | human gut metagenome | biome: human-associated habitat; material: feces | host: Homo sapiens | place: Tanzania | collected 2014-08-11 ...
ATATATTAATTAAAACACATAAATTAAAGAAAAAAACATTTGTTTTGCACAAATAAACAATTAGTAACGAAAAAAATATGGGAGCATTTGGAATTTTCGCAGCAATATTGACATTCGCACTTGTCGTATATTATGCAATCATGGTAAGTATGGACTTGTTTGGAGACAAGAAACAGAAAAAAGATGAAGTCAAAGTAATAACAAATACTTCGGCATCATCAGAAGAAATAATAGATGAGCAACCCACCTATATAGATGAAGGAAATGCTCCTGGATCAGAATCAGATTCAGAATTTGAATATGACAAAGAGCAAGTACCACTTACAGAAAGCGAGATAGAGAATCAAACTATCAATGAGCTGTATGAATCAGCTAAGACAGCGAAAGAAGAAGCTTTAGAAGTAGAGATACATTCAAAAGCAGATTACAATGCAATGGAAACAGTAGACAAATTGAAAGAGCTTATGCAAGAGCAAGAAGCATATTCAACAGAACTATCATAATAAGAAAAATGAGAATAAAACAAATCATAACATTAGCAATAGTAATATTATTGTCGCAAGAAGCCTTTGCAAAATGTGGAGCCACCGATTATAGCGGTGGCAGTGGGCGACTCTACGATATGGTAATATATGTATTAGCAATGTGTGGAGCAGTTTTGCAATTAACATATGTAATAGCATCGTTATTTGCAATATACAGTGCGACAAAAATATATATAAAGATGCAAGCAGGAGAAGAGGGATTTACAAAATCCGTGATGTTACTTGTCGGTTCAATTTTGTTTTTGTTGTTTGCGACAATAGTAATGCCAGCCTTCTTCGGTTTCAATTACGGAGTAACCAATAAACTTTTTTAGTGTTCTTAATAAATAAATTAAAATGAAGAAAATTTTTATGCAAATTGGAAGTGGCGTGAAATCAGGAGCCACAAATGTAGTAAATGGCGTAAAGTCATGTGTAAGAAATCCACGTTTCGGAGTGCTTATGGCATTTATGTTTGTCGTAGCAATGGGTACATTTGCACAGAATACCGATGCAGGAGTAAATGCAATATCATCTTCAACAGATTCTTTGAAGAAATATTTGCCAGTCGTTACTAATTTATGCTATGCATTGGCAGGAATTGTAGCAATTATCGGTGCTATCAGTGTCTACATCAAGATGAACAACGAGGAGCAGGATGTCAAGAAGAGCATCATGATGATTGTCGGAGCTTGTATCTTCCTCGTAGCAGCAGCCCAGGCACTTCCACTATTCTTCGGTTTGTAGTCTTCGGCTATGGCAGAAGTAAGGGACGATTACCCAGACTACCCAGTATTCAAGGGGCTTCAAAAGCCCCTCGAATTTCTGGGTCTTCGAGGTAGATATATTTATTGGGCAGCAGGAACAGCAGGAGGCGGTATCTTGTCATTTTTGATAAGCTATATCATATTTGGTTTCTTGATAGCATTATTAGTGGCAACATTAATATTAGGATTTGGAGGAGCCATGATATTGATAAAGCAGCATAAAGGATTACATTCCAAGAAAGATGCGACAGGAATATTTATATTTGCCCATTCGCATCAATATTGATAAAAGAAAAAAGTAAAAAATATGTTAGTTATAATTGTAATACTCGTTTTTGTTTCCATATTGATAGGAATGTCGTTGTCAGTGATGGCATTTGGAACAGGAGGAAAGCGAGCAAAAATCTTCGAGGACATATATTTCAGTGTAGAAGACGTAAACGGTAAAGGTGTTATCTACACGAAGAAAGGAGATTATTCGGCAATATTGAAGATGGAGAATCCCATACAGAAATATTCAGCCGATACAGACAGTTATTATAACTATACCACCCTTATGGCGTCAGTCTTACAGGTGTTAGGTGAAGGGTATGCCATTCACAAGCAAGATGTCTTTGTAAGAAAAGACTTTGACATGAGTAAAGTCGCAAGCAAGAAAGGTGGGAACAAAAAATTTCTATCCGAAGCATATTTTCGTTTTTTCAATGGAAGAAAATATACAGAAGCCTTTACATATTTGATAATAACCCAAAAAGGCAAAAGTGGAGGACTACATACTTATGACACGTCAAAGTGGCGTGATTTTCTTGTAAAAATACAAAAAGTAGCCGACAGATTAAAAAGTGGAGAAGTAAGTTGTAGTTTTATGTCCGCAGAAGAGTGCAAAGAATATGCCGACAGATTCTTTGCATTTGATTTCAAGCACGAACATATATCCATGACCGATTTTAAAGTAGAAAATGAAAAAATCGGAATGGGAAACAAGCAAATAAAAGTCTATAGCTTATTAGATGTAGACAATATCGGTTTACCGGGCATGATGCGTCCGTATACAGATGTTTCAGTAAACAATGCAGTAATATCAGAAGATTTGCTGTCAGCGATAGACAATATACCAGGAGCAGACACAATAGTATATAATCAAGTCATCTTCCTTCCAAATCAGAAGCGAGAGACCATGAAATTGGAAAAGAAGAAGAATCGTCATGCCTCCATTCCAAATCCCAACAACCAGATAGCCGTAGAAGATATAAAAGCAGTTCAGAATGAACTTGCAAGAAACAGCAAGTTATTGGTATATGCACATTATAATCTTATTGTGCAGACCTCAGCAAGCTATGATATGCAAAAAATCACCAATAGTCTGGAAAATCTATTTTCCAGATACAACATACATATATCAAAGCGAGCATACAACCAGTTGGAATTGTATGTAGCAAGTTTCCCAGGAAACTGTTTTCGTCTGAACAGAGACTACGACCAGTTCCTTACCTTGTCAGAAGCAGCATTATGCCTAATGTACAAGGAACGTCAAAGCAAAGGAGACGAATCAGCCTTAAAATGTTACTATACAGACCGTCAAGGACTGCCATTAGCAGTAGACACAACAGGAAAGGAAGGAAAGAAGAGATATACAAATAATTCAAACTTCTTTGTACTCGGACCATCAGGTTCGGGAAAATCTTTCTTTATGAACACCGTAATGCGTCAGTATTACGAGCAGGACACCGATATAGTAATAGTAGATACAGGAGACAGTTATGAAGGATTGTGCAGTTATTTCAATGGTACCTACATAACATATTCAAAAGACAAACCAATCTCAATGAATCCGTTTAAGGTAACAGAATTGGAGTATAAAGAGAATTTTGGTGAAAAGAAAAACTTTTTAAAGACCCTAATATTTCAGCTATTCAAAGGAGCAGAATTTCCTACAAAGTTGGAAGATGCCATTATAGATGAAACAATAGAAGAATATTACGAGGAGTACTTTCATCCATTTGAAGGCTTCAATGATGAAGACAGAAAGATTATGAAAGAAAAGTTGCTTCTCGAAGACAAGAAAAACGGAGAATATGAGAAGTTCGAGAACGAGCTTGAAGAACGTTATGGGGACGAGTATGAAATAGATGAGCTTGAAACCACAGATTTATCCGAAAGGGAAAAGCGAGTAGTGCCAAAGCTGAAAGCCGTAATAGAAGATGAAGCAGCCACAGAAGGAGAAAAGGAAAGAGCAAAGCGACAGTTACAGCGATTAACCCCAGAATTGATAGAGAATAAATATCTCCAGCGAATAGAGCGTAATATTGCAAAGATAGAACGACAAAAGAAAAAGATGAAAGTAAAGGAATTAAGTTTCAATTCCTATTATGAATTTGCGATAGAACGAATACCACAAATAATGCATCAGCAGAAAGTATCGTTCAACATCAATGAATTTAGTACTATTCTGCAAAAGTTCTACAAGGGAGGAGTAAATGAAACGATATTAAACAATGACCTCGACAATTCCCTCTTTGAAGAAAAGTTCATAGTATTTGAGATTGATAAAGTAAAGGACGATCCAGTATTGTTCCCGATACTTACGCTCATTATCATGGACGTTTTCACTCAAAAAATGCGAATAAAAAAAGGTAGGAAATGCCTTGTCATAGAAGAAGCATGGAAAGCCATTGCAACGCCAGTGATGGCAAACTATATAAAATACCTCTATAAAACAGCCAGAAAACATTGGGCAATGGTAGGAGTAGTAACCCAAGAGATACAAGACATAACATCCTCACCGATAGTAAAGGAAGCCATCATCAACAACTCCGATGTCTTCATGCTGCTTGACCAAAGCAAATTCAAAGACAAGTTCGATGACATCAAGGCGACCCTGTCATTAACAGATATAGACTGTAAGAAGATCTTCACCATCAACCGACTCGACAATCATGACGGACGTTCAAGATTTCAAGAAGTCTTCATCAAGCGAGGACAAGCAGGCGAAGTCTTTGGCGTAGAGGAGCCACCAGAATGTTATATCATATACTCAACAGAGAAAGTAGAAAAAGAAGCCTTCAAGTTCTATCAGAAAACGATAAATAAAAGTTATGAAGAAGCGATAACAGCCTTCGTCCACGATTGGAAAGAAAGCGGTCTCGATTGTACATCGTTCTCCAAACTTGTGATGAAAGAAGGCAAGATACATCCACAAAAAGGAAAATAAGATGAGAAGAATAATAGTTTTCATATTATTAGTGTTATCAATAACATGTAAAATGACAGCCGTAAGCTGGCATGCAGTCAATATTGATAGTAAAACCATAGCAGCCATGGGAGGTGCCTATGCTTTAGAGTGGTATTACGAAAACTCTTCCGATATTATGGTAGATTCAATATTAAGTCATTACAAAAATGCCGGAGTAGCGATAGCAGGAATCTACGTATCGAAGAAAAACGACTATGATGCGATGCGCAAGCCAGGACTCATGGGGTCAGAAGAAAACTATTATTTTAAGAGAATCCATAGATTAGTAGGCAGCATGATAATGCCAAAGTTTATAGTAGTAGCTTCTAAACTAATAAAATATCCTGAAAATGTACTAAAATGGGGTCCATATTTATATAAGACCACAAATAACGTGGAGAACCTATGTAAAGAATTTGAGGTTGTTGCGACCAATGGAAAATTATCATTCAAAGATTTACGCTTTCTCCTTATAAATGAGAAGTTGGAAAAAATATTCAATTTGGCAAGACTGGGTGATGTAGATTGGAAGAAAGTCTTAGACGACCTTGCAGACTTCGGTGAAGACTTGTCAGAAGAAGAATTAAAGGACGACCTTAAAGATTTTGGAAGTGCCATAGCATCAGCAGGAAAACAGACAAAAGATATAAATTTAAGAAACTTATCAAGGATAGGAAAAGCATTTCACAGTTCCGCCAAAGAAGTGATGAAAATATACGACAAGTATAAAGAAGCTTACAAGAACATAAAAAACGGTATAGAAGCAAAGAAACAGCTTTTAGAAGTAATAAAGACAACAGATGCAGCAGGAGTGGCAAAGTTATTCCAGGAAGATAACTATTCAATAGAGGGCTTTATAAGCAACTATCTAAAAGATGATAAAGACCAATACTATACCCAAAGATGGTATATCTATACGGAAGACAAAGGAACAAAAGTTCTTTGTGATTATCAGCCAGAGACCTCAACAAGTTGGAATATCAAAGATTGGACTTCAGATTGGATTACGTTTGAGAACAGAAAAGATAAAATAAACGAACATCATACATTAAGCGAAGCAGAAAAAAAAGACTTAAAGGATAAAGCATCTTCAATATGTGGATGGAGTGAGCAGAGAGTCAAGGAATATAACAAAAACAATCCAGGACATAACTGTACAATATTATATACCTTAAACCATGAAGATAGAATACATAAATACAAGACAGGTGCAAACACACATAGAAGGAACTATTGTTTTTACTGTTATTCAGTAAAGGTAATAGACTCATGGTGTATAAAACATGAAGTCTATGAAGAAACATTCGACTCCCAGAGTATGGACTACGAGACATTTGTAGAAAAAATGAATATCCGTTTAAAAGGCTATAATGACAACAAGGATATTAATGATGAAAACTATGGGATAGAATATAAGCTCGGCAGTGATGCTCCACGTTATTATGAAATGGCAGACGAAAAGAAAATGGAAGGGTGCAATACCGTTTCGTTCATTGCAAGCTGCAGCGATGGAGGCAACCTTGCAGAGGGCTCTTTCAACTGGAAAGAGAACGGTAATCAAGGAAAATCCCTTCAAGACCCGAAGTCAAAGAATTTTGCCATGCGCAACAGTCAGGAAACCAATGAAGACGAAAAAGAATTGTTGGAAAAGCAGCAGCAATATACCAATGAGATAAACGCTTTAAACAAGCAAATATCCCAAAACGATGCAAAGATGCAAGACATTATAGACAAAATAAGTCAAGCAAAACTTGCCGGCAATACGACATTGGTAAATCAATTACGGAATGAGTATGATGCATTAGACGAAAAGAACACCCAGTTAAAGCAACAAGTAAATGTAGCAAGACAAAACCTTGAACAAATAGAAGATGCCATTGATGCTTACTATAGCGACAAAAAAGAAGAATTAGATGGGGATTATCGTATTCCGTCAAACATGCAAGAACTACAAGGCATGTATAGGCTACAGTGGACAGACGAAGGAGAATGGGTAAACGGCAGTGGAGAATACATTTTTGTCCGTCATGCCAAATGCCCTTCAATAGGAACAGAAGTAACATATACGGCAACTTTAAAACTTGCCCGAAAGCCAGAATATGTATTAGGCATACGAATACACCGTGCCATATTGTCCGTAGATTTCAAGCTGTCTTCACATACAGATTCAGAAAACGAAATAGAAGTAATGCAGCTTGACATGAACAAGAGTGAGCAAGAAAGGACAGAAGAAGTAAATAAGCGTTTAAAAGAGCTGATGGCAGATTACCCGGACTGTAGTATAAGAGTAAACTACCAATATTCAAGCAAAGTAGAAGACGATGATGACGATGAATTTGCGATACACTTGCTATGGGCAGGCGATCGTCTTGCAATAGCAAGAAATGTAGAATCTCAATTATACGAGATATATGGGCAATTAGTATTCTTGGAAGAAGTTCTTGATACAAGAGAAACATTATTAGACTTCTTCATGAATAGAATATTAGAAGTAGTAACAAGAAATGGCAGAGGCGGAATCGCAAGAGTATGCCTTGAAAGATGGGAAAATGCTGGAAAAATAGCAATGCAAAAAGATACTGTTTCAAACAAAGGCAACGGATTATTTCCAGGAGGCACATTACAACCAGATTATCGTTATGACGGAAAGTTAGACGCTTCAGGAGATTTAATAGAATCAGGGAAACCATATAAATGATACAAGAAATGAGAAGACATATAACAATAACTATATTGACCATAATATTGTCATTTGTATCATCAATAGCAGATGCACAAATAGACAAAGGTTCAATAGAAGCAATGATAGCCAACCACAAGGCAGTTGCGACAGCATTGGAAATAAGAACCATTGCAGAATTAGGAGTTTCGAAGATGCATAAAAGCAGTGCAAAAAAGGTTGCAGAATATAGAGCAACAAGCGACTCCTTAGACAGATATAAAAGATGCTTTCAAATGGTAGACCTATTATTGAAGACTGGAGCCACAGCATTTCATACAGTTAGAACATATAGAAGTGTATCAGGCAATCTAAAAGGCTATTGGAACTTGCTAAAGACATATAATGACAAGATATTGTCAAACGGAGACGTATGGAAATCCGATATAATGATATATGAGACAAGTAAGAAAGCAGTAAATGATGTCGCAGACGAAGCCGATGAGCTTTACAAGTCATATTTGGATTTTAAACTATTGATAGGAGGGAAAAATTCTCCCAAAGAAACAAGAATAGTAGACATGATGGAGTCCATAGATAAGATAAATGCATCAATGGACAGGATAGACAACATAATAGGAAATGCCTATTTGGAGTTATGGTCGTATATGACATGCAGATTAGGCTATTGGAAAAAAGACCTTTTCCGCATGAAAACAATGAAAGAAATGGCAGACGGAGCATATAGCAATTGGGTTAAGGCACAGATGAAAGCCTACAGTTGTCTGCAACAAAAGAAGTCCTATAAATTATCAAGCACCCTTGGTGGAGGTGGTTTAATAGGAGAAAGACGAAGAAAGAAAATATTTATGCCCGGAGATATAAATAATAAATATCAAGGGGAAGTCGACAAAAATTTTGGAGATTTAATTGACAACAAAAAAAATCAATAGGATATGAAAACAATGATAATAGCATTAGTCATGGCATTTACATCACTTCAAGTATTTGCACAATACGCAGAAGTTACATACAACCATGAATCAGATATAATGAACCAGTTTCTTACCATGGAAACAGGAGGAGGAAAGTTAGAACCTGCATGGTATTATAATACCTTTCACAAGGACTATCAAGCCACAGCAAATTTTAGGAACAAACTGAAATATAGGTTAGATATGAACTCAATGTTGGATGACGAGAAAGGATATTCAGTAAAAGTCGATTCCAATTATATGTCAAGAGCCAAAACCGAGGCATTGAACATTGAAAGCCGTTCAAAAGCGACAGACGTTACATGGGCTATAGAAAAGAATAAGATAAACAACAAGCTAAGCATCTTTCAAGATAACATCAACAAGATAATGCCCTGTGGAGGAAAGACAGAAGACCTTGAAAACTGGAAAGAAATATACAACTGCGCCGAAACCGCCATTAAATATATAAAAGGTTCATATCTTGATATGGGACAAAGGAAAAAAGAGTTTCTGTCCATATATGCTTTTATAACGGAGCGGAATAGTCAATTGGTACGACAACTAAAATCTTGGCAACACACGAAGGAAGCCAAAGAATTTTTGAGCAGTAACGGAAAGATAGAAAAATTCACATCCAACAAGACTGTGGCACAAGGAGTATTGAGCCGTTGGCAAAAGAAGTGGAAAGGAAATGCAGTAAATTTCAGAAAAGAAAATAAGAACTAAAAGTAAAAAAAATAAATATGTTACAATCATTAATTTTAGATTCAAGCACTTCATCAGGAAGTGTAATAGGAGGACTGAAAGATTACGTAAGTGATTTGTCAAGTACGATAGGAATAGACCTGTTTGACGAAGACATTGATAATGTAGTATTTCAGACAAACGAGTTTCTGTGCAATTCAGATTTTATTGGCAGTCAAGGACCATTTTGGTGGATTCTCCAGATGTCGATGGCATTAGGAGCATTATTCTCCATACTTGTAGCAGCCGGAATAGCCTATAAGATGATGGTAAAAGACGAGCCGATAGATGTTTTTAAAATCATGAAAGTGTTGGGAATATCGCTTGTAATGCTACTATGGTATCCCTCAACGTCATTTATAAGTAGAAGAGGATCCATACTTGACGCTTTGGCATATATACCAAACTGTATAGGAAGCTATACACATGACCTGTATGAGGCAGAAGCAGAGCAAGTGAGCAGTAAATACAATGATCTTATACCATTATTAAAAGCACGAGATGAGAAGTGCGACACCATAATGGGAAATGTAAAGGCGACAAAAGAAACAATGCTTCAGCAAACTGCACAAGACATATCATCAGAAAACATAGGAACCGAAAAGACAGCCCAGGCAGCAGCATTAGAGCAAAGAGCAGCAGATAAAGCCACCTTTGCCGGACTGATAGTAGGATTAGACAAAATAGTTATGTTCTTCTCACTTGTAATATATAAGATTGGATGGTGGAGTACAATATTCTGTCAGCAAATACTATTAGGAATGCTTACGATATTTGGTCCGATACAATGGGCATTTTCTGTATTGCCGAAATGGGAAGGAGCTTGGGCAAAATGGACGATAAGGTACTTAACAGTACATTTCTATGGAGCCATGCTCTACTTTGTAGGATTCTATGTATTGTTATTGTTTGATATAGTACTAAGCATACAAGTAGAAAATCTCACAGCCATAACGACAAGTGATAGTACGGTAACGGCATATATACAAAATGCCTTTATGACATGCGGTTATCTGCTTGTAGCATCAGTAGTATCACTACGATGCCTCAATTTGGTACCAGACCTTGCAGCATGGATGATACCAGAAGGAGATACAGCGTTCTCGACACGAAATTTCGGTGAAGGAGTAGCAGCCACAGTAAAGCAAAGTGCAATGTCAGTAATGCGATAAAAAGTAGCAATTATGGGAGTATTAAAAAATGTAGAGAACAAGATAAAGCTTGTGATGATAATAAGCATATTATTTCTTACAGGCTGTATAGTAATAAGTCTTGGAAGCATCATCATAGCCAAAGGAATGGTAGATGATGCCCACAAGAAAGTATATGTACTTGACGGCAATGTTCCTGTATTGGTAAAGCAGACAGACATGTCGGAAACCTTGGATGTAGAAGCAAAAAGTCATATAGAACTCTTCCATCATCTGTTTTTCACCCTTGCCCCGGACGACAAGTATATCCAATATACAATGCAAAAGGCAATGTATCTGATAGATGAAACCGGATTGGCGCAATATAATGCGTTAAAAGAAAAAGGCTTTTACAACAATGTGATAGGAACAAGTACCATTTGCAGCATCTTCTGTGACAGTATAAAATTAAATACAGATTCATTATCCTTTACCTATTATGGAAGACAGCGAATAGAGCGAAGGACAAGTATTCTGATGCGACAGATAATTACAGCAGGAAACCTAAGAAGAGTTCCGAGGACAGAAAACAACCCCCACGGTTTGTTGATAACAAACTGGCGAACATTAGAGAACAAAGACATAGAAGAAAAGCAGAAACACGATTATTAATCTAAAAGTAAAAAAATATGGACATAAAAAAAATAATAATAGGAGAGCCGATGCCCGACAAGAACGATCCGAAGTATAAAGAGCGATACGAAAAAGATGTAGAAGCAGGACGTAAATTTGCAGAAAAGACCCGTCTAACCTGGTTGTTCATGAAACTACAGCTATGGGCAAACGATAACAAAAAAGCTTTTCTTGTAATCGTCTTCGGAATAGTTATAAGTCTATTTGCATTAAATATAATAAATATGGTAAGTGCCTATAAGACAAATACGCACAAATCAGCCGTAGAAAAAGTAGACACCGAGTTACAGAAAAGCCTTCATTCAAATAAAAACAGATAGATATGAAGAAAATAAATTTCAGACAGCCCAAATACATACTACCGGCAATATTGTATTTGCCGGTGTTGTTTGTAGGCTACATGGTAATAGACACCTTCAATTTTGAAGCAAAAGAGACCAAAGACCCACGATTAAAGACAACAGATTATCTGTCCGGTGAACTTCCAGAAGCCTACACAGACAGTTTGTTAGGCACAAAAATGGAAAACACGCAGGATGTGTATGGTCAGATTTCAGATGTGTCAGGAGTAGAAAGTGTGGAGAACGACCGCGATTCAGTAAACAAGAAAGAAGACTATGAAAGTCGTTACAGTGATGCGGAAGCAAACAGAGTTGCGCAGCAACAGGCAGAGCAAGAAGAAAAGAAAAAGCTTCAGGCAATGCAAGACAAAGTAAGGACGAACCGCAGAAATAAGTCGACATCAAGCAGTGACTTTGTAGCATCAGAAAGCGACTCCGAGATAGCCCAAGTACAAAGGATGAGAAGACGACGTTCCTATGACGATATGGAACGAGACCTTTCATTAGATGGAAACGAAAGCTATAGAGCCAGCAATAGTTCACCGACAAGCGTTACAGGATATGATGAAAACGGCAATCCGACTTACGGAAACACCTATAACAATACAGGTGCAGGCAACAGCCAGACAACTCCGGGAGCATCAAAAGATGAAGAAGTAAAAGAAGTAGTGAAGAAATCCAAGAGCACTTCCGATTATTTCAACACCATAGGTGGAAACAGTGAAAAGTCAAAGCTTATCACAGCAATAATAGACGAAGAAGTAAAAGCCGTAGACGGCAGCCGTGTAAGGCTCCGCTTACTTGATGATATAGAAATAGAAGATATAACAGTAAAAAAAGGAACATATCTCTATGCCACAATGAGCGGTTTCGGGAAACAGCGAGTAAACGGCAAGGTAGAAAGTGTTTTCTTTAATGAAGATATAATAAAAGTAAACCTGTCAATATATGATACAGACGGACTACAAGGCTTATATGTGCCACAGAGTCAGTTCAGAGAAACAGCCAAAGACGTAGCCAGTTCAGCAATGCAAGGCGGAAACATTATGGATAACAGCAGCTCCGGAAGTACAGGAGTAAAGAGTTGGGCATCCACAGCGATGCAAAACGCCTCACAGAGAGTAATGAATGCCATAGGTTCCGCAGCAAAGAAAAATCGTGTACGACTGAAATACGGCACCAAAGTATATCTAATAGATGAGAGTCAGAAAAAGGGAAAATAAAAAGATAAAGAAAGGAAAATAAAATGAAAACAATAAAGAAAAGAATAATATCAGCAACATTAATGTTGCTACTTACAGTTATCGGAGCTACAGCCCAGAAATCATATTACAATATGGAGCAGCTCACCGTAAATGAAAACGTCTCAACGATAATCACTGCATCAGAGCCAATCAAGCTTGTAGACATATCAACAGATTCCGTTGTAGGCGATAAGCCGTTAGACAACGTTATAAGAATAAAGCCAAAGACAAAGAATCATGAAGACGGAGAAGTCCTTGGTATCGTAACAATCATAACAGAGCGATATAGAGTACAATACGCAATGATATATACAAGCAAGTTGGAAGAAGCAGTATCAGACAAAGAAGTAGAATTGATAGAACGCAATGCCTTCCACAATCCGGAAGTAAGCATGTCCACCGTAGACATGGTAAGCTATGCGATGAAAGTATGGCAATCCCCGGCAAGATACCGAAGCACCTTCACCTCACAAAACAAGATGAAGATGCGCTTGAATAACATATATGTAGTAGGAGAATATTTCTTCATAGACTTCTCGGTAGAAAACAATACCAATCTACCGTTTGATATAGACGAGTTGCGAGTAAAGCTGCAAGACAAGAAGCAGCAGAAATCCACGAATGTACAAACAATAGAGATAAAGCCGGCATTAGTATTGGACAGAAGTATACGATTCAAGAAAGGCTATAGGAATATAATAGTATTGAAGAAAATGACATTCCCCAATGACAAAGTATTGACTATAGAGCTATCCGAAAAGCAAATATCCGGCAGAACAATCTCCATGAATCTTGATTATGAAGATGTATTGGCAGCAGATGCCTTCGACACATTACTGTTAAGAGAAGAATAAAGAAAATTCAAAAGAAGAAAAATATGAATATTATACATCATATAAAAAACATTCCGGTACGTATGAAGGCAATACTTGCTGTTGCTGTGATAAGTACAGGCACACTTTATGCTCAAAGCCATGGGAACCATGTGATGATAGGAATCGGTGGTTCATACCCTAAAGGTTTAGAAACAACAATATCCTATGAGCATGAAACAGAATATCACAATGCTTGGGAATATTTTGTAACCGGTTATTTAAAATATTCAGAAGACCCAGAGGCAGGACATGTAACCAAAGAATCATTTTGGCACAACTACAATACATGGCAAGTGGGAGCAGCATATAAGCCATGTGTAAAAAGGGGAAGGAATCATCATGGCAACATCCGTATAGGAGTAAGCTGTGGAAGTGATACAAAAAAGATAATTGGCTCCGGGCATGTAGGCTATGAACACACCTATAATTTGTACAACGGTTGGAGTGTCTTTTTTCAATTAAAAGAAGAAATAGTGCTTCGAGGTAAAGACACATTCAAGACAGGAGCAGCAGTAGGAATAAAGGTACCACTATAAAACGAGAAAAGACATGAAAGTAAGAATATTATATTTATTTGTGGCAATAATAACAAGCCTATCAACAATGACAAGCTGCGATGACCACGAGAAAGCAGACAATAAAATCCATATTGGCTATGTTCTATGTGAAGACCATAGCTGTATGGACACTGCGACATACAAGAATCAGTCAAGAAGCAAAGCAATAGGAGTAGTATTTGCCGAGGAAACAGACGACCATCCAGCACTTGCAGTAATGTTTCAAGAAGTAAATGAAATATTCTGTGATTCAATCGGAATGGAAAACGGAACGAGCAAAGACATTACAGCCTACGATGGTTCGTCAAATACCGTAGCCATGTATAATAGTTGGGTAGAAGAAGCAAAGAAAGGCAGTCCGTTAGCAATGAAGATGATAGACTTTCATTCAAACGGTCAAAGCGACTACGTTCCGAGTGTAGCAGAACAAAGGCTATTAGTAGCATCCGCAAGAACAATAAATCCGATAATAAAGAAATTCGGTGGAACTCCAATATCCACCGAAAACGACTGTTGGTATTGGACATCAACAGAAGTAGATGGAAATGCCGGTTACCAAGCATGGCTATGTTCAGCAGTAAACGGAGGCATAATGCCTACCCCTAAATCGGAATCACATAAAGCAAGAGCAATTATAGACATAAATTATTAAATAGGGAGGATAAAGATATGGCATTTTGGGCAAAAGTTCTTGAAATTGGAGGGAAAGTTGTAACAAAAGGTGCAAAAGCAACAGGACAGACAGTAAAATTTGCGGCGGAGCATCCCAAGACCTCCATTGCAGCAACAGCCGTAGCCTTACCAGCTTTCGGTCATAAGGAAGGATTTGTGAATTTTGCAAAAGACAAGTTATTAGGAGATCAAGAAAAGAAAAAAGGACTTGTACATGCAGTAGGTACATTAGCTTTGGGCGACCAAAAAGACAAGAATGGAGAAGAAAAATCGTTAGTAGGCAAAGCCACAGACACCTTGTTGGGAGACGGCACCTACGATAGCGGAAAAGAAAAAGCTTCAGAGATTTACCATGGCGTTAAAGAGACGACAGGCAACATGTATCAGTCAGGAAAAGAAATGGTTGGAGGTTTCTTTAACGGCAATGGAATGGTATCAGACGGCAACGGTAACTATTATGACCCCAGTAATCCGCAAAATCAGAACATGCAGCAAAACGGCAGTATGCTCGGTGGCTTCATGGGAGGGCTAAATAGTGCGGTAAATACAGTGTCGGGGAATAACGTAAACAGAATGGATTTGGCAAGTCTGTTGTTATCATCATGGTTAATGTTTGGAAAATTCGGTTGGTTAGGAAAACTATCCAGTATGGCATTGGGAGGAATGACGCTAAAGAATATAAACAACCGTCATTCCCAGCAAATGATGCAACAACCGATAACGCAGCCGTCACAACAAGCACAGCCTATAAATGCAAGTACAATGGAAAATACTTCAGAAAATGAAGACAATGTAATATTACGTCATAGATAAATAAAACAGAAAAGATTATGAATTATAAAGATATGCTCCTTGAATCAGAGAGTGGATATATGATGCCATTTGCAGTATATGAAGAAGAAGAACTGCCTACGACATTAGGATTTGGAAAACAAAGACATCCATCCACCGGACAAGATTTCAACCATTTAGGCGTTGATTTTGCGGTAAAGGACAAGCCCCTGTATGCCATAGCATCAGGTACGATAATAGGTGCAGGAGAAGAATCCGTACATAAAAATTATATAGTAGCAAAATATGGTAAATATGAAGTAACCTATGGTCATATTTCAGAAGCCTATGCACCTTATGGAACGGCAATAACAGCGGGGCAAGAGATAGCGAAATGTGGAGAGTTTCTTCACATAGGAGTACGTTTTGATGGAGAGGACATCGACCCTATGGAGTTTTTGAATATGATATATGCCAACATCCAGCAGCTTGCAGCAATGGGAATAAAGAGCAAGCCGACATCAGACAGGATGGGAAACAAAAAAATCCATACAAAATTTGATGAGAACCAGGAAGAAATAACAATGATGATGCTACAATGGCTTTCATCCTATATGAGTGATATAAGAACAGGCAGATATTCAACCCCTTCACGAGTAGAATTAGAACTGAGGAATATACTATCTCAGGCTGCATCGAAGAATTATTTTTTTGAAAAAATGCCAGATGTAAGTAATCCATTGGGATTAGGAGTGAGGAGTGCTCCATTAGCAGAGAAGATACAGAATATATTGATTGAAGATTTTCTTGCCTATAT
>ERZ869991.345-NODE-345-length-15873-cov-4.975374_pt1 | contig 15873 bp, 11 predicted proteins | sample MGYA00520862_ERZ869991 | MGnify/ENA primary metagenome ERZ869991 (study PRJEB32232, sample SAMN07284978) | human gut metagenome | biome: human-associated habitat; material: feces | host: Homo sapiens | place: Tanzania | collected 2014-08-11 ...
ACTAATGATCGCACCAATAGAGATTTGATAGGCAATTTGTTGGAGCGCAATTTTGATGTATTTATAGATTGCGAATCAGGAGCTTTAACCGTTAAACCCTAATTTTATTTATTTAATTTTAAGTTTTTGGGCTAAGTATCTAGTTTAAATCCTTATTTGTCGTGAGTATTGGGGCAAGTTTTTGTTTTTAGCTTTTCGAATGCGAATGTAGTTCTGGGTTGTTTCGGCAGCTTCTGAGCAATTCGAAAAAGCTAGATAGGAAGAGTTTGAAGCATGAATGTAAGTTCAGTAAGTAGCAATTCAAGTAAAAATACCGAGCGTATCAGAGAGCAGCAAGCCCAATCGGTCAAACAGAGGCAGAATGTTTCCGCTCAGTCTCAAAGTGCCAAATCTGAGAAAACTTCATCTTCTTCTCGAGATGAAGTAAAAATTTCCCAGCGAGCCAATTCAGTCAATGTTGGCTTTAAGTCTGAAGCTCTCAGCCAAGAACGCATAGCCGAGCTTGAAGAAGATATGGCCGCTCAAGAGAGCGAGGAGGCGGAGGCTTCTTCAGCTTCAGCCGAGACAGAAACATCTGCAACCGAGTCTTCTGAAGAAAGTTCCAAAGCTTTCACTATGACTGACGCCTCTTCTTACGAAGAAGGTTCCGATGTTAAAGAGCTGGCTTACAAAATGGTCCAATCCCGCGACCGTTCCAACGCCGATTTAAGTGAAATTAGCGTCCTTAAAGCTTCCGAGGCCAATAACGAAATTCACATTTCCAAAGGCAAAAATGGAGGCATTATCGTTAATGTCGACGGCCAAGAAAAGAAGTTCAGCGCTGAAGAAGCTCGCAATTTAATTATCGATGGTGGTGACGGCAACGACAAAATCATTGCTGACAAAGATGTTGAAGCCGATTTACAAATTGTTGGCGGTTTAGGTAACGATACTATTACTACTGCTAAAGGTAACGACACCGTCTACGACAACTACGGAGCCAACAATATCAGCACCAAAGATGGCAACGATACTATTATTGCCAATCAATTAGATTATGTCCCTGGTGAACAAAGTCAAACTACTGCCGACACTAGAGGTTTCTTCCGCAAATTATTGGATAAAATTACTGGCAAATCTAGCTACGAAGAGCAAACTGTCGACGGCAACATCATTGACGGCGGTGCTGGTGACGACTACATCGAAGGCGGCCTGGGCAATGATTATATCCGAGGTGGCAGCGGCGACGACGTTATTTACGGCTTAAATGGCGATGATAGTATCCGAGCTGGAGAAGGAAACGATTATGTCGACGGCGGCAAGGGCAACGACAACATTAGATTAAGTTCCGGAAATAATATAGCTTTTGGCGGCAATGGTGACGATATTATTAGAGCTGGTGACGGAAACAATGTTTTGGTTGGCGGCCGTGGCTCTGATTCTATCAAAGCTGGTGAAGGCAAAAATAAAATTACCGCCGATTCAGCCGATAAGGTAAAAGCTGGCGAAAATAGCAAAACTTCCCACGTAGAATCTATTGATATTCCCGAAAATATTACCGTTAACGCTGCTCATGGTAGCACTTCCGCTCCAGTAACAGGCAACAATAGCAATATCGGCTTTACCGAAAGAGTACAATCCGATTTAGCTTCTCTGGCGGCTTTATCTACCGGCCAAACTATGCTCAATGCTTTAGCGGCCAATGGCAAAAGTATCAATATTGTAGATACTGATGCTGGCAATTATTGCTCCTACTATCAAGATGGCGCCACTTTGAAAGAAGATGGCAGCGCTAGCTACGGCTCCGATTCTACTGTAGCTTACGATCGCGCTCGCACCCTGATTAGTTATGATGATTGGGGCAAACGTCCGCCTATTGTGGGTATGTATCACGAGATGTCCCACTCTTACGACGCTGGTGCAGGCGTATTGGATGGTCGCTACTTCAATTATGACGGCACTCCGGCCGAAAATACTGAAAATGGCGGTGTAAAAGCTGCCGAGTTGCAAGCTGTCGGTTTGGGTGACGTCAGCGATCAAGTGCAAATGAATCCTGAGGGCATTTCTGAAAATGCTTTGCGCAAAGCTCTCAATTTAGAGCGCAGAGATAAATACTAGTTCTTGCTTATTAGCTAATCCGGAGCGGCTTGTTTTTTAGAAAGCGAGCCGCTTTTTTTTGTAAAATTTTTCTTAACACTAGATTAAGAAGCTTGCCAAAAAGGCGCAAAGTCGTGAAAATAGAGAGGTATTTGTGCATAAGCTTGGACAATACATCGGGATATTAGGTCGGCTTTGGCAATTTATAGCGAGGTTAAAGATATATGAGTATAAATTCGGTAAATAGAAGTGCTTACAAAGCTTCTGCTTCTACGCAGCAGCAAAGTACCGACTCCATAAAGAGCAAAACTTCTCTTACTTTTGATGCTTTAAGAAAGCATGCTCTTCCCTCTGCTAACAAAGCTGAAGAAGGCGCCAAAGAGGGCGTAAAGCTTTCTTCCGAAGCCACTTTAGTAAACAATATCGGCTTTAAGAGCTCGCAAAAGCCTTTTACTGTAACCGATGCTTCCGTTTACGAAAAAGGTTCCGATGTGCAAGAAATGGCTTATGCATTGGCTGGAAGCAGTGATCGCAGCGATGTAGATTTAAGTGATTACACCGTTCTTAAAGCTTCTGATAAAGATAATCAAATTAATATTTCCAAGCGCTCTGGCGGCGGTTTAGTTGTTACTGTCGATGGCCAAGAGCAGGAATTTACCGCCGAAGAAGCTCGCCGTTTAATTATTGATGGTGGTGCTGGTAACGACAATATTATGGCCGATGACGATGTTAGGGCCGCTTTGCATATCGTTGGCGGTAAAGGCGACGATACTATTGTAACTGGCCAAGGTAACGATATTGTTTATGATAATTATGGCGCCAACAACATTAGCACCAAAGATGGAGACGATACCGTTATTGCCAATCAATTGGACTATAAAGATGGCGAATCGGTGCGTGAGGATAAGCGCAATGTGTTCCAGCGTTTCTGGGACAAAATTACTGGCAATGATGAGCAAGAACACGCTGTCAAAGGTAATGTTATTGACGGCGGCAATGGCAACGACTATTTAGAAGGTGGTTTGGGCCAAGATACAATCAAAGGTGGCGCCGGTAACGATGTTATTTACGGTTTAGATGGCGACGATAAAATTAACGGTGGCGCCGGCGACGACTATATTGATGGTGGTCGAGGCAACGATAAAATCAATGGTGGCGCTGGCAACGACAAATTGTTCGGTGGTGTAGGCCAAGATACTATTAGTGGCGGTACAGGCAATGATGTTATTGCTGGAGGAGCCGGAGAAGATACCATCAATGCCGGAGTAGGCGCCAATAAAGTTACAGCCGATAAGCAAGATACTGTTAATGCCAACGAAGACAGCACCGTCAGTTATTTGGAGTCAGCCAAAATACCCAGAAAGATAAAAATTGAAGGCGATGAGGGCTTTACCGCTAGAGTGCAATCCGATTTAGACACTTTGGCTTCTATAGAGCCTGGCCAAGCTATGTACAAGGGCTTAAGTGACAACGGTCGCAAAGTAACCATTAAGAGCACCGATGGAGGCAACGTTTGTTATTACAATGGCAATACTGCCGTTTTGAAAGACGACGGCAGCGCCAACAGAGGCTCTGATTCTACTGTGGCTTACAATCGCTCCAGAATCAGAATTGGCGGCAGCGATTGGGGAGAGCGTCCGCCTGTTGTCGGTATGTTCCATGAAATGTCTCACTCCTACGATGCGGGTGCGGGCATTTTAGACGATCGTCTTTTCAATTATGATGGAACTAGAGCAGAAAGCGGAGGCGTAAAAGCTGCCGAGCTTCAAGCTGTAGGCTTAGGTGAAGTTACTGATCAAGTGCAAATGAATCCTGAGGGCATCTCTGAAAACGATCTCAGAGCCGCTTTGGATTTGGTGCGTAGAAATAGGTATTAGTTTATAGGTAACTTGCATATGACATTTGTTTGGCGAGTTATTTCTGCATAATAAAATAGTAAGTGCTTAGAGCGCAGGGCTGTGAAGGCTCTGCGCTTTTTGTTTTTTTATTAAGTTGCATTACTAATGTAAAAATAAATGCCTAAAATAGGCTGATAAAGTAAAAATAACTCGTTAAATGTGATATAATAACGCGAAAGCTGCCTATGAAAGAAATCTCAGCAGCAGAGAAAAAGCTATACAGCCTTTTAGAGTAGGAGACAGAGGCTAGCAATGCGTTCTTTCAGTTATTCCAGACCCTTGGGTAAAGAGGTCTGCAACATTTCTACGAACCTTTTCCGTCTTGTTAATGACGTCCACGAATCTAAGGGAAAGCAAGACGTTGTGGCGGACATTGCTCCTGCAGTTCTTGCCGACTTGCCTGTCAGCACCATTATTAAAAATGTTGAGTTTTTCTGCCAGCGTGCTTTGGGCGTAGATGAATTAAGTGATGCCGAAAGGCAAGAACTCGAAGAAGAGTTAAATTCTCCGGATTTTGCCGAAAAATACAATCCGGTTCCCAAAGATGTTGAGCTCACTCCAGAAGAGGAGAGAAAACTCCAGATCAGATTATACGCTAAAGCATTTTTGCGTTTGCGTGAAGCTGAAAAGTTCGAATTGTCAGTCGATTCGATTGTTGATTTGTACCGTTCGATCAATCCGCGTCAGAGCGACAATGGGGAAATTTGGCCTACTTATCGCGAGCAAAGTTTTGCTTACGGGGCCTCTATGGAACATGATAACGGAGCTCGTTATTTGCAAGTCCAGAGCAGCGGTTTTCCTCTTTTTGCCATAAATGGCAATGAGTTTAAAGGCGGCACGATCATTATGCAAGCTATCTCGGCTCGCGATGTCAGATTGGCTTTATCTGATGCTTGCAAGAGCTTTTTAGAGGTTGCCGAGTATTATGATCCTTTGGTGCTTATTCCGCGCTTTATTGTCGACTTTTTGTGTGTCAGTCCCTTTAACAGCTCTTTTGGCAACTTGTTGGTAGCCCAATTGCTCTTAATGATCCTTTTGGCCAAAAATGGCTATCCAGTTTATCGTTATATAAGTTACGATTTAGTTTCTGAGCGTTTGGGTGGCAACGACTATTTCAATTCTGCTTTCCGTGAAAGCATTAGCGGTTGGCACGTAGGCAACAACGATTATGTGCCCTTTACCGAGTATTGCTTAAAGCATCTCTCTTTGGCTTTCCGCTACTTCTTCTACCGCTTGCTTCCTTTAGGCGGTCGTGATCGCAAAGCCAAATGCATTAAAGCTTTATTCTATAACGATGAAGTCTTGCTTACCAAGAGCGCTATCCACGATTTGTGTTACGAAATTAGCGTACCTACTATCGAATCGGTATTAGGCAAGTTGAGTGGCGAATCTGGCTTCTTGGAAAAAGTTGGTAAAGGTCGCAACACTGCTTATAGAAGACGTGAAGGAGCAATCGATCATACCGATTTTACCTACGATCCTTTGCTTTAGTATTTGTTGCTATATATAAAAATACAAAAAAATTCTCGCCACGCTTTTTAGCGGTGCGAGAATTTTTTTTGTCTATATAGACTATGTTTCGAAGCTCAAACTCTCAATTTGGAAATCCTCTTTGAGAGTTTGAACGCCAATTTAGAACTTACCGCCCAATAGAGCCAGCAATACACCGGCAGCTACGGCAGAGCCGATAACGCCAGAGACGTTGGGGCCCATAGCGTGCATGAGCAAGAAGTTGCGAGGGTTGGTTTCTAAACCGACTTTGTTGACTACACGAGCAGCCATAGGTACGGCGGAAACACCGGCAGCACCGATTAAGGGGTTGATAGGCTCTTTGCTGAATTTGTTCATCAATTTGCCTAAGAGAACGCCAGAAGCGGTACCTACGCAGAAAGCGATAAGGCCCAAAAGCAAGATGCCCAAAGTTTCGGGAGTGAGGAACTTATCGGCAGCCAACTTAGAACCTACGGCTGTACCTAACATGATGGTAACGATGTTGCACAGAGCGTTTTGCATAGTATCAGACAATCTGTTTACAACACCACATTCGCGAGCCAAGTTACCAAACATCAGAGCGCCCATAAGAGGAGCGGCTGAAGGCAACAAGAGAGCGCAAAGTAAGAGCACTACCAAGGGGAAGACGATCTTCTCTGCTTTGGAAACGGGACGCAATTGACGCATAACGATATTGCGCTCCGATTCGGTGGTGAGAGCCTTCATGATAGGGGGCTGAATAATGGGCACCAAAGCCATGTAGGAGTAGGCAGCTACGGCAATGGAGCCAAGTAAATCTGGCGATAGCCTACTGGTAAGGAAGATGGCTGTAGGGCCGTCGGCGCCTCCAATAATACCAATAGAGGCGGCATCTTTAAGATCGAACTGGATGAAAGGTATAAATTGGGAAAGTACCAAAGCGCCAATCAGAGCAAAGAAGATACCAAACTGAGCAGCACCACCCAAAAGGGCCATGCGAGGGTTGGCAATTAGAGGGCCAAAGTCGGTCATAGCACCTACGCCCATAAAGATGAGCAGAGGGAAGAGACCTGTTTCAATACCGGCAGTGTAAATTACGTGTAAGAAACCACCGGGCTCGGCGATACCGGCGTTGGGAATGTTGGAAAGTAAACCACCCATACCGATAGGCAAGAGCAGCAAGGGCTCAAATTCTTTGACAATAGCCAAATAGATGAGCAACAAGCTGACGCAAATCATAATGAGCATCTTGAAGCCTTCAGCTGTAGCAAAAGCGGAAAGACCAGTAGATTCCCAAATGATTTTGGCACTTTCGGAAGCAGATTTTACTTCGGTAGCATCGGCAGCAGCGTCAGCGGCGACTGGAGCGCTCTCTTCTACTTCAACTACAGTGGTTTCAACTTCAGGTTGAGCTTCAGGAGCTGATTCTTGCTTAGTAACAGCTTCTGCTTCAGAGGTTGCAGCGGCGTCCTTAGTCTCGTTTACCTGAGCTTTGGCTGCAGCTTCGTCGTGGTGAGCAGCTTCTGTAGCAACTTCGGCAGGAGTATTATCTTGGACAGTTTCTTCAACTTGAACGGTTTCTTCAGGAGAAACGGGCTGAGAGCCGTCCTGGGGATATACAGAAACGTCGACGCTCTCAGTTTCGGTAGGAGCAGCGGTAGGCTGAGCCGTTTGAGGAGCGGAGCTCTGAGCATATACGGGAGAATGCAAAGCCAGCAGTAGGGTAACTGCTAACAAAACTTGCAAAAGCTTACCCATATAAGCCAATTTGTTGGCGTGGGAATTACTTTTTGAATGCATCTTTACCTCACTCGACATAGGCTACGATAGAATCTGCAGTAATAAGATCGCCGGGCTCTACTTCGATGGATTTTACAGTACCGGCATAATCGGACTTAATTTCCATTTCCATTTTCATAGCTTCGATAATCAGCACGGTTTCATCTTTTTTAACTTGAGTGCCGGGACCGGCGATCACGCGAATTACGGTGCCGGGAAGAGGAGAAGTGATCGCTTTGGCCGAGCCAGAAGCGGCAGGAGCGGCTGCGGGAGCGGCGGCAGGAGCTGCAGCAGGGGCGGCGGCGGGAGCGGGAGCGGCGGCAGTGGCAGCACCGGCCTCTTGGACGGTGTATCCGTAGTCTTTGCCATTTACTAAGACGCGGCCGTTCTGTACGGTGACGTCATAGGCGCTACCTTGTAAGTTGATCTTGAGGTGCTCGGGCACTTTAGCCAAAGCCACGGCGGGAGCTGCAGCAGGAGCGGCAGCTTTCTTCTCTTCTTTGTAACGTACGTTGACGTGGCCTTTACCTTTAAGGAAGAAGATACCCTTTTCGGCGCAAGCGGAAACGATGAAGAGATTTTCTTCGGTGAGAGGCAAGTTGTTGTCAACCAACTTTTGCTTGATAGTAGAAACTTTCTTGCTCTCGTCGGCGTCGTTGATCTCCAAGACTGGACGGGTATTGATAGGCAAGCCGAGTTGCTCGGAAGCCAGTTTTTGCAATTCTGGATCGGGAGCGTTGGGAGTCTTGCCAAAGTAGCCCAATACCATGCGGCCATAGCCGTCGGTGATCTTTTTCCAAGGGCCGTTCTTGACGTTGCTGTAAGCTTGCTGAATGTAGAACTGAGAAACGGGAGTTACGGAAGTTCCGAAACCGCCTCTGCGGACGCATTCGCTCATAGCTTCGACCAATTTGGGGAAGAGATGGAGCTCGTTGTTGTCGCGCATCATTTGGGTGTTGGCAGTTAAAGCGCCGCCAGGTACGGGGCTCCAAGGAATGATAGGCAAAACGGCCTGACTTTCCGGAGGAAGCAAATATTTGCTCATGCACTCTTGGCTGATGCGTTCGGCTTCACGCACTTTGTCGATATCGACGTCGAGAACGTAATCGGTGCCACGGAAGTTGTGCCACATAGTCAAAATGTCGGGCTGAGAAGTACCGCCAGACATAGGCTGAATGGACAAGTCGATAGCGTTGGCGCCGGCTTCGATAGCGGCCATATAACCGGTGATGCAACCGTCGGCTGTGCAATGAGAGTGGAAGTCGATATAAGCATCGGAACCTAAGATAGCGCGAGCTCTCTTGATAGTTTCGTGCACGACGCGGGGAGGAGTAGTTCCGCTGGCGTCTTTAAAGCAAATGCTATCAAAGGTAATTCCAGCTGCCAAAATTTTGCGCAGAATGCCTTCGTAGAAGTCAGGGGTGTGAGCACCGGTAAGCCCCGGAGGCAAACCCATCATAGTAATAGTAACTTGATGTTTTAAGCCAGCTTCAACAATGCAGCGGCCGCTGTAGATTAAGTTCTCTACATCGTTTAAAGCATCAAAGTTGCGGACGGTGGTTACGCCGTGTTTTTTGAATAATTGGGCGTGCAATTTAATAAAGTCGCTGCACTGGCTGGTGAGACCTACTACGTTGACGCCACGAGCCAAAGTTTGCAAATTGACGTCCGGGCCCATTAAGGTGCGGATCTCGTCCATAGCAGTGAACGGGTTTTCGTTGCAATAGAAAACTTTGGACTGGAAAATAGCACCGCCGCCGTGCTCAAACCACTTGATGCCGGCGTCTTTGCAAGCTTCCATGGCGGGCAAGAAGTCTTTATTTAAGACTCGAGCTCCGTAGCAAGACTGGAAACCGTCGCGGAAGGCGGTACACATAAAATCGATAACTTTTTTACCCATATCTACTCCTTGAGGGCGTTGCTAAAAAAAGGGCTGAATTTTGCTCTATCTTACAGGAAGGCCAAACTCACGTTGAGCTATAGCGATAACGGCGGCAATCTTGTCGTTGTCGGAAACCGTTTCGGCCGCAGCTTTAGCGGCAGGAGGTGCAACTACGGGCTTGGCAGGCTTTTTAGGCGCAGCGGCAGGCTCTGGTGCATACTTACGTACCAATCCGCTGGTCCATCCTGTGATGCAAACCAAAAGGATTAAGAATAAGAATACCACGAGCATACCGATAACTGTTATGATTAGACCTTGAACTATCATAAACTCACAAAATCGGGTAAAGCTCAAACTCACCCGACTTCCTTTCGGTAAATTCCTCTGCGGGTTTTTAGGCAAAAGTGTATAAATCCTGCTCAATAGGTGATTCTTGACAAGTGGGAAAGCATATCGACCAGATAAACGAAACGGGTTAAGGAGTTGCTTTGTGAAGATCGAGATTTTATCCAGTATAGATTCCACCAATTCAGAAATGAAAAGAAGAGCCCAGAAGGCTAAGTTAGAAAATGAATTTGTGCTAATGGCCAAAGAGCAAACTCATGGGCGCGGCCGCGGTGAGCGCACCTGGAAATGTCGTCCTGGCGAGAGTTTGGCAGCCAGCTATTGGATAAGCTTAAATGAACAAGAGGGGCTCAGCCTCAAATGGGCTTCGTCTTTGCCTTTGGTTGTAGGTTTAGCTATGGTAAAAGCGGCTGAAAAGCGTTTAGCACATTTGGGACGAAGCCCAGAAACGCTCAGCTGTGTTGGCTTAAAGTGGCCCAACGATGTGTTAGTAAAAGGCCAAGGTAAACTGGCTGGCATTCTCTGTGAGTTGGTGCACAACAGCTTAAATTTTGGAGTTGTGGCTGGCATAGGTGTAAATTTACAAGACAGTGAAGGTGCGCTGCACAATTTGCCGCGCCCAGCAGCCGTATGGTCGGAAGCTTTTCAAGATAATTGGACGAGCGAAGAAGCTTGTGCGGATATAGGCCGAGAGCTTTTTGTTTTGGTTAAACATTTAGCCGCCGACGGTTTTGCTTCTTTGGCTGCACAATGGTATGCTCATTGTTTGCATAAAGGTCTGGATACAGCTGTCAAAATAGGGTTAGCTCCTAAAGATTCGGACTTCGAACAAGGGAGCGTTTGTTTTGGAGATAAGATTGCAACTGTCTCTGCTTCTCAAGCAGTGAAAATTGGCAAAACCGTAGGTTTGGGCGAGCATGGCGAACTTTTGCTCCGTTCAAATAAGGGAGAAGACTTTGCTGTAACTATTGGTGATGTGTCTTTTTAGTGAATTTATCAATTGGCTTTCGGCCTCCACTTCTAGTCAATACTAAATCTAAAAAAACATTATATTGGCAGGCCGAAGCCGCTTTCAGTTGTAATAATACTATGATGAGATCATTTTTTACTTAAGTGAGGAAAAGATCACTTTATGGCCAGAGCTGAAAGAATTACTTTGCAAGAGGCGTCCGAACTTAGCGGCGTATCCATTCCCACTATTTATAGACGCATTAGAAGTGGCGAATTGCGAGGAGCTATTTGTATTGACGCTAGTGGCAAACATTGGGAACTTTTTAAGAGCGATTTGCCTAAGTTGACGCTTAAACGTAGAAAACGCTCTACTGAGGCTCTGCCTGCCGTTCAAGTTGCCGATAATGATATAGATCTAGTATCTGCCGAAAGTGTAATTCAGACAACAGAGCTTCCGGCCAAGAAAGAAACTATTATCGATTCGGCGCCATTAGCAAATTTCCAAGCTGCTGATAGCGCAGCTGACAGTATTGCCAATGAGACCAAATTATTGGCTGAACAACATAAATTGTTGGTAGAAAATGAAGTTTTAAAAGCGCGTTGTGCTGATTTAGAAGAAAATTTAAAGCATTCACGTGAAGAGCTCGATTCAGCTAAAGATGAAGCTTCTTACTGGCGTGGTCGCTGGGAAGAAATTAGCCTCAATTTTGAAGCTTTGCGCAAGATGTTTGAAGATAGGAATAATGAAGATCAAGAGCTCATTTGGGATTTGCGCGGCCAAGTAGCTGATTTGCAAGACGAACATTCGGAAAGCGATCAAGTTAGCCAAGCTGATGAAAGCGAAGAATATGTTGCTCCGGTTGCGGAAAATGAAGTAGAGGAAGACGTACAAGCTCAACAAGTTCAGCTTGATAGTTTTCCGACAGCCGTTTATCAAGTTTCTGAAGATATGCCCAGGACAACAGCAGAAATTATCTATAATCCCAATATTACCAATATTGACAAAGCCGTCAATTTCGCCTCCGAAGCTGAGGGACATGAAGAAATTTATCCTGAACCTGATTTTGGAGATATTAGTTCTTCGAGCTTAACTTCTGCTGATGATATAGATCCGGTAACTGCCTATGCCGATCTCGCGCCAGATATTGCTGCTGAAGATCTTGCTGCTAAAGAAGCTGTTTCTGATAGCGAAAAGGCAGAAAAAGAAGAAAATAGCTTGCCCACCGACAATGGCGAACAAGCTGAAGAAGAGAACGAAACTCACACAAGTTCGGGAAGCAAACTGTCACCTTTTCCTATCGCTAGAAATGTAAAATTTAGCATGCGCCATCCTAAGGGACGACAAGGTAAAAGAGGCAGAAAGCGCATTCCCCCCTTGCGCTAGGTCGTATTGGTATAAAAATTGCTAGGCTTTAAGCAAAGCTTCCACTTTAGCTTTGAGCTTTTGCCAATCTTCTTGTTTTATTAGGCCGACGTCTTTAAGCTTTTCAGCTTGAGCTAGAGAGGCTTGGACGTCGTTTTTTTGTTGCAAATAAGCTTGGCACAAAGGCAAATATCTATATATTACTGCCTGTTCTGCATTTAAAGAATCTTCAGCTAGATCCAGAAAAGCTTCGGCGGCTTCTTGGTAATTCTGAGTCTCAAAGTAGCCCAACCCTAAGTTGATCTTGGCTTCTCGGTTGTGCGGATTTAATTTTAAAACTTGTTGCCAAGCTTCTACGGCTTCCGAGAGCTTATCTTGTCTAGCTAAGACGATACCTAAATTGGTGCGGGTATCTTCATCTTGCGGATCTAAATTGAGTGAAGCTTGGAAAGCGGCTGCAGCATTATTGAGCTGACCTAAAGCTGTATAAACTAAGCCTTTGTTATTATGGGTGTATTTGCTATCTGGACGGATATCCAAAGCTTTATCTAAAGCCATTATAGCTTCTGTCAATTTGCCCAAGCTCAAGTAGGCTAAGCCTAAGTTGTTGTAGGCGTCAGCATCTTCGCTATTTAATTCGACCGCTTGTCTGTAGGCTTCCACAGCTTTGTCCAACTGTCCCAAATGGGCGCAACATTGTCCCAAACTTAACCAAGCAGCCGCATTTTGCGGATTGAGCTTGAGTAACTCACGGTAGTGTAAGGCAGCGCCGGCGTCGTCGTGTTGTTTAGACATAGCCAATCCCAAATTGTTGTGAGCCAATTCGTCGTCAGGCTTAATAGTTAAAACTAAATGCAAGACCGAAATAGCGTCGGATAAATTGCCACGACGCAGCAAACAAAGCCCCAAATTATTTAAAGCAGTGGTATTTTGGCGATCCAAAAGATAAGCTTGACGCAACTCCTTCTCGGCGCTTTCCAAGTCATTTAAGGCCATAAAAGCGCGACCGAGGTTGCCATGAAGATAAGGATCGTTGGGAGATAAATTTAAAGCTTGTTTGTAAAACTCAATAGCTTCGTTCCAGCGGCGCAACTGGGCCAGAGTTCTGCCTAAGTTGTGATAACTTTTGGCATCTTGTGGATTGGCTTGTATAGCTTGACGAAAACAGGCTTCAGCCTCTTCAAGTTGGCCTTCTTGGGCGTATATTTTGCCTAAAGAATTGAGCGCGAAACAGTTTTGCGGTTTAATTTGCAAAGCTGCTTGGAAAAAGTGCTTAGCTTCTTCATTATTGCCAACTTGCTCACAAAGATAAGCTAGATTATTTAAAGAATGAATGTCATGTTGATCGAGTTTAATGGCGGCACGAAATTCTTTTTCCGCTTCGCCAAATTCACCCGAACGCATGAGCAAAAGCCCTAAATTGTTATGGGCATACTTGTTGTCGTCTAAAGCAATGGCTTTTTCGTAAGCATTTTTAGCTTCGTCTATTTTTCCCACGCTAGCATAAAGTATGCCCATGTTGTAATAAATTTCGCCGCAATCGTCTTTGATGGCAATTGCTTTGTTCCAGCTATCTAAAGCTTGAGCAAAATCTCCCAACTTGGAATAGATTAAACCCATATTATTTAAAGACAAATAATCTTGAGGATTTTGCTCAACCAGTAAATGATATTGTTCCAGGGCCTTCTCATTGTTGCCGAGATCTAAATATATGGCGCCTAAATAATTTAATACTTGAGCGTCGGAAGGAGATACCTGAGCGGCTTTCTCCCAATAGTCAAGCGCTTCGCTCTCTTTCGATTCTTCATAGAGAATTATGCCGATTTTTTTGAGCAATTCTAAATCGGTGGGGTTTTGAGCCAAGCTTTCTTTTAATTTATTCAGATCGGGGAGCGTCTGAGAAGACATGTCGGAAACTCCTTATTTAATTACTTTTCGAAGTTGGAAACGACCTTAAGTACGTTGCCGATCTTGGCTACGTCTTCGGCGCTGCCCTGTACGAAGATAACATTTAACATTTCGTCGACTTTGAAATCTACGTTGGGGTAGAGTTTGACTAAGCTGTCAGCTACGGCCGCCGCGCTGCGCTCTTTTAAGGGGAAGTAGGCGTAATGATCTTTTACTATGGCCGCATTTTCTTTAACGACGCTTGTTTCTGCTGCCGGTACAGGAGCTGCTGTAGTAGCGGTGGCAGGCTTAGTAGCGTCGGCTTTGGGCGCGGCGGCAGGCTTAGTAGCGTCGGCTTTAGGCGCGGCGGCAGGCTTAGCGTCAGCTTTAGGCGTAGCGGCAGGCTTAGTAGCGGGCTTATAATCTTGAGCGTAGTTGTAAGAAATGCCATAGAAGGCGCCGCCGTGTACGTCTACATCTTGTACAAAGTAGGGCGGGTTCTGCACTTTTACTTCGATAATAACTTTGTTGGCCGCCGCTTGTTTGGCTTGGTAGCTGATAATTTGGCCTCTTTCGAGCTTAGCCGATTGGGTAGGCCCTTGCAAAGTGGCCGGGCAAAGCTCGATACTCATGGCCGAGTCGCTGCCGCTGGCGCGTTTTACCACATTTTTCAAGTTGCCTTTATAGATTAAGCCGATACGAAGCTCATCAGCTTTGGGATTAAAGATAACTTTAACCTTTACAGGATCGTCTTTAGCCGTAAGCTGAGGAGGGGCAGGCTTCGTATCAACTTTGCGCACATTTTCAGCCTTAGGCTTGGCGGCAGGCTTTTTGTCGTCGGCTTTAGGTGCGGCGGCAGGCTTGCTAGCTTCAGCTTTAGTAGCGGCGGCAGGCTTTTTGTCGTCGGCTTTAGCGGCGGCAGCGGGCTTGCTGGCTTCAGCTTTAGTAGCGGCAGCAGGCTTTTTGTCGTCAGCTTTGGGTGCGGCAGCAGCGGGCTTGCTGGCGCTAAGTAAGTTTATAGGCAATACGTACTTTACGCCTTTAACATTTTTAACGGTAGGAATTTGGAAAACTTTGATATTGGGTTCATTGGCGGCACGAATATTGACGACTACAGTTTCATCGTCAACTTGGCTAACAAGGGCTTCTTTAGCATTGTTGCCTTCTAAAGGCACAACTTGAGTGTCTCCTTTTAAGGAGGCGCCGTCAATAGTTATTCTGGCTGCTCCGCTGCTGTATTCGGATTTAAAAATAGGGGAGGCCTCGTTGGCCCAAGTGACGCTTATTTCTAAAATTCCGCCTTTGACTTGAGTGACAACTCGCACAGGAACAGTAGGTTCGGCAGCTTCAGTTGGTGTGCAAACATAAGAGATTGAGCTTGCACCTAATAAAGCTGCCAAAGCCGCATGGCGTAACCAACGAGAATTCATGAATGTCCTCCAAAAAGAAGAAAAATAATTGGTGATGTGTTTTTGTTTTTGCTCTTGCACATCCTGCCTAAAGAGATTGGTGAAAAGAAAAAGGCCTGAAGATGCACTTCAAGCCTTTGATAAGTTTGTACAAACTGTACAAAAAAAGTTATTTATTCAACTTTTTGATGGAAGCTAAAATATAACGACCACTTTGTTTATCGCGAGAAACTTTAATTTGTACTTGATCGCCGGGGCGGAAGCTCTGCTGAAGTTTGTTTTTGTAACCGACTTCGGCAGGAACGAAAGCCGTAACGACTTTTTGGTGCTCGTAATTGACGACATTGACGGAGATATTAGAAACTTCCGTCAAAGTTCCGGTAAATTTTTCCAAACCGACATTGTTCAGTAAGCCGGCTTGGCTGGGAAGAGCCCACAGACAAAGAGCTGCTATAGCTAAAACAAAACTAAGAAAAAATTTTTTACTCAGCATAATTAAAAACCGCAAACCTCTAAATTTTAGGGACAATTTTCTTTGACTTCCTAACAATCCCTGCCTAAAAGTGTTTTAGAGCTGTCGCTTTTTGTTATAGAGATGTCGTTATAGAGAGGTCGCTTTTTGAACAGGGGAGGACTAACCGGAAAAGCTGTATGTGAAAAGTTACACAAAAAGACAAAGCACTCAATCTTAGAAAGACTGAATGCTTGCTGTGCCTTATTTATTCTTTTTACGCAATGGCTCCGACAGCAGGATTTGAACCTACGACCGATCGGTTAACAGCCGATTGCTCTACCGCTGAGCTATGTCGGAAT
>ERZ869991.346-NODE-346-length-15865-cov-7.954459_pt1 | contig 15865 bp, 24 predicted proteins | sample MGYA00520862_ERZ869991 | MGnify/ENA primary metagenome ERZ869991 (study PRJEB32232, sample SAMN07284978) | human gut metagenome | biome: human-associated habitat; material: feces | host: Homo sapiens | place: Tanzania | collected 2014-08-11 ...
TTGGTTCAAGTGGCTACTCTGCTAAGATTGGTTCAAGTGGCGACTCTGCTCAGATTGGTTCAAGTGGCGACTCTGCTAAGATTGGTTCAAGTGGCGACTCTGCTCAGATTGGTTCAAGTGGCGACTCTGCTCAGATTGGTTCAAGTGGCGACTCTGCTAAGATAGATAGCACAGGAAAAGATTCTGTAATCATGTGCGCAGGACGCAATTCTAGAGCAAAGGCTAAAGTTGGTTCTTGGATAACGCTAGCAGAATGGAAATGGAGCGATGAGAAGAATCATGTTCCAGTATGCGTTAAGACAGAGTACGTTGATGGAGAAAACATAAAGGCTGATACTTGGTATCAACTTAAAAACGGAAATTTCGTTGAAGTTGATTAGTAACTAACCATCCCTTATGGGATATAAATATATAGTAATATGGCAAAAAGAAAATTTTTAGTAACAATCAGTACAGAGTATGATAAGTTTGATGAATCAGTTTTCTTAGCAAAAGAAGCTATTGGGAATGCTATCTTGAATGAAGTTCAAGATAATTTCGAATCACCTCTTTATGATTGTGGCTTTTCCGTAGAGGAAGTAACAGAGTAACTAATCATTTATAAATATAAGTAATATGGAAGATTATCAGAAAAGAATGCTTAATGAGTATGAAGAATTGAATGACAAAACCATGAAATTGGAATTATTCTTCTTCAATCACCAAGACAAGGTACTGAACTTGTCTAAAGATGAATTGGTAGATATGCGTTTGCAACTATATGCAATGCAAGCATATCGTGATGCTTTAGGTCGTAGATGTTTCAGACAGGGTATTGAAATTTCCGACTTTGAAAAGTACAATCGTTCTCAGTAACTAACCACCCTCTCCTGTAAAAGGGAGAGGCTAAAAAGAAGAGAATATGAAAAAAGAAAAGAAAGATAAAATAGTAGGAGGTATTATGATTGGAATGGCATCTGTGGGAGGTGTTCTTGTGTTTGCAACAATGCTCACATTTGCATTCAATGTTGATATGTTGTTTGGACTATTCATATTGGGTGCTTTGCTTTTTGCTGTTGCCTCAACTATTGGAAAAATATATAGAGACAACACTTAGTAGTTGGAGGATTGATTATGACAGAAGAAACTTATAATAGAGCTACAAACTTAAGAAGTATAATCGAAAAAGAAAAGAAAGCTCTTAAGTATTGGAATGATGCTGTAGATGCTACAGATGAAACTATCACATTATCTAATGGGTTAGGATATAATGGATATGAAAAAACTTCCATTTTTAGTTTTATATCTTTTAGTGAACTGAAAGACATGGCTATCGAGAGACTTACAAAGAGTCTAGAAAATCATCAAAAAATGTATGAAGAATTGTAATGGAGGACTAAGTTATGGACAGAAATCAAACAAAAGAGTTATTGCCTATCATTCAGGCATACGCAGAAGGAAAGAGTATTGAATTTTCTAGCATTACTGATGTAAGTAAAGCATGGAGAGAAGTTACAGATTTTCCTATTGGAATGATTGAAAATTTCAAGTTCCGCATCAAGCCAGAACCAAAGTACCGCCCATTTAAGGACGCAGAAGAGTGCTGGGCTGAAATGCAAAAGCACCAGCCGTTTGGGTGGTTGAAGAGCAAAGAAAAAGGGTATTATTCATTTATCACAATGCTAAACAATAGATTCAGGCTAAATGGATATGATGGATGGTGGTTTGATGACACTATTAACAAATTTACCTTTGTCGACGGTACTCCATTTGGTATAAAAGTGGAGGAATAGTTATGGCATGGGTATGTGTTAATAGTTATGGTACAGAACTTATATTTGAAACTGAGCCTCACAAAGCTGTATATAGCTGGAGAGATGATTATGGTTCTTGCAAGTGCTTAGAACTTCCTAAAGGCAGCATCAAGAAACTCATCGGACGGGAATTATCTTGGTATGATGAGGCAGTTGAACTCAAATAGATTGAATATGGATAAGTTATTATTATATGGAATAGTTGGAACGTCAACTTTGAAGTTACCTACTCCTGACTATAAAGAACTATTTCCGTCAGATACATACATTCCTCCACCTACAAGGAAGGAGAGACGTAAGCGTGAAAGAGAACTTAAAAAGAAGTTCCCTCTTGATTTTACAAGATTTATAAAATTACATAGACTTAAAGAAGAATAGTTATGGTTAAACCTTACAGAATCAAACATAAGGCTAGTGGGCTATACTACCAGCCTTCAAGAAATCATAGTAATCTTTCCAAGAATGGCAAGGTGTACATGACAAATAACTCACTATTGATGATAAATAATAGCTATGATTATATAGCTATTAGTGTTAGAAAAGGCACGAAGGTACATGATATTCTAGAAAAGTTAATGCCCTTAAAAGGCGTAGACAAATACTTTGGAAAAGCAGTTTATTATTGTGTTCCAAAAAGTGAATTTGAAAAAGAAGATTTATAGTATGAAAATAGAAATTAAAAGAGTAACGGACTGGCAGCGTGTAGTGGATGCTGCTCGGTTCACACAAGGCAAGGAACCGCTAGGACATGAGCCTAGCGATGAGTTCAAGAAACAGATGATTCTCAGCGAGCATTCACCGCTCAGGGAATTGGAGTTCGATATTAAGATGTATGGCATACCATACTGGGTGAGCAACCATTTTGTTCGCCACGTTCATGCACAGCCATTCGTCTCCACATCTAGACCAGATATTACTGGCTCCAAGTTGTCACGTCACGATATGCGTCAAGATGATTTGGTCAACTTGCAGCTATCTCTCAACGCTCAGGAGATTATCAATATCTCGAAGCTGAGACTATGCAGTAAGGCTGCAAGAGAGACGAGAGAGATTTGGTATATGGTGCTTGACGAGTTGGTTCATATTGAGCCTTACCTTGCATTCGCTTGCGTTCCTCAGTGTGTATACAGAGGATTCTGCCCTGAGCAGAAGTCATGTGGAAGAAGTACTTATTCTTCATTTAAAAGAATCAGAAAAGAGTATAAAAAACTCCATTTCTAAGTGTAGATAATATATGAAATATCCAAAATATAACGTCAACGAGTTTGTCGGTGGGCACTTCGAGTACACCACTCCCTGCCCATTCGGCATATACGGCAAGTACACCAACGAAATACTATATGTTGGTAGCCTTGCTTGCCAGCGATGCGAACACTTCCGAGGTATCAACAAAGAAGATGGTATCGTATCTTGTGGAATCGAATAGCTTTAAGAGTGCAGCCTATCTGCATTCTTCTTAATAATTAATCAAATTTTATATATGAATACAAAGAAAATCTCAATTATCCAGCGTATCAAGGAAAAGTTCCTTGGCAAGCAGTTCTTTATTGCAGTAATCGCTAACAAGGGAACCAGTTCCTACTTCGTCAACTCTACCATCTACCGCTCAGAGAAGGAGGTGAAGGCTTACAAGAAGTACATCACCACAGATGAGCGTATGAAACAGAGCTTCGATTTCGTAGGCTATTATGGTTTCCGTTCAAAGTTCGACTTCCGCATTCCTCTTAGCGGAAAGCCAGTATCAGTTGAAGAGGCAAAGAAACTGGCAGAGAAGTAGTATGGCAAAGTTGATAGACCTTACTGGACAGAGATTCGGCAGATTACTCGTCTGCCGAAAATCCGATAAAGAGAGCCACCAGCATGGTGCGTTTTGGATTTGCAAGTGTGATTGTGGCAGAGGGTGTACGGTTCTAGGTACTGCTCTTCGTGAAGGGCGCACAAAGTCATGTGGCTGCTATCGCTCAGAACATGCAAGAGCCATCATCACCAAGTATGGAAACCGCAATGGCAGACCAAAGCGGAAAGACAAAGTTAACGGATAATATACATTTTATCACTTTTCATATTATATTTGCAACATGAAATTCAAGTATTTAATAGATAAAGTCAATGGTTTCAGACACCGCAACGATTTTGTGGTACTGGACGGAAGAGCCAACTCGGTCACGCTCTCCAAGGGCATCTACGACCACATCATGCAGAAGGAACGTTTAGACACCTCCATCTTCGTGTTCAGGTTATCTGACCGAGGAACATACGGATTCTGTATGCGTGAGGACTGGGAAGAACTTCGCAAAGCCAACACCGCCTTCGCTCAGCTTCAATTCAATCAGAAGTATAAGAAGGTAGGTTTCAGAAGTGACTACCCTTCCGTCACAGCCATCCTTGATGATTACAATCTTCCGCTCAACAGAATGGTTCGCCTTACTTGCATCCCACGCAAGTCAACCAAAGGTGAACCATACTACGAAATCATGCGACCAAACTTAAATTCGAGCACATGGCAACAAGACAAGAAGTAATACTCAAAGGGCTTACCCACTCTCCATCCGACTACGATTGTCAGGATGGGGAGTTGGCAACCTGCCTCAACCTCATTAACGAGGATGGGGCACTCCACCCTATCCATCAGCCAGTGATAGCTGAGCAGAACATCACGCTGGATGCAGGAGACACCATCGAACTGGTGCATAAGGTAACACACGATGAAGTTATTCACTCACACTACATCATCCGCAAATCAGATGATACTTGGTACTGGATGGAGAAAGGTGGAGACGGAACCAAGAACACCATCGACCTGAACGGATTCCACGTCAATGCAGTCACAGCAGTTGGTAATATCCTCTGCTTTGTAGGAGATACTGCTATAAAATATGCTTTTTGGAAAGAGGATAAATACATAATATTCTCTAGAGAAGACCTGATGTATTCGCTCAATATTACCTCAAAGAGCGTGAATGAATATTTCGTTGCCGAAATGGGCGATGATTTCTGGAATTTGTTTCACACCGAAAAAGAAGGCTCTATAGATGAGTTAACTGCCGTAGGTACACAAAAGGCTTTTTCTGCTCTAGACGCTATTGTTAATAAATACATAGATGAGAAAGGAGAAAATCTTCTTAAATATATCGTATTTGGAGTAGCTGCTGTTAGACTATATGATGGCACGTATTACAATGTATCAACCCCATTCATTCTTGCGCCAAACACTTGGCAAACATATAAAGGGGCTAAAACTGCTGTTAGTACGCTATATCCTAGTCTTGCATATTCTTTTCGGTTAGATTACAACGCTGATAGCGAAGAAGGAAAATCACAATTCGTCAAAACTTCTTTTGCTTTACATAAGCATTCTATAACTATAGACTTCCCGAATAAGACTATTTTAGACTTGGTACAAGGAATAGATATATTTATAACAAGAGGAGACTTATTCTTACAGACAAACAAAAGGTATAAAGCGTATGCGTCAGCCATGATAAATGGCAAAAATAGATATGGCTATTGTCATATCGACTTATTGCCTTATTCGGAAATATATAATTGTTTTGATAATTTATCGTTTTACCACTCTATATTCATTGATAAAAATGAATTTGGGGAAAGTAAAGAAATTAAAAATGTATTAGGCACAGAAGAGTCTATCTCTTTAGCTAACTTAAATAGGCTAGATTTTGGAGGTGATTACGCTATAACATACAACAACAGATTACATATTGCTAATATTAATAGCGGCTCTTTTAAGACATTTGAATTTTATCCGATTTATACCTTTAATTTAGAAAATTCTTCTACCAAGGATATTGCAAGTGATGATAGATTGTATGTAGACACATACCCTGATTTACCATTAGAAAATGGATTGTATAAAAAAAATACCGAAAAAGGTGTTATGGCTGATGTAGTAGCTATTGTTTATGCAGATGACAAGAAATACTATATTTATGGCGAAATGCAATATCCGTTCCAACCAATAATAGCATTTCCTATTGAAGGGGGAAGTAGAGCTGAGTTGTATATTAAGATGAATGATAAATATTATTATTACGACCTTACGTTACATTCATCAGACACTATGGCTATATCTTATTATTTATGTTATGGATTTGGGCTATTGCAACGAAGGAGCATTTCTTACGAACTAGGTACACTAGATGGTGAAAACCAATATGAAGGTAATTGGAAATTGAGAATATTGTATGATAATTCACAGAGCAATTCGACAAGCGAAGACTGGAATAAAGCATACCAATTATATTTAAAAGGATTCTTTTCAAAGAAACAACCTTCATTGATACGTGTAAGTGAAGTTGAGAACCCTATAATATTCCCTACCAAAAATAGCGTACAAGTTGGCTCTTCCATTATCAATGCTCTTGCCGCCAACACCCGACCAATCAGCGAAGGTCAGTTTGGTGATGCACCACTCTACGCTTTTACCGATGAAGGTGTATGGGTGTTGATGCTTGGCAGCGAAGGAACCTATATTGCCCGACAGCCAGCCAACAGAGATATTTGTTCCAATCCTAAGGGTATATTACAGATAGATGATGCAGTTCTGTACCCTACAGAGCGAGGCATCATGATGCAGCGAGGGCGAGAATCTGAGAGCATTACCGATGTACTGGATGATTATCCTTTCGATTTTCTATCTATCTACTCACATTCGACAAAGGATAAGACCTATCCGAATAAACTCCTTGCACTAGGTAATATTCCTGAGTCAGATGTGAAATATGTCCGTTTCCGTAAGTATCTCGAAGAAGCTGGCATGATTTACGACTATTACGATAGCCGTATCATCGTTTTCAACCCGAACTATACTTACTCTTACGTTTATTCGTTGAAGAGCAATATGTGGGGAACCATGCACAATGTCTTCAACAAACGAGTAAACATATATCCTGAGTCATACGCTACAAACAAAGATGGAAAAATTCTTGATGTGTACGTAAAGGAGCCAGCAGGAAATGTTCCATTCTTCCTTTGCAGCCGACCTTTAACGCTTGGGCAAGATGCCTACAAAACAATGTTTGATTGTATCACAAGAGGATATTTCAGCAGCATTCAGGCAGGAAAGTGTGGAACGGTTCTATTCGGAAGTAATGATTTGGTTAATTGGTACTACGTTGGTTCTTCTGTTAATATGTATCTCAGAAACCTTGTAGGTTCTCCATACAAATATTTCAGGCTTGCACTTATGGGTAGTCTTTACCCAAACGAATCTATCAGCGCATTATCTATAGATTTACAACCAAGATTACAAAATAAACTCAGATGATTATGGAAGAGTATACATTATCACAATTTGATTTCAAAAAGGTCTACAATGGTGCATCTGTTGCATACCAAAATGGAAAAGATATAAAAATTGCAACTTATATCGAATTTAACGAAGGAAACAGAGAAGTTTATTCAGGTTATATTTCCTTCGGAGATAATACAAAATATGGTTTCTATGAAAATGGGAAAGCCTTTGATAGCAATGGCACACCCTTCACACAACTATATATTGTAGAATCCACCATCACAAAGACAACTGGCACGAAGCTCGTCAGAGAGACCTCTTCCGATGGCACATCAAACGCTAGACCATTCCCAAGAAACGGAATAGCTACTGCATCAGAGACAGGTGGAACAGAGGAAAGCGACAAAGAAGAGGAAATCTTCTCCATCGCTACCCTACAACCTAGAGAAGAGGTAGCCGCAAGTTGTTTGCAGTCTATGCTCATGCAGTATGCAAATCCGCTCAACATAGACAATACCAAGATAAAGCAACTTGTAAGTAAGTCTTACTTGTTCGCTCAGGAGTTCATCAATCAGGCAGTTCTTTATCGTGAGAAGGAGACTACATCGGCAACCGTTGAGAACAACAAGTACGCATCGGTTGATTCCGATTCTCTCAGCAGCGACACCGACAAACTGCTCTACAACATAGCTACGGCTATTAACAACTTTATCGCTCAGGATAAGAACCAGTATGCAGACCAGCAGAAGAATGGTTTGAAGCTGGCTGCTACAGACGTTAACGTCAAGACCTTGCCTGAGGGTATCAATGTCAATGCTGCTGTTACTGGTTCGGTAACAACCAAGCAGGAATCCACTTCTAGTGGAACATGAACTTAGATAATATAACTTTTGTCATTTAATACAATAAAGGGAAGCAGTCCGTGATGGATAGCTTCCCTTGCTTTATCTTAGCCTTAAACGACTAATCATTTAAAATGGATGCAAAGCGATTCTTGCTCTACCAGCCGAGCGATTGCTGGCATCCTTAATCTTCTGCTTCTTATCCTCAGCGAGTGCCCAGAACCTATCAGCACCATCAGGATAAACTATCATCAACCACTCATATAAAGACTGATTCACAATATAATCGTGAATATATACCGTCATGGTATGAACACTAGTCTTCGAGAATCCACTTGGCATTCTCATGGCTAGATAATAGGCATCCTCATCATTTGTCGGGGAACCTATGCACTCTTCCCACTCGTTGGAATCAAAGCCACCTCCAAGCATTTCCATCTTGGTATATCGGAAAAGCATTTCCTTGCAGTCTTCTACCGCTGAGTCAAGAATCCTTGCCAGTTTATCCCGATTGCCATTCTCGCCCACATCATAGACGTTATGAATCAGGTGTGAATCCTCTACCGAACTGGATATGGAATCGGCATAGGCAGCAGCCGTATTCTTGATGTCAAACACCAGTTCCTTCTTCTGAAGCTCTATCATTACCTTGTAACCAAGGTGACATGTTCTGCATTCTTTCATACTCACCTCCTTCCTTATTCGTTGGGAGCCGTTCTGCTTGGCCTCTCACGTCTGTTGAAGGTCTCATGCAGATTCTTGATGGCTACAACAGACAATTCTGAATAAGTCTTCGCCTCTGATGGATTGGTAATGATGAACCAATCCATCAGAGCCTTGTTAATGATGTAGTCATGGATGGAACTGGTAAGTGCATCCTTCAAGGCGAGCGGATAGTTGGATGGAAGGGAGAGGTTGATGGTGATATTGGTATTGCCATCAATCAACTCGTTGGATGCCGTTGTGCCGCTACTGGTCTGTACCGACTCACTCAACTCTACGAGCAGTTGGCTATACGCATTCTGAATGCTACGCAATGCCTGATTCTTGTCTTCATCATCATCGCTTGCCTGAATATTACTTACAGCCTCAGCATCCATATCTGCTGCCCTTCTACTACGTCCAGTCAGGAACGCTTTATTCTGAAAGTCGTAAATGAGTTCACTCATATACAACGTAATCGTTAGACTTTTTCTTGCCATACTTATGATATTTTTGTTCGTGTTGGTTTCTTCTTGAAAAACGCTTTTTCTTTGATGTCGAGCAATAATGCAGCAGCATTATCTGCATACTCCTTCACCTTGTCGTTGGCGGTAATCTCACACCACTTCCCGATGATGCTGTTCACCATGAACGAGTTGGCTGATGAGTTGATTGAACTGAGAAGATTATAATCGAATCTGCTAGGCATTTCTAGTTGCCAAGTAATGGTTCCTTCTGCTCCTGAGCCACCTGAGATAAACCGTTTCAGGACGTTTCTCAGGGCATCCAGCGATTCATTGAAGAACCGCTCAATCATCGTCAAGTCTGCATCCGTCACAAAAACTTGGTCAAATGCCGACTTGCCATCCTCCAGTTTGTTCTTTGCGCCTATGTAGGCAGTAGTCTTTGCCACCTCCTCATAGATGTCACTTTTCTTGATTGTCAATGTGGAATCTGCCATTCTTTATCTTTTTATAGAGTTTATAACCTAATACGATTAGCAGCATGCAGAGTGCGCCAAACGACCATACTGCATACTTCAACTGAAACTGCTCCCACTTGGAGAGTTGTTTTTCTACTGGGTAGGGAACTGGGATGGAGTCTCTTTTCAGAAAGGAATCCACCCTTACTTTGTACACATTCTTGAAGACGGTTTTCTCATGCCATCGGTCGAGGAAACATGTATCTCCCTTCTGTCTGAGAAAGACGGAATCACGCACAAAAACGCTGTCAGAAGTATGCAGCGTATCGTGTTTTACTACGTCCCGACATACAACTTTTTCCATCGGGATGTATTTTGTTTTGCATCCCGACAGAAAAAATGCCACTAGCAAGATGCCTATCACGTAGAGTGCTACTTGCCAAAAATCAGTATCGTACCATTTAACTTTCATAGGCTAAACATTAAAGACCTTCTTTGCTCTTGTAAGGAACTTTCGTCTTGATTCCAAGCCGTTGGTTCCACCATTGATAGTCTTGGTAATAGCCATGAAACTATCACTATCAGCCAGTTTGTTCAGGTCATGTTTCCACCACCACCACATAGCACTCTTCGTTGCTCCTAGCGGAAGTTCCAGCAACTGAGGATTCTCCATGATGTCACCAGTACAATGCTTGCTGTTCTGATAAGCCTGATAGTTGGCTCTGCCAGTAATCTGAATCAAGCCTCTACCCCGATACTTGTAGCCATCACCATCTTTCAGGTTGCCGAGCATGTTCTTCAACTTACCCACATCATACTTATGGAAGTAGTTTCTGTTGCCGAGTTCCTTTGTGTATCTCAGTTCACCACTCTCATGTGCAATCTGAGCCAAGAAGTGAGCCATTCGCTTAGGAGTATCAATGTGGAACACCTCAGCATAACCGTTGATGTAAGGCAGAAACGCATCTACCTTATCCTTGGCATTCGGCATAATCGCTAAAATCTGTTCTCTTGTTACCTTCATTATTTGCCCTCCTTCACTTGTTTCAGCATACTTGCGAGTTCATCCTTCACCTTACTCTCGAAGTTGCCTAACTTAGTTTTAAAATAAATGTTTACCCCGAATATTGCTCCAGAGTAAACCAATGCCTGACTGATGTACCAGAGTACACCATCCGAAATTACATAGTTATTGAGAAAGAATGATAGGAAGGCGAGGACTACGCCACTCACCACCATTCCAATAGCTGTACCATATTGCAAACCTTCACGTACGTTTGGAGTCATAACTTATCTTTTATAAAATATTAATAATATGCAAAGATAAGTTGTGCCTTTCAATTCATTATCTTATCCATTAATGTTGTGCCATATTTTACTTGTAGGATGCAAGCAATCAGGGTCTTGTAGGTATTCTATAGCCATCAGAACCACCATTTCCTTCAACTCCCCTGCATCCTTGCTGTATCGCTCCAGCAGAAGATGATGGTCACTCCTCAGCAGATTCATGGTAACAGCCAAGTCATGAATGGTGTAGTCTGATATATCATCCTTATGCTTGTCAAAAGCAGCCTTTATCTCCTCATCCGTAAAGAAGGGAGCCATGTGCTTGGTTCCGTCTGCATCCTCATACCACATCTTACTGATTGCATCATCGGCAAAATGCTTGTCGAAATGCTCTTCACTCAACACACCATACACCATAGCACACAGATGATGCACCTCTGCATCACTCAACTTGTAAGAGAGACACTTGCCGATAGCCTTAGCTATAGCTAACATCTGTTCAGGAGCCATTTCCTGCTGATACTTTTCAACAAATTCTACGAAATTCATACCTATATAATTTAAAAGTTTATGATGCTGCAAAGATAAGAATATCTTAAACGCAGCACCATAAACTCGTAGAAGTTTCTGTATCTATCTGAATGTCAGACAAATGCAGTTACGATAAAAACACCTCCTTTCTTTATTCGTCCTTAAATCTGGTTCGTTTCTCTCCACCCCTCGTCCAGATGTCGTTTTTCTTGCGTTTCGACACCTTGCCGAGCACATCATTCTCGTAAAGGTCGGGCTTGTCTTCCCTACCTTGGGTCTCTGAAGCAACACCACCATTCGGGTTGCCACCTTGGTTGGCATCAGGTTTCCCATTGCCATACCACTTCTGATTATTCTCCTTGTCTGCTATCATAACTATAAATTAATCAATAATCACTAAACACTAATCACTAATCAATAATCACTAAACATTATGCCGCCAATGGTGGATTCTGTCCGTCAGGATTCACTCCCTGACCGCTCATCATCTGCTGCAACATCGCCTGAGCCTTCGGATTGCTCTGTGATGCCTGAGCAACTTGGGCTTGCAACTGAGGAGAGAATCCTTGTGGAACCTCACCATTCTCCATAGCTTGCTGGTTGGATGCTACCGATTGCAGCAACTCCTCACCAAATGGGAAATCACCTACCTGCAACAACTGCTCCAGCGTGATAGCTTGGGCTTGCCACAAGGTCATAAGGAACTCATTCGCCATCTGTCTATATACAGGAGTAGCCGTACTTTCCGTGATGTTGATGTCAAACTCCACGTCTCTAATCTTCTTAGGGTCGTAGCGCACAATCTGTCCTGCCCTACCCACGATATTGAAGTTGCGAGCCACGTCATAGTACTGCTGCATGTTCTTGACGGTCTTGTATGCTCCATCAATAATGAACTGACTGAAACTCTCCAAAATATCAAGCAGCGACATGGTAGCATTCTGTGTCTGCTGGGCATAAAGCGAACCGCTCGTACCCGATACTCCTGGTTTACCTTGCAGCGCACCGTTCACTCCCGATATATCCTCGAAGAACTTCAACTGATAGCTGAGCAAATCACCGATGCCGATGTTCGTAGAGTTGTTCGCCACTTGCTGAGGAACCTGACCACTCTTATTTGGCTTGTATCTCACCACACCATTGAACCTACTCCACTCATCGCAGAAATCATCCCAACTCATATCATCAGGAAGACAATCCTCAGGACAGAGCAGCACACCCTTGGCACTCGCACGCATGATGAAGTCATACATCGTGATAAGTCGGTTCACGTATCTCTGCTGGTCAATCACGTCTTCAACAAAGCTGTGAATCTCGCCATCAATGAACGGATAGAACTTAAAGCAGTATGGATTCTCACCATGAGCATAAGGAGTCTCGCCCTCTCTCAAAATATCACCGAAAGGAGAAAGATAGTAGAAATGCCAGTAATCATCCATAAACCACTCAGCTTCAATCAGAGGAATATCCTCTTCCATCATGCCAGCAGCCAGACCTCTCTGCATTCTATCTCTGTTCTCAGCATCTACAATATCAGCCTTATCCTCAACATCAATTTTGAAATCATCGCCATTATTATAGTCGTGGCATCGGTATCTCGGTTTACTCTCCTTTCGCCAAACCTCAATCACTCGGCAGAGTGAAGGGTTGGCAGGGTTCATAAAGTCAATGGTCTTAGGGTCGAACTCACCGAATCGCTGAGTGCAGTCTGCAATCACGAAATCTCGGTTAGCCGCCAGTCTGTAAATCTCCTTCAACTTACGAGCCTCAGCAGGAGACTTGGCGAACTCTCGCAGTACGTTGCCGATGGTAATATCATGCACCTCACCCAAACAACTCACGTCCCAACCACGGAAATCCCTCATATTGTTGTCTATGAAGAAATTGTTCGGGTTCACATAGTCCGTCCAGCAATCCAACCTACCTCTTCGCCATCCGTACTTCTTCTTATAGATAGCAGCACCGCTTATCAGGAACTCTTCCATGGTTCGGGCATCCAGTTCCGTCTCTCGGTTCAGTTGTCGGTTGCATTGCAGTACCACGCTCATGGTCTCACCATATCGCTTTTCATCCTTATCTCTAGCGTTGCATGTCGGTTCCTTGCTCTGAGAGCGATAAACTCCCAGCACATTCTTCACCAATCTACGGATAAGGTTGTTCTTCAATGGTTCGCTACCCTGCTCACGGATATAGTCTTCCTCCCTGATACGCTTGGTAAAGCCACACTTATTCTTGAACTCAATGGTATCACCCCACTGGTCTCCATAGCAGTACCGCTTGTTTCGTAATCTTCGCTTACGGAAGTTATCCATGTTGTTGTAGTATCGTTGAGCCTCCAGCAAGATAGAGAAGGCACGCTCATAAGGCTTGTCAAATCGGTTCTTGGATGCCTTTACACTATCCAGTTCTTCCTTGTCAAGTACCCTACTCAACGATAGCAGTTTTGTTTCTTCTTTCTTCTTTGCCATAATTTATGATGTTGTAGGTTCAACAATATGTGCCAACTTTCTAGCCACTCCAAGGAATCCGCTTGCAGTATCGGTATCGCCAAGACTGACGCAAGTAAGATAGCCAGCCATGTAGAGAATAGAATCTTTCAGGACGGAAGGCAGACTGATATTCTTTTCGGTAGTGATAGATGGAACCTGAACGTAGATGAATGCCAACGTAGCATCCTGCTTTGTGCTGGTATATAGTTCGATACTCTTGCCGTTAGCCGTATGCACGATAGCCGCAATCGGTCGCTCAGGATTTCCCCTCACTCCATATTTGCAGTTCTGATACTTGTAGGCATCATCACTCTCTGATATGATTGTAGCAGGACGGTTCCAGTCTTCTGCCTTCACAGAAAGGATTCTCAGCATATCGGTAGGCAATACCATATTGCCCACGTAATAGCCATTGCTATCCGTCCACGTTACAGCATTCGTACACGAAGTACCTTCCACCATATCCTCAGGAGCATCCGAAAGAATGATTCTTGCTGCATCTACGATTTTACTCTCAATAAGTTCTGCTTGCGAGAGTGTATCAGTATCGCTAGGAGCCAGCAAGCCAGCAGACTCTTGGTTTCTATCCAAGAGCACCTTCACCTCTTTCACTAAATCAGATACAGCATATTCTACCATTACTCCAAACCTTCTAGTTCAACACCCTTTTCCTTAGCAATCGCCAAGATGTCTTCCTTGGTCTTCATCTTAGAACGACTCACACCGAAGGTCTCAGCCAGATAATCCTTGGCATCCTCAACGTCAGTAACGCTGTGAGTCTTCTTCTCGTCAGCCACATTCTTCTTGGTCTTGGCAGCCGCCTTCTTCTTTACCTCAGCAGCTTCCTTCTTCTCGTCAACGGTCTCAGCCAAGAAGAACTTGTCCTTGAACCAATAGTGTGACTCGACAGCCTTCTGCACCTTAGGGTCTCTTGTCATATAGACACTACAGCCCATAGTCTTACCCTCAAAGTTAATGCGCATTCGCTCATTACCTACCATAACGCTGAATGCCAAATCTGTACCTGCTTGATATTTCTTAAACATGATTATACCTTATTATATATGTGTTACTAAAAAAGGGATGGGGCTAGTGCCCACACCCCTCACTATTTGATGAATAAATTTGCAATTCTACTTACTTTTAGGCAGCAGCCTTGGTCTCTTCTGCATCAGTTGCACTTTCTGTTACGGGAATAGCAGCAAGGCGCATACGAGCATGAGCCTTAGGGTACTTCAAGTACAGACAAGCTACCTCCTGAATAACTACTGCATCGGTGTTACGGATGCCAGCCTTCTTCAAGTCGAGAACGTTTCGAGTCCAAGACAAGTGTACTCGCTTAACCAAGAACTCAGGGTCAAGTGCAAAGCCGCAGTCGCTCATATCAAAGAGGTCGAATAACTCAGAGTGAATCATCAGCACCTCACCGAAGTCAGTCTCCCAACTCTTAAACTTCAAGTTCCAAATCTCAACGGTGTCCTTCAAACGGAACTTATCAGACTTAATCTTACTGAACGCACTCACGAAGGCAGAACCAGCAATAATTACCTTGCGCTTGTTGCCGATACCAGTACCCACAAACAAGTCCTTGGAAATGTCAACCAACTCCAAATCTGTAATCACTCGCTCATTCTTATTGTAACCCTTCTCTATCTCGGCAGCAGTAGCAATATGACCTACTTCAATGTCCTTACCTGCCATCCACCAGATACCCTTGGTAAACCACTGAGCAGAGTTGTTCTTGGTAGTATGCTTGATGCAAGCCATATCACCGAAGAGATAAGTACCTTCCATCGCAAGACGCATATCGTAGATGCTATCCTCCTCAATGTCAGAGAAGTCCCAATCTACTCGCTTAGCAGCAATCTTATTGAAGGTGCTCTCCTCAACCTGAATCATGAAGTTCTGGCAGTACTGAATATCAGAATCAGGAAGATTGTTGAAACGACCCGTCTGTACGTCCAACTCACCGCAACTCTTCGCCATACGGATAAGTTTCTGACCCTTCTTCAAGGCAGGAATACCGATAGCCTGTTTCTTTACCAAAT
>ERZ869991.347-NODE-347-length-15836-cov-7.360112_pt1 | contig 15836 bp, 10 predicted proteins | sample MGYA00520862_ERZ869991 | MGnify/ENA primary metagenome ERZ869991 (study PRJEB32232, sample SAMN07284978) | human gut metagenome | biome: human-associated habitat; material: feces | host: Homo sapiens | place: Tanzania | collected 2014-08-11 ...
AGAGAGTTAAATTTTGGAGAGCTTTAAAAAGTGAGCATTAATGGTGTAAACAATAAATTAGATATCCAAAAGCTTTTACAGCAAATGAAAAATGGCAAAGCTGGAAAAGCTGGTTTGTCTTCAAAAGTTCCAGCTCATTTAACAATGAACGGTTCTATTTTTAATGCTCCAAATGCTAACAACATCAACTTAATCAATAACAATAAAAACGGTGTTTCAGCTACAAGAAATAACCAAACTGCAAATAATGTATTGAATGCTAATACAGCTAAATCAGTTTCAGATGTTTCTAAAAACAATTCTTCAAACAAAACAGAACAAGCAAAAGCTAATCAAGAAACTCAAAATTCTGATAATAGAAAAGTAGATATTGGAAATTATGATTTTGATAATTTAGTTTCAGTTCCTGATGGAGAATTGAACTCTTTGAAATCTGAATTGACAGAATTAAAAGATTCTAATTTGCCTAGATTCTTACAAAATAGTGTAGATTCTAAATTGGGTAAAGTTAATAAAGAAATTAGCAAGAGAGCTTCAAATGTAGCCGGTGGCGAAAAGAAAGATGAAGTAAAAAAACAAGAAGATAAAGAAAAAAGCAGTGATGAATCTGTAGCAGATTCAAAAAGCAGTGCAAGTGATTCAAAAGCAGCAACAGCCCAATCTGAGGCTGGTACTCAACAAATGAATCAAGCTCAGTCTAAAATGAAGTCTTTAAATAGCAAAATGAAAAAAGACGACAAAAAATTCAAAAAACAAATGCAAACTGAGCAAAAAGCTATTGACAAGTCTCAAAAACAAATGCAAAAACTTGCAGCTGATATGGAAAAGAAATCAGAAGAAACTGATTCTATCAATGCTCAAATTGAACAACAAAACGCTTTGTTAGCTTCTGATTCTATTTCTGATGATGAAAGAACTGCAATTCAATCAAAAATTCAAACAAGTTCTGCAAAATTGCAAGCAACTCAAACTTCAATCGGAAATTCTCAAGTTAAATTGAAAAAAGTTCAAGTTGCAACAAACAAAAGAGTAAGAACTTTATCAAGAACTTCAAAAGCTTATCAAAAAGCTGCAAAAGCAAACGTTAGCACTGTTCAACAAAACCAAACAGAATCAAGCAAAGTTTTAAAAGTTGCTGAAAAAGCTGACCAAATTGCAGGATACACAGCAATGGCTGGTCAAGCTACTCAATATGTTGGTAAAGGTATGATAGTTGCAGGTACTGCAATGGCAGCTTATCCTCCAACAGCATCAGCTGGTGCGGCTTTGATTAAAGCTGGTGGTACAGTTGAAAAAGTTGGTATCACAGTTGAAACAGTTGGTAACTATGGTAAAATGGCTGCAAATATAACAAAAACAGCAGTCTATGCTGCTCAAGGTAATATCGCAGGTGCTTTAACTTCAGCTGGTGCTGCTGTTATGTCAGGTGCTTCTGCAGTTAAAGGTACAAAAGAAATCGCAGGCGGATTCAAGAGTGTAAACCAAGAAGTTGCAAATGCATCAAACAAAGCTGCTACAAAATTACAAGCAAAAGCTGATAAGGCAACAGAAAAAGCAACTAAATTAACTGAAGGCGGAGCTAAAGGTGCTGAAGGCGCAGCAAAAGGTGCTGATGGTGCAGTAAAAGGAACTGAAAATGCTACAAAAGGTGTTGAAGGTGCTACTCAAGGTACTGAAACAAAAGCATTGGATGCAAAAACTCAAGCTAAAGTTGACAAACTAAAAAATAAAGCAGATACTCTTAAAGAAAAATCAGGAAAACTTCAAGAACAAGCAAATACTTATCAAGGTAAAGTTGATAAAGCTAATGATAAAATTGCAGGTAAAGAAATTGCAAAAGCTGAAAAGAAATTAAATACAGCAAAAGCACAAGCTCAAAAAGAATTAAATTCTGCAACTACAGATGAAGCTAAAAAAGCTGCTCAAGATAAACTTAAAAATTTAGATAAAGATTTCGTAGCATTTAAAGCTCAAGGTTCAGCTAAAATAGCAGAAGGTGCTGAAAAAACTTTCGCAAACAAATTAGCAAAAGGTATGTCAGCAGGTTCATTCTTACAATCAGCTGGTTCTCAATTGGGTTCTTTAAACAATACTCAAACAGTTGGAACTACAGCAAGAAAAAGAGTTCAAGTAAGAACTATTCAAAGAAGACAATTCAGATAAAAAGCAAAAAGTCGACGAATAAATCGTCGACTTTTTAGTATATATTTTTATTTGCTAGTAAATTTTGTTGCTAGCATTTCGTTATCGGCTTCCAACATAATATTCAAATATAACAACTGGTTTGCTACAGATTTATCAAGGTTGGTAAATTCTGCACCTGCTCTGTTTGATGTTGCTGATACGACTTTGACATTTGCATTGATGTTAAGGTCTTTGTACTGAATATGTACAGGTAGAATATCGCCAACTTTCAAGTCATTGTTATGTTTTACTGCAATTCCGCCACGCGAAATGTCAATTAATTGACTTACTCCATTATTTGTTCTTTCCATTGAGATTGGTTTTGTAATTTCCTTTACATTGAATCTCATATATTGACGTTTATCAATTGCTTGTATTGCGTTATCGATATCTTTTCTTTGAATATATGTTTGACTTCCATCAGGATATTTGATGTGGTCGTTGTCATCATCTGTATCCGTGTCGGTATCAGTATCAATATCGGTGTCTAAATCTGTGTCGATATCTGTATCTAAGTCTGTATCAATATCCGTGTCGGTATCTAAATCGGTATCAATGTCTGTATCAGTATCAAGGTCGGTATCTATGTCAATATCAGTGTCAGTATCAATATCGGTATCAGTGTCGCCTTGCTCATCATCCGGCATTTCAAGTGGAGTAGCATCAACAATGTTGTCATCATCGTCGACATCAGATTTTTCACCGTTGAAAGTTCCATCCCCATCACCTTCGTGGTAGTAGTAATTTCTTTCGTGTTCATCACGTCCAATGTCAGTAACATCATCAGGTCTAACCGCATGTCCTGTTGGAATACCATCAGATCCAATAACTTTGTTAGTCGAATCATCTTTTTCTTTAGTAAATCCGTTTTGTCCAAAGTCAACGTGAATACCGTTAGCATAGATTTGGTCAGCCGTAATATCTAATTTACCGTTATCTAAAACCGCATTGTTTACCCTAACCGTAGAATCAGCATACGCATAATAACCATCAACATCCACACCATCCGGACGAATGTTTTTGTTAATATCTAAAGCTTTGAGTGTTACATTGTTAGGTAAAACTTCGTGCATATAATCTTCTTTGTCATAACCTTTATCTGCAGCCCAACCGTCAGGTCTTTCACCAAAGTAGTCAGCCGGAGTAACAGAAGGGTCTTCAATATGACCAAGATTATTGATAGTTAAGTTTTTACCACGAGTGATAGCAGTGATATCACCTTCCGCTGTAATATTATTTATGTAAGTGTTGCCAGAAAATTCAACATCAATATCGCCTTCTCTAGCAATCATGTTACAAACTTTGTTTTCAGTGTATTTGTCGTCTAATCCTTTCATATAGATATTTTGGTTAGCCAAAACATCCATAGAATACCCATCCGCAGCTTTAGTTTGGTTGAAAGTAAGCTTGTTGTCTTTAGCTCCTATATCTCCGTTAGATATAAGAGAAATTCCCCATCCTTCAACGTTAGCTTTTGTAGGGTCAGAAGAAGCGTTAATCATGTTGTAACGTTTACCAGTATTGGTGTCACCGTAATCATCATCAACCGTAAGGATAACTCTGCCATCAGCTTTGATGTTGTCAATGTTCATATCAGAATCAATAGCAGCATAGTTGATGACTAAATCTTCCGGTTTAATAGCATCTTTAGTGCTAGCTGTTGTTGTAGCATTAACTTTTCCTTTGATATTAGCATTGATAGATTTTGTAAAATCACGAGAACCGTCAGCTTTAGGTCCTATACCAGTACAACCAGAACCAGTGCAAGCATTTTGTTGAACACCAAGCCCAATAGTTCCGTCAGTAACATTCATGTTAAGGTCGTTGTCAGCTTTTAATAAAACTTTTTCAACCCCATAGTTAAGAATGCTACCGTTGTTTACAGTGATGTCGATGTTGTTACCAGCGGTTATGTAGTTGTTGTTTTCAGTTTTGTCTCCTATTGTAACGTTACTGTTTTTGTTGTCAATTTTAACATTTTTGCCTGCATTAACAAGCCCTTGAACATTTACCCCACCTTTGCCTGTGTTGGTAATGTTGATGTTGTCTGTAGAATTTACCCTGCCAGTGCTGTTTAAGTTAATTCCACCGTTTGTATTAATTAAATTAACATTGTTTTCAGTACCTGAAATTTTTCCGTTGATATCAAAATTTGTACCGTTGTTTGTCATTGTTAATTCTGAATTTTTAGTATCAACAGTGCCATTAACTTTCAATGTACCAGCTTTGTTGGTAATTGTTGTTTCTCCATTAATCAAATAGAATGGTACAACGGTGTCTGGATCAACCATTTGATTAGCAACATATTTTGTATTGTCGTTAGTAACAGAACCGTCAATGTTTAATCCACCGTTACCTTCGTTTGTGATATTTAATTTTCCTGAAGTATTAACAGAACCTGTTTGGGAGATATTTAAAGCTTCACCCTTATTCAATATATTAGTTGTAGCATCAACATCTTTTGCGTTTACAGTTCCGTTAATGTTCAAGTTCCCATTATTATTAATGATGTTGGTTGTACCTGCAACAGGGTGAGCAAATTCATCATCATCTTGCATTGTGCCGTTTTGTTTAACTGAACCATTGATGTTAAATTCCGTACCGTTGTTCGTTAAAGTTACATCTCCGCCATCATTTAAAACTTTTCCATTTTCGTTGATATCGAAGTTACCTTTGTTGTTGGTCATAACAAGTTGAGGTGAATTTGTTTTGGCATTAGTTGATGAAACAGTGCCGTTTACAATCAATCCTCCTTCACCATTATTGGTAAATTTAGCATCTTCGTAGTTATAAGTACCATTTACTGTTAATGCCCCAGCTTCGTTTGTGACAGTAGATTTTTCAGAATTTACAATTCCGTTTACAGTTAAACCACCTTTACCTGTGTTCAACATAGCTAAGTTCCCGAGACTGTCAACAGAACCATCTGCAGCAACATTCAAACCGCCAGCTGCATAGTTTGTAATATTTGCCGTTCCATCGTTTGAAACTTTGCCTGAAATATTCAAGGCTGCCATTCTGTCGTTTCTCGTTTTAGCAGAGTCAGTTTTCCCAGCAATTCCGTTTTGAATAGACAAATCACCTTGATTATTAACTGTTCCTGAAATATTTAACCCATTGTCACCAGTATTGGTAATTGTTGTAGTTCCTTTTGTGTCAATATTACCAGAAATGTTTAGTGCTGATTTTGTGTCAACTTTATAAGTATATTTGATTCCGTTATCATCAAATGTAACTTCTTGACCTTCAGCAGGAACATTAAAAATTTGAGTAGTACCATTATTTCTAACATTACCAGAGATATTCAAATCACCGTTGTTGTTATTAAGTTTAACAAGACCATTTGCGTTTGAAATGTTACCTGCAATATTGATACCATCAGTACCAATGTTTCTAACTTCAATGTTACCTGTACCAAAATTTTTAACTTCACCTGAGATATTAACCCCTGCATTTTCGGAAGTTTGATTTGTTGTGATATAAATGTTTCCGTTGCTGCTAGCAAATCCGTTTGCAGTATTAAGATTGTCAGTATTTACAAGTTGATTAAATAACGCGTCGGCTTGGGCATTTTCACCTTTGCCAAATGTTGTCATTTTGCTTTCATTTACACCGGCGATAATTCCGCCACCTTTTCCAACGGTAACTTTGCCACCGCTAAGTGTTACATCATTTGCTGCAATAACTTTACCATTTATTGTAATTGGTTTACCGTTATTAGATTCTGTCAAAGCTGTCATATTAGCTGTTGGATTCTTCTTGTAGTTGTCATAGATTTGAGAACTTGGAGTGTATACCCCTAATGACCCAACGTTAAGCACACCAGATGCGCCAACAACCATTCCGTTAGGAGAAACAAATATAGCTTTTCCATTGTAGAAGTTGCCATCTCTGACTGTGTTTACTAAACCATTAATGTTGATTTTGTTATCAACTAAGTTTACAAATGTAGAAATATCAGTTGCACCATATTTATAGATAAGGTTTGCAACATCACCTTTATCAAGGTTGAAATCTTTGTATTTTCTGTAACCTATGTCGCTACCATTAATTAATGCACCAGGGGTAATGTTATATACACCGTTACTTCCGTTTACGCCGGAAATTTCAGTTGCAACAACAGATAACAACATTGTTTGATGTGATAAGAATAATGTGGTTAGGGCTGCCGCAATTATTCTTTTTGGTTTTCTGCTGCGATTGCTCATTTTGAATCCTTTCATATAACGTTATTAAAAATTATCGATAATTAACTTCCAGAATATTTCTATTCTAGCAAGAGCACACAAGAAAATATCATTTTGTTACGATATTTTAAAGGCATGACTATTCTGTCATACTTGATTAATAACGTCTGTAAATTTTCAAAATTGCTATTAATACATATAATATTAAGTATTGTTACTCAGGAATATTTATAAGTTTGCTACTGCCAAAATTGTATATAACATAGAAAATAACCAATAATGTGCACATTTGGATTACTCCTGAAATGCTTGAGCAGTATGTTTTAAATATATACAAAAGTATTCCTGTTGGTATAAAAGTAAACACAATTCTCAAAACTACATTTCTTGGGAAATATATGTTTAAATTTGGAATTACAAAAATTATACTTTGTAAAAAGTATAAGAAATTAGCTGCAAGTGTTGCTAATCCTGCCCCAACTAATCCCATTTTTGGAATAAGTACAATATTTAATATAACTCCAATAATGCCTGAAAGTAATTTGATAATAAATTCAATATGAGTTTTGTTTGCAAGGTGATATTGCAATGTCGTATAATCTGTCATAGCTAGGAAAAATACCCCAAAAGAAAAATATGGAACAAGTGTGCTAGCCTCATACATTTTTGCATTTTGGATAAATAGATGTGTATAGTCTGCGCTATAGCATGAAATTATCGTAACAACAGGCAAAGCGACCAAGATGTAGTAACCTAAAAATCTCGTAATAATAGGTCTGACATCAATTTTCCCTTCATATAAGTTAATAATTCTAGGTATTGCAGCGACTGTAATCATTGCAAATAGTGTCATTAGGATAGGTAAGGTCAATCCATAACCAGCACCAACCAACGCAGCTTTTGAAAAGCCACTGATACCGTTCATAATAAATTTGTTACTTTGGGTTATAATCCAAGCGCTAAGTGAAGTTGCGGCTATAGGAATACCATATTTCATAATTGGTAAAATAAATTTCCACTCAATTTTTTGAAATTTAAAAACCTTTAAAATTTCACTCTGATAGAGTAATAATATATCTATTAGTGATATTGAAACTCCCATACCTAATAGTATAGAGGCAGCTCCAAGATGGAAGAATTTTGCGAAAAATACTGTCAAGAATATCGTTGCAAATTGGTTTAAAATCGTTGTTATTGTGTAGGATATTGGTTTTAATTGTGCTCTTAGTAATTGAGACAATAAAGCTCTGATTGCAACAGGGATAATCAATACCAAAACTGAAAGAAAATATTTAAATGGAACATGGAAAAAACTGTATAAGTTGTCTTTGAAGATAAAAGATATTCCAAACATCAACACCATGTTGATTGAAAGAATAGCAACAAGGGTTGTTAGATATTTAGGTAAGTCGTCAACAAGTTGGTGGTGTCTGAAAAATCTCAAACCTGATAATCCTACCCAATCTGAAAAAATGATACAAAGGAATGATAACATTGCAATTGAAATTGTGTATAAGCCGTACTGTTCTTGTGAAAACAAGCTTGTATAAATCGGTACGGTTATCATATTGCCAAACATTCCGCAAAGTTTAGACGGAAAGTATTTTATCATATCTGTAAAAATGCCTTTTATCTCTTTTTCTTCAAGTTCTTTATTTTCTATATATTCCATAATTCCTCTTTATTTTATACAATTTCACCAAATAAATCGTATTCATCTGCGCGCGTAATTTTTACCTCTTCTATATCACCAGGAACGACCGGTTCATTTGATTTTGCATAAACAACTCCATCAATTTCCGGTGCATCATGTTCTGACCTCAATATGACAATTCCGTCATCAGTGTATCCCTCAACGATACATTTTATGGTTGAACCTATATATTTTTCGTTGTTTTCAAGAGAGATTTGTTGTTGTAATTTCATCAACCTATCTCTTCTTTCTCTTTTTACTTTTTCGCTCAAATGCCCTTTTAGCTTGTCAGAGTATGTCCCTTTTTCTCTTGAATATTCAAAAGCTCCCATTCTGTCAAATTTGACATCCTTTACAAATTGATACAAATCCTCAAATTCTTCTTCAGTTTCTCCAGGATAACCTACAATTAGCGAGGTTCTGACAGATACATTAGGGATTCTTTCTCTAATTTTTGCAACGAGTTTTCTATAATCCATAACAGGACGTCTCATGGATTCTAGCACTCTAGGATGAGAGTGCTGCAAAGGTATATCTACGTATTTAACCACTTTATCCAGTTTGGCTATTGCATCAATCAGTTCATCCGTCATTTGAGTTGGATATGCGTACATAATTCTTATCCAAGACAAGTTTTCGATTTTATTAAGTTCTTCTAATAATTCAGGTAGAGCCTGCTTCCCATATAAATCAATACCATAAGAAGATGTATCTTGCGCAATCAATATGATTTCAGTTACACCTTTATTAACAAGTTCATTTGCTTCTTTTACAATATTTTCAATAGGTCTAGAAATATATTTACCTCTAAGTTTCGGAATTATACAGTATCCGCATTGGTAATTACATCCTTCACCGATTTTTAGGTATGAACTCGCTCCAACAGTAATTTGTTGTCTTTCAATGTCTTCGGGGTATATATATTTAGGGTCTTTGTCAATGATACTTTCATATTCTTTCCCTTTAGCGATATCATCAACGATTTTTACAACGTCTTTTAGATTAGATGTTCCAATCATTCCAACAAGTTCAGGAATCGCGTCTTTTAAGTCTTTATCGTGTTTTTGAGAAAGGCAACCTGTAACGATTACTTTCTTCCCTTCGTCAATCATTTGTAAAATACTTTGTACAGATTCTTTTTCTGCATCGTGAATAAACGAACAAGTGTTTACTATTACAATATCTGCGTCTGTTTCGTCAAGAGTTATCGTATAACCTTTTTTTGCTAACATGCCTAGCATAAGCTCTGCATCTACCAAGTTTTTAGCGCATCCATGATTTATTAGTGATATTTTCATAATTTTCCTTTTTAACAATAGTATCATTAATTGTAAAATTTGTTCTATATATTACAAATTCTTGATTATTTTGTTATAAAATATACCTATGAAAAGTGTTGAATTATTAGCTCCTGCAAAAAATTTAGAAATTGCAATTGCTGCAATCAATAGTGGTGCAGATGCAATTTATATCGGAGCGCAAAGTTTTGGAGCAAGAAAAAATGCCCCAAATCCATTATCAGATATAGAAAAACTTGTGAATTATGCGCATAAATTTTATGTGAAAATACACGTTGTTATTAATACAATTCTTAATGATTCTGAGTTGTCAGAAGCGGTTACTTTAATTAATAAATTATACGATATAGGTGTAGATGCTATTATAGTCCAAGATATGGGTCTAATAGAAATGGCTGCGGAAGGCAAGCTTCCTCCTATTCAGCTCCATGCAAGCACCCAGTGTAATAACAGAACTTTGGAAAAAGCAAAATTTTTTGAAGAAGTTGGAGTTTCTCGTGTAATTTTGGCGCGTGAGTTATCTGTTGATAAAATTTCAGAAATTTGTAACAGTGTTTCTTGTGAACTTGAGACTTTTATTCATGGTGCGCTATGCGTATCATACAGTGGTCAGTGCTATTTTTCTTATGCTAACGGTGGGCGTTCAGCTAATCGTGGAGAATGTGCGCAACCTTGTAGAAAAAAATATTCTTTAATAGATGCTAATGGAAAAGTTATATTAAAGGATAAGTATTTGCTATCATTGAAAGATTTTAATGCCTCTAAAAGTATCGCTAAACTTATTAATTGCGGTGTAAAATCATTTAAAATAGAAGGTCGTTTGAAGGATATTAATTACGTTAAAAATGTTGTAGCATATTATAACATTTTGATAAACGAGTATGCTAATCGAGTATCTTCAGGTAAAGTATTTTTGGATTTTGAACCAAATGTAGATAAAACATTTAATAGAGGTTACACTGATTATTTTCTAAATGAACGTGGACAATGTTTTAACTTTTTGTCTCCAAAGTCTCGAGGAGAAAAGCTTGGCAAGATTAAGCGAATTTTTCATAACTATTTTGAAATTGATGCAAAACTAAACCCTCAAGATGGAATTTGTTATATTTCGGATGGTGAGATGAAGGGTTTTTTAGTGAATAAAGTTGAAGGTAATAAGGTCTATCCAAATAAAATGGAAGGTTTAAAAAGCGGACAGTTATTATATCGTAATTTTGATTCATCTTTTGAAAAAGCTTTGAGTATATCTAAAACGGTTAGAAAAATTAAAGTTGATTTCACTCTGCGCGATAGAAAATTGATTGCAAAAGATGAAGATAACAATGTTGTATTTTTAGATATTCCAAAGGGTGAGACTCCAAATAATTTGGAAAAACTTAAAAGTAACATAACTACACAATTGTCCAAAACCGGTGATAGTGACTTTTATACTGGTAATATTTCGATAAAGGATGAAAGTATCCCATTTTTGCCTGTTTCAAAAATTAATGAATTACGCAGACAAATATTAAGTTTGTTAATGGATGAACGCTTAAAAAATTATAAACGAATAGCCCAAAAACATATAAAATATGCGAAATTTCCTGAAGAAAAAATGGATTATAGAGCAAATGTTTATAATAAAAAGGCGATGGAATTTTATCAAAAATGTCAATGTGAAGTAAGCGAAATGGCACTGGAATCTCAGGTTAAAATCCCATCAAATATTGAACTAATGCGTACAAAACATTGTTTGAAATTTGCCTCAGGTATGTGTGGAAAGCCTTGTGGTAAGTTATATTTACAAGATGTTAAAGGTAAAAAATATCCGTTAGGTTTTGATTGTAAAAATTGTGAAATGGTTGTATATAGTCCATAATAAGAAAAGCTCCTAAATTTAGGAGCTTTCTAGTTGTTTTATATCAAAGATTATTTGATAAGTGTTTGCACCTCTTTGAAATTAGGATGTTTTGAAGTCTTTAGCCATTCAAACAGGACGATTTCAGTACAAGAGATTTTTGCTCCATATTGTTTTAACAATTCTAAACCTGTTTTGTATTCGCTTTTGTTACGGCTTGCACAAGCATCTTTTACTACATAAACTTCATATCCTTCATTTATTAGTGCTGCAGCTGTTTGTAATACACAAATGTGTGACTCAATTCCACCGATAACAATTTGTTTTTTGCCTAAAGTTCTAATTTTTTCCGCAAAAGCTGGCTCGAGCATTGCTGAAAAAGATGCCTTTTCAGTAATAAATGCCTCTTCAGCTAGTGCTTCTTTTAGCTGAGGTACGGTATTTCCAAGTCCTTTTGGATATTGTTCTGTTACAATTGTTGGAATATTTAAGATATTTGCAGCTTTTGCAATTTTTGTCATGTTTTTGGCTGTATCTTCACCATATTTACTAGCTAGAACTAATCTATCTTGTATATCAATGATTACCAGTGCGCTGTCTTCAATATTTAGCATTAATTTTTCCTTTCTTGTTGACTACTTTGTCTATATTCATCCTTTAATTGTTTTAACAAACTAGTGAGTAATTTTTCAGTCATTTTGCTTAGTGGGATTTCAAATTTTGAATTTTCTGCACTATCCAGTCCGCTATGTATTATTTCAATTTTGAATTTAGCAAAACCGTTATAATGGATAATCAATTCACTTTGAATATCTTCATTCTGTAGGCAAAAAACACATTCAACATTGTTTGTATATTGGCTCACTGTTGTATTAGTCAATTTTGTTTCAAATTCTTTTTGGGTCCTGAAAAATACAGGGGTAATAACACTGTTCATTTTGTTAGTAAATGCCATTTTGAATAGTTTAAAATCTTTTTTATTAGAGTTGTTGTCATCATCTTCTAACCAAGAGTTTTGAATATCATGATTATTTTCTAAGCATACACTCATTGTATTATTTTGAGTTGCTGAAATTAATCCGTCTTGTGCGTTTTTATCAAGTGTTTCAAATGATTGAATCCCAATTTTTGATAGTCCTGCTCTAATTTTAAAATCATCTCCCATTTTGTCTTGCATTTTGTTTAACAAGGCATTTGTGCCGTCTAAATCAATGTTAGGTAGTATTATATAGAATTTGCCACCTCTTGCCACTGCGACAATGTCGTCCGCTCTAACACTAGATTTTATGGCATTAGCAAGTCTGTTTGTTGAAATCTTAGTTTTTGTTTTTTCATCAAGTGTCAGGATTGCAAATACACCATTTTGAATTCTTAAATTATCAGATAAGTCAACAAAAATTTCTTTCAAATATTTATATTGGTACAAATTTGTTTTGCTATCAATTACTCCTTGTTGGTATAAAAATTTTTCGTTGCGTTCTGCTCTTTCTTTTATTGAACGTAATTTGAAACAATTTATGGTTTTGATAAGCATTTCATAGTCTTCAGAATCTGTTAGAATGTAATCATAAATTCCATTATCATAAGCTTTTAAAATCAGCTCAGGGTTTACATCGTTTAATAATAACAATACCTCAGAATCTGGTTTTATTTCTTTTATATTCTTAATCGCTTTAATTGTTGTGTTTTCGTCTTCGGTTTCATGCAAGATAACAACACAATATAAAGAGTTTTCAAGTGTTTTTTTTAAATTTTTAATATTAGTAACTGATATATTGTCATTTTTACGTAACAACACCAATTTTTTTAGAATTGATGTTGCTACTTCTTCATAATCTGTTATTAATAATATATTATTACTGTCAATCATTGATGATTATACCTGTAGGTGTTTTTTGATACACCAAAAACTACCAACTGCACCAAATAGAATACTCATTGAAAACATTACAATTAGTACGATATTTTGAGCATTAGCCGGTGATGGAATCATAAAGAATTTATGCACATTAACAAGTCCGTTTTGGATATAATTCAAAGGAAACATTGCTAATAATGAACCTGTGAAACCATAAAATGCACCTTGCATAATGAATGGAAATCTTATGTACCAGTTACTTACGCCCATTAGTCTCATGATTTCGATTTCTTCTTTTCTTGATTGAATAACCAATTGAATTGTGTTGTTGATAATAGTTATTGTTAATAGTGCCATTATTGCTATTACAATAAGTGTAATCGTTTTTAGAACATGGTTTACTAGTTCGATTTTTGCGGCTAAGTCTTTGGCATAACTCATATCTTCAACCGCTCTTATTTCCTTAATGTTGTCAAACACCGGTTGTAGACTTTCAGGTGAATCTACTTTTACATGAAGTGTATCAGGCAGAGGGTTTTCAATATTTGGCAAACTCATTTCTGTTTTTAATTTGGACCATGATTCAGTTTTTGGAATTACTGTAATTGTTTCGACATGTTCAATTTGTTGAATTTCTTTTTTTACTTCACTTACTTCCGCATGATTTTTTAAGTATACAGAGATTTCTAGTGCACTTCCTAATTCTTTAGAAAAAGCAGAAATAGATAATGCTGTTCTAAAACAAGCTCCAAATATCATCAAAATTGCAGCCATTGTGGTTATTATAACCACGTTAACCCAACCTGTTCTGATGATGTCGCCTAAGGTTTCTTTCCCAAGTCTATATAATATCCTTAACTCACATAGCCAATCTTTGGGTATGTGTTTTTTTACATTTGATTTCAAATTTTTATTCATAAGTACCTGCTTGTATGTCTCTTACTATTTCACCTTGGTCCAAGGTGATAACTCTTTTTCTAAAATAATCAACCATTGCGTTATCGTGTGTTGATACAATAACCGTAATACCTCTTTGGTTAATTTGGTCAAGAATTTGCATAATTTCCATTGAGTTTTTCGGATCAAGGTTTCCTGTAGGCTCATCGGCAATTAATAATGGTGGTCCATTTACGATGGCTCTTGCAATACCTACCCTTTGTTGTTCGCCTCCTGATAATTCAGAAGGTTTTGCGCGCATTTTTTCGTGCAAACCAACAATTTTTAATGCTCCGTTTACTCTTGCATCAATTTCTTTGCTACTAATTCCCATTGTACGGATAACATAAGCTACATTATCGTACACACTTTGGTTTTGTAGCAGTTTGTAATCTTGAAATACAATTCCCATGCATCTTCTTAGGTTGGGAATCTTGTTATTTGCAATATTTGCAATATTTAATCCACCAATAGAAATAACACCACTAGTTGGTTTTTCTTCACTGTAAAGTAATTTCATCAAAGTAGATTTACCTGCACCAGATGCCCCTACAATGAATACAAATTCACCTGAATGGATTTCCAAGCTTACATTTTTTAATGCATAATGGTCATTTTTGTATCTTTTTGTGACATTTTGAAATGTTATCATTATTAATTTCCTTGTTTATTTATTTTCTTTATAAAAACTTTTAATTCTTTCAGCCAAACTTTCTGAGTCTAATTTATAATATTTCATTAGTTCATCTGCAGTTCCGCTTTGTCCAAATTCATCGTTAATACCAATTCTTTTGATTTTCGTTGGTGCATTTTCACAACAAGCTTCACAAATTGCAGAACCAAGTCCGCCAATTATTGAATGATTTTCTACTGTTACGGCTAGAGCTGTCTTAGAAACGCTTTCTATAACGGTTTTTGTATCAAGTGGCTTAACTACAGGAATATTGATGACTTCAGCTGAAATTCCTTCTTTCTCAAGTTCCTCAGCAGCAAGCAGACATTCCGCAAGAGTTTCACCGTTTGTGAATATCGAGATATCTTTTCCTTCTTTGGTAATAACCGCATGGAGTGGATTAAATTTGTAGGTATTATCAAAAACATCAGGTACGCTACTTCTTGCAACCCTTATATAAACAGGTCCGTCATGCTCTGCTGCAAATTTTACAGCCTCTTCGCATTCTTTGCTGTCAGCAGGAACAATTACTGTCATGTTTGGAAGGTTGCGCATCAATGCAACATCTTCAAGTGCTTGGTGGGTTGCACCATCTTCACCTACAGTGATACCTCCATGAGTACCGATTATTTTGACATTAAATTTGGGATAGCAGATGGCATTTCTTATTTGGTCATAAGTTCTGCCTGTTGCAAATACTGCGAAACTTGCAGCAAAAGGTATCTTGCCTTGTGATGCTAAGCCTGCGGCAGTTGCTACCATGTCTTGTTCTGCAATACCACAGTCAAAAAATCTGTTCGGAAATTTTTCTGCAAAAATTTTAGTTTGTGTTGAGCATGCCAAATCAGCATCCATGACAACAATTCTTTCATTAACTTCCCCAATTTGCGCTAAAGTTTTTCCGAAAGCTTTGCGCATAGGATTTTTTTTATTTCTATCTATCTTCATCTATATCCTCAAAGTATATATAGTGTTTCGACCACTTTTTATATCCTAACAATACAATTTTAGCATAAAAATTTGTTGGTTTCCAATAAAATAACGTGTAAAAAAATGTAATATTTGAAATCCAGTAATAGTGGGCTTTTTAACTTTTAATGTAAAGTTTTATTAAAATATAAGGCAATTTTAGCAATATTTTTCCTTCATAGGTATTTAAACGGTAGAATG
>ERZ869991.349-NODE-349-length-15741-cov-4.625575_pt1 | contig 15741 bp, 9 predicted proteins | sample MGYA00520862_ERZ869991 | MGnify/ENA primary metagenome ERZ869991 (study PRJEB32232, sample SAMN07284978) | human gut metagenome | biome: human-associated habitat; material: feces | host: Homo sapiens | place: Tanzania | collected 2014-08-11 ...
CTATGGAAAAGATGGAAAGTTTCGGCGTTCCTCGTCACATTGTAGCCTTTGTTATGCCCATTGGTTACAGTTTCAACTTAGACGGCACAACCTTATATCTATCCTTAGCTTCAATTTTTGTAGCTCAAGCTGCTGGTATCAATTTATCTATGGAAACTCAAATTGCTATTTTAATCACCTTGCTGATTACCAGTAAAGGCGTAGCGGGCGTTCCCAGAGCTTCTTTAGTTATTTTGCTTGGTTCGGCTGCCAGTTTCAATTTACCAGAATGGCCTATTTTAGCCATCGTCGGTGTAGATCAGTTGATGGACATGTGCCGCACTTCATGCAACGTTATCGGCAATTGTTTAGCTTCAGCTGTAGTTGCTAAATGGGAAGGATGTTTGGGACCGGAACAAGAGGAACCGGCTCTAGATCATTTCATATAACCAGAAGCATTTTTCAAGCTTGATAATGGCATAAAAAATGCGCTCGGCAAATTATTGCCGAGCGCATTTTTTTAATGATAATCCATATAATCAATCAAAAAGTGGCCTAATCCATCTTCATCATTACTCGAAATAGAGACGGCAGCAGCTTCCTTTACTTCCGGGGCAGCATTTCCCATAGCTACACCTAAACCCACACTCTTTAACATTTCAATGTCATTGGGACTGTCACCAAAAGCAATAGCCTCTTCGGCACTAAGTCCAAAATGAGTGAGCATGGCTTCCACTCCGACAGATTTGTTGATACCGCTGGGCATAATGTCTACGCTCCAAAGACTAGAGCGGCAAACGTGGAGTCCTTGGGAAGAGCTCATAAAAACATTTTCTACATTTTTACTATGTTCAGGATCGCTAAAGAACAAAAATTTGTTAGGCTCTAAACCTGAATTGAGCACTTCTTCCAAGTTGACAGCTTCAGGTTCATGTCCCATATATTCTATCTCACGCTGGACATAATTATTTTTTATATCTTCTACAAACCAATGCTCTGGAGTATACATCATCATGGCTCCGGGGATGCCGCTCTCTTTGGCAACTTGGAGCATACAACGAGCTTGTTCAATAGGAATAGTGTAATTGTGTATAATGTTGCCTTCTTCGTCTACAGCCAAAGCACCATTGTAACCGACATAAGGTAAACGTTTATCAAAATAAGAGAAAAAAGGCTCAATTCCTTGAGGATGACGAGCAGAAACTAAGCAAACCTTTATACCATCTCGCAAAGCTAAATTTAAAACATGAGCTCCTAATTTGGACATTTTTCCATTGGAGCGGAGCAAGGTCAAATCCATATCGGAAAAGATTGCTTTATAGGGAAAAGTTTTTTTATTCATAGCTACACAAAAAAAACGAAAACAGGGAAAACTTCATAAAGCCTCCCTATCACACAATTCAAAATCGAAAAACACGGACAAAAAACAACTTTTTGTCAAAAATGCCGCGCTTGCTTCTACTACAGAAAAAAATAAACCCCTTCAGTTAACCTTAACCAAAGGGGTACCTCTCGCCTAGAGAGGAAAACTATTTATTATCGGCACCGAGCTTGACAACACGGTTGTCGGGATCGTTCTTCCAAGGACCTTCATGAGCAGAGAAGTAATTCATGAACATCTCCTGGCTGGAGCCTAAGCTTCTCATGCCGCCCAAATCTTTGAAGTTGGGCTTACGGGACATAGAAATAGTAGTAGCTACGCTATATTCACGATCGGGATCGAACTTGCTGCCATCAGCCATTCTCACATCGACAATACGCTGTCCTTCGGGCTTGCTGACATCGTAGGTATAACTAAAACCGGAAGGAGTGCACGGACCGCGGCCGTCGTCTTTGACACGAGCTTCCATCTCTTTGAGGATGTTTCTGCCGGGCACTTTGTCAATGAGAATAGTATCTTCTTCTGTGTGAGGACAAGCATTGAACAAATCTTCGTAAGTGACTTCACCGGCGCTGACTCCACCGCGAGGGCTACGAGAGCTGACGAAACCGATATCGGCACCACTGGCCTCACGCAAAGAATCGACATAAATCTGATTAATCTTGGCAGCTTCCCAATAGGAGAACCCTAAGTCTTCGGAAGCTTGGCCCATAACCTTGGAACCAATATGCTCTACACCAGCAGCAGCAGTTTCGATAATTGAAGATACTTCAGGGTCAGGAGCTACATTTTCATCAACAGGAATCAGACGAGCCTGAGCACTGGCAATTTTCTTAGTGGCTAAATCGAGGCTTAAATCTACTTCGCCCACAAATTTGCCCTTGGTGCCGGACTGAACTATCAAAGTATTGCCTTCATAGTGGCCTTCTGGCAACTCGGTATGGCTGTGACCACCGACAATAACATCGATCTCAGGGAATTGCTTGGCGATTTCTTTATCTTCATCGAAACCAACGTGAGAAAGAACCATAATTACATCGGCACCGGCTTCTTTCATCTTGGGGATGTACTCTTTAAGAGTATCGGCTGAAGATCTGAAAGTAAGGCCTTCGAGTTTTTCGTCGCTTACGTAGCGAGACATATTCTCGACATCGAGACCGACCATACCAATTTTGACGCCGCCTACATCTTTGATCATGAAAGGCTCGCCATAAGTACTACCGTCAGCATTGTTAACTATGCTAGCATTGAGAACGGGAGCCTTGGTATCAGCCAGCATATTTTGCAAATCTTGCTGTCCCCAAGCAAAATCGTGGTTGCCAGGCTCAACGGCATCAAAACCGATAGAAGCCAAACCGTCGGCCACGACACTGCCCTTGGTAAGGTAAGAAATCATGCTTCCTTCAGCCAAGTCGCCGGTATTGAGGGTAAGCACCTCACCTGGAGCAGAGGCTTTTTCCTGTCTGAAAACAGTAGCGGCTTTGGCCAAACCGCCTACACCTTTTTCATCTACGACAGCACCATGCAAGTCGTTGATATGAAGAAGACGCAGGGAGACAGTACCTTCCTGTTTCTCTTGAGAATTGATAGAAACCTGATCGGTTACGTTGGCAGAAGCAGCCTCATTATCTTTCTTGGGAGCTACAGCGGGTGTACCTTTGGTGTACATACCGCTTATATTATTGATACTGCCGGATGAAAAGCCTTGAATTTCCACAGCTACAACCCCTTTTTATTCATTCTGCACTAAACAAAACTGGCAGCTCCGCGAAACGACTTCGACTCCGAGCTACTTTTGCTTCGAAACGAGAAAGCACATGATTAGCGGAAACTTACTTCCAATTATTATACACTGAGAAAGCTTAAATGTGCACCTTTAAAGTTAACAAATTGACAAGAAAGTTATTTTTTCCCGTTTTTTTGCCGATATAAGCCATTTTTTAGTTTTGATTAGCTTTACAATGTGCGGCAATTACCGTTTCACCTTCGTCAACTGAATGGGTCAACCAAACATTACCTCCAATAACGCAACGATCTCCAATGTGGGTTTCACCTCCCAAAATAGTAGCTCCAGCGTAGATAACTACGTGATTGCCTATATGAGGATGGCGGTTTATTCCCTTAACAGGATGACCGTCTGGGCCTAATTCAAAACTTTTAGCGCCTAATGTTACTCCTTGGTAAAGTTTTACATGGTGGCCTATAACTGTAGTTTCTCCTATAACAACTCCAGTGCCGTGGTCTATAAAAAAATACTTATCTATGCTCGCTCCAGGATGAATATCGATACCAGTATTTTGGTGAGCGTATTCAGTCATAATGCGAGGGAGAATTGGTACTTTAAGCTTGTAAAGAGCGTGAGCTATACGATAGATGCTGATAGCTTCAAAACTTGGATAAGCCAACATAATTTCGTGATTGCTTTTAGCAGCCGGATCACCATCATATGCAGCTTGAATGTCTGTATCGAGCATGTCTCTGATTTGCGGTAAAACTTTGATAACCTCAAGAGCCACAGACTCTGCCTGCCCTATTTCCATAAGGCGATTTAAAGCTTGTTTTAATTCATAAAAAGCCCTTTGCAAGCAAAATTCCGTATGACTGATAGCTAATCCACCACATTCGGAACAAACCTCAAAAACTTCAGGATACATAGCAGCCCGTAAATAGCGAATAACCTCTACAAGTTGCTCTTTTAAGCCTGCATAGCTGCTCTCTTGAGTCTCAAGCTCACTGCGCTTCATCAATTTTTTGGCGACTTTTTGCAAAGGAGTAAGAATTTCTGTTCTGGATAAAGTCATGGCCTAACCTCAAAAAGGGCTCACACCAAGCCCTAAACGAGCCAAGTGGAGCCCAACCCCAAAGTAAAAATATTATTCTTCGTCAATATAGCGCATAGGACCAGGATGATCGCCTATAAAAGCAGCTTGAATTTTATCAGTATCTTTTATTCCAGCAGCAATTAAAAGCTGAGTCATAATGCGAGCTTTCTGAGGAGTTAAATCGTAAGACGCATAGGTTCCGTAGTCACTATCTTTGAATTCGTGATCACGATGGACATAATTTTCAGAGATACGCGTAGAGCGAACTACAATAATACCTTTTTGAGAAGCTTGACGACAGGCGACTAAACACTCATCGGGCATATTGCCGTCACCTACTCCAGCTATGACAATACCCTTGGCTCCAGATTTTACGCTATTTGTAATAGCTTCAGCAGAAGCCCCGGCATACATTGATATAATATCAACTTTGGGCAAGTCTTTAAGTTTGGATATATCTACAGAAACAGGGCTTTTTAACCTAGGCTCGCTGCCTACAAAGTAATGAGCTCGAAGATCGTCTACAAAGCCTATTGGGCCACCCATGGAAGCTTTAAAAGTATCCAAATTCCAAGTAGAGGCCTTCGTAGCATAACGAGCGCTAAAAATTCGCTCATTGTAGCAAACCAAAACTCCGCGACCAAAGGAATCGATGTCTACAGCAGTTCTGATGGCATTGAGTAAATTCTTCGGGCCATCAGCAGAAATACTATCAGCAGGACGAGTAGATCCGACTAGCACCACAGGATTGTTTATTTGCAATACCTGATCGAGAAAAAAAGCCGTTTCTTCTAAAGTATCAGTTCCGTGAGTAATGACAAAGGCGTCAGCCTCGTTGTTTTTGACGGCTTTCTGAATGCGCTCAGCTAAAATCTTCCAAACCGCAAAATTCATATTTTGACTGGAGATATTAACCGTTTGTTCCATTTCCAAATGGACTTTAAGTTGCTGAACGCCTGGCAAGCTAGCTACAATTTCTTGTACTCCAAGCTTGGCAGCCGAATAGCCGGTGGCAGAGTTACCGTTAGAAGCACCGGCGATAGTACCACCGGTACCTAAAATAAGTACTCTGGGCATGGTCCCGGCTTGGGTGCTTAAAGTTAAGCACAAAGCCAAAAGAAAGATTACAACACTTAGACGAGAGAGCGACTTAGAATTCATCTTTGCCAAGCTTTTCTTCAAACAAATCAGCTGCCAAAGCTACAGCCATCACACCAGCGCGGAAAGCCTTAGGAGTAACTTCTTCTAATAAAGTCTCGAAGGAAGCTATAACCATAATATCTTCCTCATTTTCAATTAAAGCATAACTGGCAAAATTGATACGCTCGTTGGCTCTAAGCAAACGATAAGAGAGCTCGGGTAACTTGTCGGCAATCTCAGCTCTTTTAACTTTCATGCAAGGAGAAAATATTCCTAATACGGGCATATTGTGATTGATGGTCTTGTCGCGGACAATAACACCTTGCAAACGCTCATTATCAAACTTTACACCTATAAAAAGATGCATATATTCAATCTCAAGCTGACTTTGCAAACCTGCTTCCGAAGCGATAGAGGCAGCCTTTTTCAATACATCTAAGCTGAACTGTTCCTGAGAAGTAAGCTCTTTTGAGGCGCCCTCAGCCACTTCTTTGACTTCGTTTTTTGCAACTTCTTCTGCTACCATAACTCAAAAACTCTCCTATCGAAAAACTGGCTCAAAGACTGACAAAAATCCCAAACCTCTTATATTTTCGCTTCTGAAAAAAAATATCTTGCCAACAAAAGAAGTAGACACATGAACAAAAAAAAGATTGGGAAGTTTTTTGTACTTCACCTGTTGTCCAAAAACTTCCCAATCTTATAGCGTCCATTCAAAAGATGAACTATTTCTTGCCCTTCTTTTTCTTACCGCCGGACTTGCCTTTTCCCTTGGTTTTAGGCTCTTTTTTAGCTTTAGCTTCGGTTTCTTCTTTAGCTTTGGCTTCAGCTTCTTCTTTAGCCTTGGCTTCAGCTTCTTCCTTAGCCTTGGCTTCAGCTTCTTCCTTAGCCTTGGCTTCAGCTTCTTCCTTAGCTCTGGCTTCGGCTTCTTCTTTAGCCTTTGCTTCGGCTTCTTCCTTAGCTCTGGCTTCAGCTTCTTCCTTAGCTTTGGCTTCAGCTTCTAAGCTGATGATCAGAGGATGTGTAGCATCAAGCTCTTTAAGACCATCGACTAATTGAGCAATACGCTCAGAATAATCGTCGGCGTAATATTGACGATACAATTCAATAAGCTTGGCCATTAAATCGGCACCGGCTTTTTCTTCACTAACGATCTGTTCTATCAGTCTAATAGAAGCATCCGGTTTGCCAATTTTAACGTAATCTTCAGCCATTTGGCTGACTACTTCCAAGCCGGCTCCCAAACGAAGAGCACGTCGCAAGCATACAATAGCCAACGGAAGTTTATCTACTACAGTATAAGCTTGCGCCAGGAGAATTTGCAAAGCGAAACTTTCAGGCTTACTTGAAGCTAAGTTGCGATAGAAATCGATATAACCAAACGGTTTAGCTTCTTTAGGATCTTCGCTGTTGATTTTGAAGACTTGCAATATAGCTTCTTTGGCCCTAATGTTGCTAGGTTCGATAGCCAGTTGAGCTTTGTAAGAAGCCAGAGCTTCTTCAAGATCGCCTTCACGAACTTGCTTATCTGCCAAATCAAGGCGCAATTCCTCAAGTTTATTGACAATTTTTTCATCATCAGGTTTGTACTTGAGAGCTTCTTCGTAACGCTCGATAGCCAAAGCAGGAGCATCATCGAAGCGAGCCAATTCGGCCAATTGAGAGTAGCAATTGTGTAAGCCAATCTTAGCTTTCTCATCCTGGTTAAGATTGAAAGCTTCTAAGAAAGCTTGTAATGCATCTTCGATTGAAGAAGCCTCTTCGAATTGAGTTCCCAAAATAACCAGCTGGGCAGACAGGCGATCTTTAGCTCCAGCAAAATTGGGAGCAGCAGCCAAAAGCTTGCGCAATACTTCAATAGCTTGTCTAGTTTCGTACTGTTTTTCCAAAGACTGAGCCCAGCGATCGTAAGTCTCAATCTTACATTCTTCTATGCTGCCTTTGGCAGAATAGTGTTCTTCACACTCGCAACAAACAGCTACAGCACTTTCGTAGCGGTCATTTTGAAGTAAAGTTCCGGCCCATTGAGTGTAAAGCTCAACTATTTGTTCAGTAGCTTCGACTGACTTAGGCAAATAGTTCAAAATGCCGGCCATAACATCTATGGCTTCACGGTAGGACGCTTGTTCAACAAACGAACTGGACCATTTCTTATAAACGTCTAAGAAGCAATCTTCCAAGCCTTCTGCCTCAGGGGCAAAATTTTGCAACTTGGCAAGTTGTTGAACTGCTTCAGCGTAATGACCAGCTTTTTCCTCACTTTCAGACCACAGCTTGTAAATGCGTATAATCTCTGCCACACCGGCTTCGAAGTCGGGATCAAGCTGGTTGAAGCGACGCATAACGGTGACTGCACCCACATAATCGCCATCTTTCTCCGAAGCTTTGGCTTTGTTGCTGAAAATAGCGAACTTGCGCTTGCGTATCTCTTGCAAACCAGGTTCACGCTTAGCCAAGCTATCCAAAACAGCAGCGGCGGCTTGGATGTGATCTTCGGACGCCAAAGCATCAGCCCAACGATAATGTAAGGAGCGCAACTTCACTTGCAATTCATCACTGGCTCCGATATCGCCAACCAATTCATCAATAACCTTAATGGCTTCTTCGTATTCGCCACTTTCAGCCAATTCATCAGCCCAAGTAAGAGCAATGCGACGCTCGTATTCGCTCGTCTCGGCTAAATCGGGGAAACGATTCCTAAATTGTCTGACAATATCAATGGCGTCTGAATAAGCTCCCAAAGCTTCTTCGTAGCGAATCCAGCATCCGTATAAGCGCTTAATATTGTCTAAGCTGGCTGTATGCTCAGGATCGTGATTGTAGTGATGTTCGCAAGCGATAATTGCCCCAGCAAAGTCGTCGGCATTTTCTTTAACATCTACCCAGTAGTTGTAAAGGCGCTCAATTTCAGCCTTAATGGAGACCTCTTCAGGCTGTAACTTAGCCAATTTGGAAAGGCAAGAAATAGCTTCTGAGTAGCTGCCATTGTTCTCATAACTTTCAGCCCAAGACTTATATAAGCGCGAAACTTGTTCGCGAACTTCTTGATCGTCATCCACACTGGCAGCCCAATGTTTGGCCACAGAAATGGCCTCTTCGTAACAACCATCCTGTTCCAAAGAATTAAGCCAAGCGCTATAGAGACGAGCAATATGTTCATTGGCAATATGCTCGGAGCTCTTGCACTCGGAGGCCAAACCTCTGTAAGCCTTAATGGCATCTTCGTAGAGACCATCAGCGGCCAATTCCTTAGTTCTGGATTCATAAAGTTTGACTAATTCGTCTACGCAAGCCTGAGCCGAAGGATATTCGCTCAAAGTCTGACGTACAACTTTGACAGCTTCGTCGAACTTATTCTGACTTTCCAAATAACGGCTCCAACGCACGGACAAGTTGATAATATATTCGGCCACTTGAGTATTGTCAGGTTGTTCTTTAGCCAAATGATGCAACAACTTGTCAGCATCGCTGTACATACCATCTTCGACCATTTCTTCACTCCAGCGCGAGTAAACGGCCATGATAGACTTATCAATAGGTTCAGCGAAGCTGCGTTTAGCGTAGTTTTTGTAAATTTTGATAGCTTGTTCATACTGACCGCTGCTAAGCTGCTCTTGAGCCCAGTCTTGAACCAAGCGGCTGATTTCTGACTCGGCAGTCTTATTGCCAGGATAAGATTCTAACAACTTATCAAAGAGCGAGAGAGCCTTGGCGTAATTGCCATCGACTTCGTAAGAGGCCGCCCAATCTACATACAAACGAGTAATTTCGTCCGCGATATTATCAGAAGCGAAGCGACTCGCTGCCAACTTACTGAGCGAGGCCACCGCCAATTCGTAATTGCCTTCTTCTTCGGCTTTGGAAGAGCGCAAACTGTACAATCTCTGGATGGACTTTTTAGCATCTTCCTGATCGAGATCTTGATCAAATTGCTCGACAAAGATCGAAATAGCCGCTTCAAATTTTCCTGCTTGCTCTTCTTTATCGGCTCGTTCATGATACAGACGTACCAATTCACGACTGACCAAAGCATTGTCAGGCTGCATAGAACGCAATTTGAAAAGTACATCCTGAGCAGCAGCCAGATCGCCCGTCTCTTCGGTAGAGGCCATATTCTTCATGAGCAAGTTGCCAATCTCGGCCGCAATAGGCGCTTTGTCTTCGGCCATTTCTTGCAACTTGAGCAATACGTCCACAGCCAGATTTGTTTGATCGGCTTGAATATAAACGGAAATAAGCTTGCGACTGGTAGGCTCGGTAAAAGATATGGAATTGGCTTTTTCCCAGCACTCGCGAGCTTTGGCAGTATTGTTCTCGGCAAAATAGCAATCGCCAAGCAAAGTAATAGCTTTGAGATTTTGAGCATCCAGCTTTAAAGCCTGACTCAAACGCTGACGCGCTCTCTCGTAGTGGCCCAATTCCAAGAAGTCTGAACCCATGTCGATAAGATCGGCCACTTCGCCAGCCACATTGGTCGGATCGATGTGGCGCTCTGTTGTCTGTACAGGAGCAGCAACGCCAGCAGCAGGAGCTTGCTTATCAATTTCTTGAGTCTGAACAGGCTGAGGTGCAGCAGTTTGCGCCGCAACTTGCTCAGCTTGTTTAAGCTTGACCAGCTCGGTGTCAAACATTTTGGTAAGGCTTTCGTCCGAGGCGTTGACAGCCAAAGTACGGCCTTTTTCCAACAAGCCGCGACCGTTTTCTTTGTCGCCGCTGTTAATTAAAGAGATAGCGGTTTGTAAATAAGCCGGATAATACTCGGGATCACGCACAATAGATTGCATAAAGAGGCTTCTGGCTTCTTCTAAGCGACCAGTAGCTTGTGCGATAACGCCCTGAGAGAAAATTTCTTGAGCCGAAAGCACAGAAGAGACATTGGCAGTCCCTTTTTCCATGTCTTCTTTGACATATTCGGCGAGTTCTTGAGGCACATTGGATTCCGGCTCCGCAGCCTCTTCCACTTGCTTCATTTCGACAGCAGCTACACGCTCGTCACTCTTATCTACATCGGAAACGGCAAAGAGATTTTCCAGATGTTCTGTGGCTTCAGGATGCTCGGGAATAAACTTCAAAACTTTGGAGTAAGACTTCTTGGCCTCTTCTATATAGCCAAGCTTCTCCTGTAAGCGAGCAGCTTCCAGCCAGAAAGTGCTATTTTTGGGCGCAATAAGTACCAACCGCTGATATTGATCTAAAGCTTCTACTAAGTCGCCACTGGCCATAGCGATTTGGGCTCTGGTAACACGAGGAGCAACAGCTTCAGGATAAGCAGCCATAACAGCTTGAATAACACGAAGAGCTTCGGCGGGCTTGCCAACTTTGCTAAGTACAGAAGCGTAGCGACATCTGATGTCCACATTGTTGGGGTTAAGTTTGCAAGCTTTGTCATATTGCTCTAAAGCCATATCGGCCTGGTCAAGCTTAATATAAGCTTCACCGAGATCGACCAAAGCTTCTTCGTAGTCGGGCTTGGCATCCAAAGCTCTCTTCAGGAAGTCTACAGCCACCACGTAATTATTTAATTTTTGTAAATAAGTACGACCTACAGCTCTCAAGCTGCGAGCGTCATTAGGCTTGGCTTTAAGTACTTTATTGAAGCCAAACAAGGCATATTTCGGCTCGTTGAGTTCCAGATAAGCCTCGCCAATTTCGTAGTATATATCGAGGTTGTCGGGAGATAATTCCAAAATACGCTGATAAACTTGAATAGCTTTATCTGATTGACCGAATTTGCGATATATGGAAGCCAAAATAGTTTGGGCTTCAAGGTCGTTGGGGTTTATTTCTACAGCAGTTTTTAGTTCGTCTATGGCTTTTTCGCCATCCCTGCGTTTGACATAGCATTTACCTAAACTGACATGAAATTGTGAGTTTCTTGGTTGCAATTCGACCGCTTGGCTAAAAGCCTTGATAGCGTCGTCAATATTATCAATTTTCTCGGAGACTAAACCTAAGTTGTAAAAGCTATAACTGTCGCGAGGATTTAACTGAATGGCTTGAGTGAGAGCTTTGGAAGCTCCAACAAAATTGCCCATTTTCTGATAGGCTTGAGACAAATTGAAATAAGATTCATAGTCCCCAGGATCAAGTTCCAAAGCTTTTCCAATAGCTTCAACGGCTTTAGGCCAATTGCCCAACTGGAAAGCGATTTGACCATACTCGCTCCAAGCCTCAGTATACTCAGGATTTAACGAGACAGTTTTCTCGTACATTTGCATAGCCAAGTCAGGGCGATAAACCTCTTTGCAACAACGAGCCAAAGAGAGATAACCTTCAGCATTGTTAGGTTCAATGTTGAGGGTCTTTTGGAATTGCACCATGGCTTGCTTATAGCGGCCAGCCTTCATGTTTATGCGGCCGAGAGAAAACAAATAACGAGTGCACTTGGCATCTAAAGCATGAGCAGCTTCAAATTGCTTGATAGCTGGCACAGTCTGATTTTCTTTTTCGTAGATTAAACCAAGTTGATAATGCGATTCGGCGGAGCGAGGATTATCTTCAGTAGCCTTGCGTAAATTGATAATGGCCATTTTATTCTGGCCTAACTGAGAATAGATTAGACCAGCTTGCTCGCGAGCTTCCCAAAGGCGAGGGTTGACATCTACGGCTTTATTGAGATGCTTCAAAGCGATTTCCGGACGTCCCAAAAGTCGGTTGGCTCTACCTAACTGGTAGTGAGCGTAACCATCATTGGGATTGAGAGCGACCGGACGCTCAAAAGCGGCCAAAGCTTCTTTAACTTCTTTTCTATAAAAGGCTAAATAAACAGGATCGGTAAAGACATTGAGTACGTGAGGGTCAAAACGCACAGCTTGCTCTAAATCTTCCAAAGCGCCCTTTAACTCGGCATTTTTGGCAAAAAGCAAACCGCGATGCAAATAGGCTAAAGCATGGTTGGGTTGCAAATGCAAGACCTGTTGAAAAGCCTTGACTGCTTCACCAATGTTTCCAGCTATCTGATATTCCCGTCCCAACTGGAAAAACGCCTCAGCATCGTTGGGATGCAGTTTTACCATAGTTTGATATTTCTGCAAATTAGAAGCTGACAACTCTGCCATAGTAGTTATAAACCCTCATTATCTTTTTCCGAACTGGATCTGAATCTGTGTCTCCAACCCCAGTTCGGAACTAAACTGATCACACAGCCCCGTCTCAACACATACACAAAAAGGTACGCCCATCCCTCAATAAAACGGTTCTGCCGACTTCGTGTTAAGCTTTTTTTATCCTACACAAACTGCGTAAAATTCGGCTTAATAGCCGTTTTGTCGCTTATTTTCAGTAGATTTATTTGCAAAAACAATGTTTTTATCGCTAAATAATCTCGAGCAGGCTGAAGGAGCCGCCTTGCAGAAGTTGGAGCGAGCTTTTTTTAATGAATTTATCTAAAGCATTTTCAGGGGAGAAAACAATGATTCAAGCTGAAAGATTGCGCCTTTGGCCCTTAGAGCATTGTGATTTGGGCAAAAATTATCAGTGGGCCAACGATATGGAATTGTGTCGCTATGCCGGCGCTTTGCCTATGCCCAAGTCGCTCAATGAATTGGAAGGTTGGTATAACAGCGCCAACAGTAACCCAGAAACATCGATTTTTGCTATAAAATTAAATGACGGAGCCTACATAGGTAATATAGAAATACGCAACCTTGATTTGCGCTGCGCTAATTGCGAATTGGGCATTATTCTGGGGGAAACTTCTATGCGAGGTAAAGGATACGGTCGCGAAGCAGTTATGGCCTTGTGCGGCTTTGTCTTCGAACAATTGCGCTTGCACAGAGTAACCGTACATGTTTTAGAATTTAACGAAAGAGCAGCCCGTATGTTTACAAAATGCGGCTTTGTTCAAGAAGGAACAGAGCGAGAATCTTTCTGGCTGGACGGACGCTATTGGGACGTGCGTATTTTCAGTTTATTGGAAAGCGAATTTCGCTCCCAAGTTGCTAAGTTATCACCTACATATAAAAAATGTGCCCACTAAGTTGGTTATTTTTGTAAATAAAAGTTAGGACAAATTCTAAAAATATAACTAAATAAAGGATAGGACAACTTCGTGAAACCGATTATCTGGTGCGGCGATCATGCCGAATTAATTGATCAAACCACTCTTCCCACCGAAGAGAACTGGATTTCTTGCTCCACCCCGGAAAAAATTGCCTGGGCCATAGAAACAATGAAAGTGCGCGGAGCTCCAGCCATAGGCGTAAGCGCGGCCTACGGCATGGCTTTGGCGGCTTTAAATAATGCTTCTTTGCCAATTAAGTCTTTAAAAGAAAAATTGGCTGCAGCCTCAAAGCTTATAGGTGCAACTAGACCGACGGCCGTAAATCTTTTTTGGGCCCTTAAAGAGATGGAAAAAGTGTGGTTAAATTCGGACGATCCGGCCACGCTAGTTCAAGCTATGGTTAAACGTGCGCAAGAAATAGCGACTGAAGACGAAAATATGTGCAAAGCAATTGGACGCCATGGGGCCGCTTTAGTGCCAAATAACGCTCGCATTTTAACTCATTGCAACGCCGGAGCTTTGGCTACAGCCGATTACGGCACAGCTTTAGGCGTAATTAGAGCGGCTTTCGAAGAGGGAAAAGTCAAAATGGTTTGGGCCGATGAGACGCGACCTTTCTTGCAAGGCGCTCGCTTAACAGCTTGGGAATTACATAAGGATAATATTCCCGTGCGCTTGATATGTGACAACATGGCCGGTCATTTTATGCAACGTGGCCAAATAGATATGGCTGTTGTTGGAGCCGATCGTATTACCGCCAATGGCGATGTGGCTAATAAAATCGGTACTTACAGCGTGGCCGTGCTTTGCAAAGAACACAATATACCTTTTTATGTGGCCGCTCCCTACTCTACCATAGATTTGAATTTGCACGATGGTAAAGATATACCTATCGAAGAACGCAAAGCTGAAGAACTAACGACAATGGCCGGCAAACGCATAGCTCCAGAGGGTATAGAAGTAGCCAATCCAGCTTTTGACGTTACTCCTGCAAAGTTGATTACAGCGATCATTACCGAAAAAGGCGTCTTCCGTCCTCCCTTCGATTTTTCTAAAGTGCTGGAGCAAAAATAGAGCCGGTACGCCGGTACAGTTGATTGTTAAGATTCGCAACCGCACTTTTTGGTGGAAAGAGCGGTTGCGAAGTTGTATATAAATCGCCGAAATTATGGAGTGCATTATGGCTCGTTACGCTGCTGAAGACGCCATGCGTTTGCTGGAGACAAAAAAAGTTAAAGAAGCGACCGCTTACATATTGTACGGCGGAGACGAATATTTAATTTCTGAAACGATGCGGTTGTTGCGCGATTATGTTATAAATGCTGATTTCGGCGACTTTAACTATACGCGTATGGAATGCAATGGCTCAACCAAAACGACAGAATTGATAAATGCCTTGCGCGAATTGCCTATGCTTGCCGATAAACGACTTTTAGAGTTGCATTCCTACCAAAACCTTACCGAATCTACAATAAAAAAAATTGAAAAAACTTTCAAAGAAACTTTGCAAGAAGGTAGCACTATCATATGCTTAATTAGCCACGATGAAGCTAAAAAATCTAAAAGTAAACTGGTTACTTGGGCTCAAGATTACGCTCAAGAAATAAATTGCAACGTTTCAACTTATAACCTTCCCCGCTGGGCAGAGCTCTATCTAAAAAATAAAGGTTGCAAATTTAAAGATTCTAGAGCCGCTCAAGAATTGCAAAATCGAACCGGTACAAACTTGCTTGAGCTTAATTCTCAATTGGATCAATTAGCTCTTTATGTTGGCGACAAGAAAATAATCGACATAGAAGATGTTCGTTTGGTTGTACGCCAAAGCAACGAAATAAAAGTATGGGAATATACCAAAGCTCTAACTCAAAAAGACTATAAAAAAGCCATGCAAGTTTGTGCTTCACTTTTGGAAGATAACGCTCAAAGAGGTAGTCTGACTTTAATTTCATTTACCAATAAATATTTGCGCGATTTGGCCCAAGCTCTGGATATTACTTCTAAATACGGTTTCAATGCCAACAGTCTAGCTCAGCAAATGAGCGATAAGAGAGATTTTCAAATAAATTACCTTCTCAAAGATTTGCGTAACTGGAAAGAAGCTAATCTGAGAGATGCTTTTCACAGTTTGTGCCAAGCGGATTTGCGCCTTAAGACTGGCAGTGATCCATTATTGACTATGCAACTGCTAACTTTACGTCTCGTGGGCAGACGGTAATTATTTTTTTGCCATAACGTCAACATACACTTCAATACAAAATTGTAAAAAAATGTGCACAAATTAGACTACAAGAAGGGAGAGAAAAATTTAGGGAAGAAGTGGAGATAGGAGGTGAAGGAAATCGTATTCCCTTCGCATAGTACAAGTGTATGGACAGGGCATTGTCCATTGTAGAGAGAGCTAGTAAGACCTGTTGATT
>ERZ869991.350-NODE-350-length-15718-cov-5.072821_pt1 | contig 15718 bp, 14 predicted proteins | sample MGYA00520862_ERZ869991 | MGnify/ENA primary metagenome ERZ869991 (study PRJEB32232, sample SAMN07284978) | human gut metagenome | biome: human-associated habitat; material: feces | host: Homo sapiens | place: Tanzania | collected 2014-08-11 ...
ATCGTCGCCAAAATGTAACAATAAATATAGTGGCTTTGTCAGTTACTGAAGTTATTTTTTGTATAAACTAAGTATTACTTCCAGCGTTTCGCCTAAACGCTTCGGGTGTTCAGCCCAAACGCTCCCGGTGTTTCGCCCAAACGCTTCCGGTGTTACTATGCTTTGTTGTCGTTTAAGATGTTTCTCGGGTGGTGTTCCAATATCTCGTCTCTTAGTGTATGCATGTCGATATGGGTATAAATCTGTGTAGTTCCGATACTCTCATGACCGAGCATTTCCTGGATGGCTCGAAGGTTGGCTCCGCCCTCGAGGAGTGCCGTGGCGAAAGAGTGGCGCAGGGTGTGGGGACTGATGTTCTTCTTTATTCCGGCTTCGTCGGCGAGGCGCTTTATCATCGTGTATATCATGACACGGGTTAGATGGGCGCCACGGCGGTTCAGAAATACGTAGTCTTCTTCACCGGGCTTAATGTTCATCAGATTGCGGTCGGCAAACCAGAAGTGGAGCTCTCGTATTGCACTGTCGGAGATTGGCACCAGTCGCTCTTTTTTCCCCTTTCCCTTTACGCGGATAAACTTCTCGTCGAGGAAGAGGTCGGAGAGATGTAGCGTAACGAGTTCCGTAACGCGCAGTCCGCAGCTGAACAGCATTTCCACGATAGCCTTGTTTCGCTGTCCTTCCCATTTCGTCAGATCGATGGCATTCTCCATCATGTCGACCTCGGCAACTGAGAGCACTTCGGGCAGATGTTCCCCTATCTTAGGCCATTCGAGCAGTTCCGTAGGGTCCTCGTCCACATATCCGTCGGCAAGCAGATACCTGTAGAAGGCACGCACGCCGCTAAGTATTCTACCCTGAGAGCGCGCCGTGATTCCGAGGTCGACGATGGCAGCGGCAAAGTGCTGCAAGTCTTCGAGCTTGATATTCAGCACGGGGATATTCTCCGCCTCGGCGTAGTCGAGCAGTTTCTGAAGGTCGTTCTTGTATGCGGCAAGCGTGTTTTCGGAGTAGTTGCGCCCCAGTTTCAGGAAGCGCATGTATTTCCCCACGATGCTTGCATCATTAGCTTTATTGTCTGTTTGCATGTCAATAAATTCCGTAATTGTAGATTAAATGTATGAAATTAGAGATAATTTTGTACTTTTGCACAAGTGTATACTTTTATTTATATAGGTTTATATACCTTATTATATATACGGTATACGCAATATAGGCGAGGCAAAGTTATAAAAAAGAAAGTAAAACAGCAATATGAAGATACAGATAATCAATGGTCCCAACCTGAATTTGCTTGGCGTGAGGGAGCCGGGCATCTATGGCAGCGATTCTTTTGAGAGTTATCTGCCGAAACTGAGGAAGCGTTTCCCGGATGTGGAGATAGAATATTATCAGAGCAACGTGGAGGGCGAACTGATAAATAAGATGCAGGAGGTAGGTTTCTCGTTCGACGGCATCGTGCTCAATGCCGGAGCGTATACCCACACCAGTGTGGCGCTCCACGACTGCATCCGGGCGATAAAGACGCCCGTTGTAGAGGTGCATATATCGAATGTTCACCAGCGTGAGGAATTCCGCCACCACTCGTTCATCTCGGCAGCTTGTCGCGGAGTAATCTGCGGATTCGGTCTCGACTCTTACCGGCTGGCGATTGAGGGGTTGCTGAATTAGAAATTAGGAATTAGGAATGATCAGAACTCCCAGCTCTCCCATTAATCTAAAAAAAACAATGACAACAGAATTAGAAAACTATATCCTCTCACATAGCGATCCGGAGGGCGATTACCTGTACCGCCTCTACCGCGCCACGAATATCCATCTGCTCCACGGCAGGATGGCAAGCGGACATCTGCAGGGCAGAGTGCTGAAAATGCTCGTCAGAATGGCGAAACCGAAGAATATCCTTGAGATCGGCACCTTCAGCGGATACAGTGCCATCTGTCTCGCCGAAGGACTGGAAGAAGGGGGAATGGTATACACCTTCGAGATAAACGACGAACAGGAGGATTTCACGCGCCCGTGGATCGAAAACTCACCCGTAGCCGACAAGATAAAGTTTATTATCGGCGACGCCGTGAAAGAGGCTCCAAAACTGGGCGTGGAATTCGACATGGCGTTCATCGACGGCGACAAGCGCACATATATGGAGGCTTACGAGACTGTGCTCTCCATGCTCAAGCCCGGGGGCTTCATCCTTGCCGACAACACGCTCTGGGACGGGCATGTGGTGGACCATGCCTACGACAAAGACAAGCAGACTCGCGGCATAGAAAGCTTCAACGATTTTGTGGCGAATGACGAGAGGGTGGAAAGGGTGATGCTGCCGCTGCGCGACGGACTGACCTTGATTTATAAAAAGTAAAAATTGAAGTGCAGATACGTAAAAAACGCAAATGACGAATTATTTATTATCAGCGTAATCCGTATAACAATAAAATTTTATACTTTTGCAGCGATATGTCACAGAAGTTAATCCAAAGCCAAGAGCAAAAGGCTATACAGACGCAGAAACTCACTCAGCAGCAGATGCTTGCCGTGAAAATGCTCGAAATGCCGATTACGGAACTGGAACAGAACGTTCAAGCCGAAATCGACGACAATCCCGCTATGGAAGTAACAGAAGCGGACGACGCCGCTTTCTCTGACAACACTCCGGCTCTCGACGATGCTACGGGAGGAGAGACGACACCGGAGATGCAGGAAATGGCGGAAACGGAAAAAGAAGAACGACAGTCGGCTCTCGACGAAGCTCTCTCGAATATCGGAATGGACGACAGAATGTCTGACTCTGACTCGTCAACATTCTATGGCGGAACGAACAACGACAATGCCGACTATGAGGAGATGGTATACGGAGAACAGACTTCGTTCTACGACAGGCTAAAGGAACAGATGGGCGAAATAGAGCTCACCGACAAGCAACAGCAGATAATGGAGTATGTAATAGGGTCGCTCGACAGCGACGGACTGCTACGGAAATCTGCCGACAGCATCTGTGATGAACTCGCCATATACCATAACATCGACTGCACGGAAGATGAAGTGGAGCAGATGATAAAAATTCTTCAGACCTTCGATCCGGCAGGAATCGGGGCTGGAAACCTGAAAGAATGTCTGTTGCTGCAAATAAGGAGAAAGCCAAAGACGAAGATTACGGAACTCATGGAAACAGTGATAAAAGACCATTTCGACGAGTTCATGAACAAGCGCTGGGACAAAATCGTAAGGCAGACGGAAATGAACGAGGCAACAGCCGAAAAGGTGCATGCCGAACTCCTCCGGCTTAACCCTAAGCCGGGAGCCTCGCTCGGGGAAACCGAGGGAAAGAACATGCAGCAGATAACGCCAGACTTTATCGTGGATACGGCAGACGACGGTACCGTGTCGTTCTATATCAACAACGGACATATACCGGAACTCTCCGTCTCACCGTCGTTCACGGAACTTATAAAAGGATACAAGGAAAACAAAAAATCGATGTCGAGACGCGACAAGGAAGCCCTGTTGTATGCCAAGGAGAAAGTAGACCGCGCACAGGGATTCATCGATGCCGTAAAGCAGAGGCAGCAAACCATGCGCCTCACCATGAAGGCAATAATCGACATACAGCGCCGCTTCTTTCAGGATGGCGACGAGAGCGACATAAAGCCGATGATACTTCAAGACGTTGCCGACCGCACGGGGCTCGACAAATCAACGATCTCCCGTGTAAGCAACATGAAATACGCCCAGACAAGATGGGGAACATTCAAACTGCGCCACTTCTTCAGCGACAGCATAAAGACCGAAAGCGGCGAAGAACTGTCGACAAGGAAAATAAAACTCGCCCTGAAAGAGGCAATCGACGCAGAAGACAAGAAAAAACCATATAGCGACGATGCTCTGACAAGGATTCTCTCGCAGAAGGGGATTCCCGTGGCACGCCGCACGATAGCAAAATATAGGGAACAATTAGGCATACCCGTTGCACGTTTAAGGAAAAAATGAAAATCAGGAATATCATGACAATGGCAAAGGCGGTGAGCTTACTCTCGTCGCCGTTCTACTTGCCGATTATCGGACTTGCGGCACTGTTCACATTCAGCTACCTCAGTCTGTTGCCATTCACCTACAAGGTGTTTGTGCTCATAATGGTTTATCTCTTCACCTGTCTGCTGCCTACCACACTCATCAGGCTCTACCACAGCTATCACGGATGGACACCTTTTGAGTTTGGAGCAAGGGAAAGGAGAATAATACCATACGTGGTGTCGATACTCTGTTACTTTACGTGCTATTATGTCATGATGCTTATGCACATGCCACATCTCATGGGTAGCATCGTAGTGGCGGCACTTGCCACGCAGGTAGTATGTGCCATGATAAACATGTGGTGGAAAATCTCCGTCCACATGGCAGCGATAGGAGCCATGGCAGGTTCGTTGGCATCATTTGCCGCGATATTCATGTTCAATCCGATATGGTGGCTCTCGGTAATTATCTTCTTTGCAGGAATGATAGGCAGTGCACGCATGATTCTAAGGCAGCACACACTGCGCCAGATATACATAGGATTCATCATAGGAGTGATGACGGGAGCCGTAACAGTGATAACGGTGTAGAGTGGAGGATATGAAGAATTGGGTGGTCTTTTAAATTGGGGCTTTATTAGTTTTTACTAGAAGTTCTAGTATTTCTAGTAATTCTAGCATTTCTAGCATTTCAATCCCCTCATCCGCCCATAATATTTACACCCTCAGCAACAAAAAAACAATTTAAATTAAACACCATACAATATGAAACCATTAGTAAGTATTATAATGGGCAGCACGAGCGATCTGCCTGTAATGGAAAAAGCAATGAAGTTTCTCGACGAGATGGAAGTTCCGTTCGAGGTTAACGCCCTCTCGGCACACCGCACACCTGATGCCGTAGAGACCTTTGCCAAAGAGGCAGCAGGAAGAGGACTAAAGGTTATCATCGCCGGAGCCGGAATGGCAGCAGCCCTGCCGGGAGTTATCGCAGCATCAACCACACTGCCAGTTATCGGCGTGCCTATCAAAGGCAGTGCCCTCGACGGTATGGACGCAATGCTTAGCATCATACAGATGCCACCGGGCATACCTGTGGCTACAGTAGGCATCAACGGCGCCATGAATGCAGCAATACTTGCAGTGGAGATTATGGCTCTTGCTGACGAGAAGCTTGCCGATAAGATGAAAAGCTATAAAGCTGGACTGGGGGCAAAAATAGAAAAGGCAAACAAGGATCTTGCTGAAGTGAAATATAACTTTAAGACTAATTGATGTTATTAGGCTTGATAGACATAGTAGGCTTAATATGCTTTAGACGTAGTGGGGATATTATGCTTTAGGCATAGTAGGCCTAATATGCATAGTGGGCCTAATATTCCTGTAGGCATTATGCTTATTATGCCTAATATGCCTATTATGCCTAATAATCACGCCAGTTACAATAACGAAAAGATAAAACAATGAATTACGAGATAAACCTCTTCAACTACTCCCGTCGCCCGACCCATCAGGTAAACGTCGGCGCTACTCCTCTCGGCAACGATAATCCGATAAGGGTGCAGTCGATGACTACCACACCGACAACTGATACCGAGGCTTGTGTGGCACAGGCTGAACGTATAATAAAAGCCGGTGGGGAGTATGTGCGTCTTACCACTCAGGGAGTGCGCGAGGCGGAGAATCTTAAGAATATCAATGCCCGTCTGCGAGATGATGGATTCATGACACCATTGGTTGCCGACGTGCATTTTAATCCTAATGTTGCCGATGTGGCAGCCCTCTATGCCGAAAAGGTAAGGATAAATCCAGGTAATTATGTAGACCCGGCACGCACGTTCAAGAAACTTGAATACACTGATGAAGAGTATGCCGAGGAACTGAAAAAGATAGAAAAACGCTTTGTTCCGTTCCTTAATATCTGCAAAGAGAACCATACGGCAGTGAGAATCGGAGTAAACCACGGTTCGTTGTCAGACCGCATCATGTCGCGCTACGGCGATACGCCGGCAGGCATCGTTGAGAGCTGCATGGAATTTCTCCGTATATGCAAGAGAGAGAACTTCAATGATGTTGTCATCTCGATAAAGGCAAGTAATACGGTAGTCATGGTACAGTCAGTCCGCCTCCTCGTCGACACTATGGCAAAGGAGCGGATGGACTATCCGCTACACCTTGGAGTTACCGAGGCCGGAGAGGGAGAAGACGGCAGAATAAAGAGTGCCGTTGGCATCGGAGCCTTACTCGCCGACGGCATTGGCGACACTATACGAGTGTCGCTCAGCGAAGATCCAGAGGCAGAAATTCCCGTGGCTAAGCATCTTTTGGAATATATAACGAAGCGTACCGGTCATATGCTCGTACCGGGCGAAGCCTTCAGCGGTTTCAACTGGGTTTCTCCCGAAAGGCGAAGGACAACGGCTGTAGGCTGTATCGGCGGCGACAACGTTCCCGTAGTAATAAGCAGCAGAATATCCGGCACTGTAAATTCCTCCGACGAAGAATTAAAGCCAGACTTCATCTATCTTGGCTCCAAAGTTCCGGAGACGCTCGCCCCAGACCAGAAGTATATAGTGGATTTCAATGTCTATGCCAAAATCATCGGCTCACCGGTGGCAAATGTTGTTGGAGCCGACGACAGCAGCACAGCACATGCAAATATAAACAAGGAAAACCTGTTCCCTATATTCCCATATAATGCCATTCCGTTCCTCAACGGCGTTACGGCAAAGATAAAATTCCTCGTATTGCCCTATGGAGCACCGAGTGCCGAGTATATCCCATGTCTAAGGATGAATCCAGACGTTGTAGTGGTAAGCGTTAGCAACAACACCAACCGCTTGGGAGAACAGCGCGCACTGGTACATGAGTTTATGAACGAAGGAATAAAGAACCCTGTAGTATTCTGCCAGGCATACTCCCACAGCAAAGAGGAGAAAGGCGACTTCCAGCTTGAGGCAGCAGCAGATATGGGAGCACTGATGTTTGACGGACTGACCGACGGTATATGGCTGATGAACAACGGAACGCTCCCTTCAGACGACATCGAGGCAACAGCCTTCGGCATTCTGCAGGCAGCACGCCTTCGCACCACGAAGACTGAATATATCAGTTGTCCGGGATGCGGCCGCACCCTGTATGACCTGCGTTCTACCATCGCCAGAATAAAAGAGGCGACAAAGGAAATGAAGGGACTGAAGATAGGTATCATGGGATGCATCGTGAACGGTCCGGGCGAGATGGCAGATGCCGACTACGGATATGTAGGTGCCGGAAGGGGCAAGATTTCTCTATACCGCAAGAAGGAGTGTATAGAGAAGAACATTCCGGAGGAAGAAGCCGTCGAGAAATTGCTTGAATTAATAAGGAGAGACCGTGGCAACAATGATGGTCACGGCAATTAACTCTCCCCAAAAACAATAATAAAATGAGTTTAACCCATATAGTAAGAAATGCGTTCACTTCCCGTCAGAGGGAGATAGAACGCTACGACAACGAGGCTCAGCAGTTGCAGATGCACACTCTTGAATACCTCACGACTACGGCAAAAGACACGGAGTACGGACGCAAACATACTTTCAGTACGATAAACAGCTACGAAAAGTTTGCCGACAGCGTGCCCCTCAATACCTACGAAGAACTGAAAGGCGATATCGACCGAATGAGACACGGGGAGCGCGACGTGTTGTGGAAAGGCAGAGTGAAATGGTATGCCAAATCCTCTGGAACAACAAACGACAAGAGTAAGTTCATCCCCGTGAGCCACGACGGACTGCAGCATATCCACTATGCCGGCGGAAAGGATGTAGTGGCACTGTATCTGCAGAACAACCCCAACAGCAGGCTGTTCGACGGCAGGAGCCTTATCCTCGGTGGAAGCCATTCGCCGAACTATGATGTAGCCGATTCGCTCGTGGGCGACCTCAGTGCGATACTCATTGAGAACATCAACCCGCTTGCAAATCTCGTAAGAGTGCCAAAGAAATCCACTGCCCTACTCTCCGACTTCGAGATAAAACGCGACCGCATAGCAAGGGAGACGATGAACAAGAACGTTACGAACATCAGCGGAGTGCCCTCGTGGATGCTCTCCGTACTGACACGCGTGATGGAGCTAACCGGCAAAAAGCACCTGGAGGAGGTATGGCCAAACCTGGAAGTCTTCTTCCATGGCGGAGTGGCTTTCACGCCTTACCGCAAGCAATATGAGCAGCTCATCACCTCGCCCAGCATGCACTATATGGAGACCTACAATGCCAGCGAGGGATTCTTCGGCATACAGAACGACCCGGCAGACAAGGCGATGCTCCTGATGATAGACTACGGAGTGTTCTATGAGTTCATCCCGATGGACGAGTTCGGAACCGAGAATCCAACTATCGTTCCGCTATGGGGAGTGGAGACGAACAAGAATTATGCCATGGTAATCTCCACATCATGCGGACTGTGGCGCTATATTATCGGCGATACGGTGATGTTCACTTCGAAAAACCCGTATAAGTTCGTCATCACCGGAAGGACAAAGCATTTCATAAATGCCTTTGGCGAGGAACTTATCGTAGACAATGCCGAGAAAGGACTGGCATACGCCTGCGAACAGACGGGCGCCGAGGTTCTGGAATACACGGCAGCACCGGTATTTATGGACGACAATGCCAAATGCCGCCACCAGTGGCTGATAGAATTCTCTAAAGAACCGGCAGACCTGAGCCAGTTTGCCGCCCTGCTCGACACCAAACTCCAGGAGATAAACAGCGACTACGAGGCAAAGCGCTACAAGAACATTACGCTGCAGCATCTCGAAATCGTTAAGGCACGCCATAACCTGTTCAACGACTGGCTGAAGTCGAAAGGAAAACTCGGCGGACAGCATAAGGTGCCGCGACTCAGCAACAGCCGAAAGAATATTGACGAAATGTTGAAGATGAACTGATAAATATATGACAAGAAAAACGACAAGATATTTTGCGTGGGCACTCTTGTCCTCACTGGTTGCCGTTCTTGCCTCGTGTGCAAAGATGGGACAGCCCGACGGCGGATGGTATGACGAGACACCGCCGCGGATAGTAGGCTGCTCGCCTGCCGACAAGGGCGTAAACGTGAGGTCAAAGAAAATAGCCATATATTTCGACGAGTTCATACAGGTTGACAACCCAACGGAAAAGGTTGTCGTATCCCCGCCACAGCTGGAGACACCGGAGATAAAAGGTGCCGGAAAGAAAATCGTGGTGGAGCTGAAGGATTCGCTCAAGGAGAATACAACCTATACCGTGGACTTCTCTGATGCCATCTCCGACAACAACGAGGGAAATCCGCTCGGAAACTTCACCTACAGCTTCTCCACCGCCGATCATATCGACACGCTCGAAGTGTCGGGAAACGTGGTTAATGCCGAGAATCTGGAACCGCTGAAGGGAATCCTCGTAGGACTGTATGCCCTCGACCAGAACTTCTCTACCGACGGAAACAGATGGCAGCTGAGCGCAAAGAACGACAAGGGGCAGTATATCGACCCGTTTCTCGATAAACCGCTGCTGCGCGTTTCCAGAACCGACAGTCGCGGACATTTCATAGTGCGCGGCATAGCTCCGGGCAAATACCGCGTCGTGGCGCTACAGGATGCCGACGGCAACTACTGTTTCAACCAGAAAAGCGAGATGATAGCCTTCAACCACGACGTTATAGACCCACGCTTTACGGCAGCCACCCGCCAGGACACCATCTGGCGCGACTCCCTGCATATCGACTCGATACGCAGCGTGGGGTACACCCGTTTCATTCCAGACGACATCGTGCTGAAGGCATTCACAGAAACCCAGACCGACCGCTACTTCCTGAAGACGGAGCGCAAGGATCCACGCTTCTTCACACTATTCTTCAGCGGTGGCGACAAAAGTCTGCCCGAGGTAAAGGGACTGAACTTCAACAGCGACAATGCCTTCGTCGTGGAACACTCCCTGAAGAACGACACCGTGAACTATTGGCTGCGCGACACGGCGCTCGTTAACCAAGACACGCTCATGGTAAGTCTTACGTATATGGCAACCGATACGCTCGGCAACCTCGTTAGCAATACCGATACACTCGACATACTTCCTAAAGTGTCATACGAGAAGAGAATGAAAGACAAGGCACGCAAGTATGAAGAGTGGAAGAAAAAGCAAGACAAGGCAAAGAAGCGGGGCAAGGAATACGAAACCGAGATGCCGGCAGAGGGGCTCGAACCAAAATACAGCGTGATGTCGCAACCCGACCCCGACAAGAACATCTTTATCGACATGCCAACGCCGATAGCCCGGATAGACACTTCGATGATACATCTCTATGCCAAGCACGACACACTGTGGTATAAGTCGAAATTCCTCTTCCGCAAGGTGAAAGACGTGGCAAGGAGATACGAAATCGTAGGTGAGTGGCGACCGGATGTAGAATACAGTCTGGAGATAGACTCCACGGCATTTACCGACATCTACGGAGCCGTCAGTCCGGCATTCAAGCAAGGAATGAAAGTGAAGTCGGAAGACGAATACAGCTCGCTGCTCATGACAATCTCCGGCATGCAGGACACGACGGTAGTGGCACAGCTACTCGACACGTCAGACAAGGTTGTGAAAACCGTATCCACCCGAAACGGCAATGCCGAATTCTTCTATGTTAATCCCGGAACATATTACATGCGCATGTTCATCGATTCAAACAAGAACGGCATCTGGGACACCGGCGACTATGCCGCCGACCGCCAGCCCGAAGAAACCTTCTATTATCCCGAAGCCATAGAATGCAAGGCAAAATGGGACGTTACCCTCAATTGGGACCCCACGGCACGCGATGCCGCCCATCAGAAGCCTTATGCCATAACGAAGCAGAAGCCGGAGAAGGACAAGACGATAAAGCGCCGCAATGCCGACAGGGCAAAGAAAATGGGCATTCCGCTGCCGAGTCAATATTGATGAAAAATATTCTGTAAAATAATAACAACGTATGAAGAGAAGAAAAATCCTTATGCTCGTGTTCCTTATGGTGAGCTTGGCGATAAGCGCCCAGTGCTCGTTCCGGAACACAGCGTTCAAAGGCGGAGAATTCCTTTCGTATAACCTTTACTACAACTGGAAATTCGTATGGGTAAAGGCAGGCACCGCCAGCATGTATACCGTAGAGAGCACGTACAAGGGCAAACCGGCATACCGCAGCAGTCTGACGACAAGGGGCAACAACAAGGTCGACAATATGTTCGTTCTTCGCGACACGCTGCTGTGCTATGCAACGCGCGATCTGGAGCCCCTGTATTTCCGCAAGGGAGCACGCGAGGGCAAGCGATACACCGTAGACGAAGTGTTCTACACCTATCCGGGCGGCAAGCCGCATCTGCGCCTCCACCGCCAGCAGAACGACGGGTCGCATCTGTGGAAAAACCTCAATCCGCAGAGTTGCGTCTTCGATATGCTCAACATCTTCCTTCGTGCCCGCTCGTTCAGTTCGGCAAACTGGAAGAAGGGTCATACGGTAGATTTCCCCATTGCCGACGGGAAGAATACCAGTCCGGCACGTCTGCGCTTCAACGGCACAACAAAGATAAAGGCAGACAACGGCAAGAAATACCGTTGCGCGGAGTTGTCATACATGGAGTATGAAAACAGGAAATGGAAAGAGATCGTAAGATTCTACGTTACCGACGATCAGAACCATATTCCGATACGTCTCGACATGTTCCTGCGTTTCGGCAGTGCAAAGGCGTTCCTTACGAGCATGAAGGGAGTGAGAAATCCAGTTACATCACTCGCCAAGTAGTTTCAGAGGACTGCATTATTGAAAAAAAATTTTTCGGTGATTTTACCCTCACACCCTCACACCTTAGTGTAATATGCAGATACACAGACTGATAAAGTGTGAGGGGTAGTGTGAGGGGTAACTATTTATCCCTCACACGTTTTATTCCTGCCATTTATAATGAAAAACGTTGGATTTTCCGTATATGGCAATAAAAGTATACTTACCCTGCACTTTTAGTATCTCTATAAAATACTGCGGACGTTTATATCAAACGCTCCAGGTGTTTCGCCTAAACGCTGTGAATGTTACGCCTAAACGTTTTTGGTGTTTCGCCTAAACGCTACTGCTAAAGCTATACATTGCTTCATGCAGATGAATAATATGAATAGGAAATCTTTATTTGATGGGAATCCGTTTGTAAAGTTTCAAACGTATATAAAAAAATAGAGGACGACATGAATCACTCATACCGGCCTCCTGAAAACATTCTTTTTCAACGAATTCTGTTGTGATAGTAACCGATGAAACTAATTGCTGTCATAACAGCTACTGTCATCAACGTCATTGTCGTCTTAAAATCTAATAACATAATCTTTACCTTAAATCTATCAAACTACTAACCTATGAAAAATGTATTCTCCCGAACACGTTGCAAAGGTATACATTTTTGTGTTCGTACACAATAGTTGAAATATGTTTTTTAGCATATTTGCGTGTTTATTTGATGTAAATCAATCAGAAGCATCTAAAATCTGTCGTTTTTTATTTTTAGTTTACAAAAAGATAGTCAAAGAAGGTATTCCTTTTACATAATGAGTAAGGTATGGTTCGTCGTTATATGTTATTTATATGAAATATAATCTTCCCCTCCCCCGCCTCCCCTTTTAGGGGCGGAGCGGTTACCATTATTGCTTATAAGAAAATATAGTAAATGGTAATTAAACCTCTTTACTGTCAATGGTAACTGCTCCGCCCCGGAGGGGGAGGGGACGTAAAACCTCAAAAATAAACAAGCTAAAACACACCGGCTACTTAAAGAAATCCTTCAGCTGTGCGGCAATGGCGGCGAGTTCCTCAATATTTCCGTTGCCGTAGCGCTGCCAAATCTTTTGGCAAGGGGCGAGCAGCGGCGTAATCATAAACTCGGTGCGGTTCAGGTATGGGTCGATAATCTGGAACACGTCCATTATCCACACAACATCCTCAGCCGAAATCTTCATCAGTTTGGCAAGTTCCTCCACTTCGGGCGTTTTCGCATTCATTGTAATCGGAGTAAGCCGGAAATAGAGGTCGAGAACAAGAATGAGCATCACGGGCATCAGATTGCCACATTTAGGTATCGGCAGGAAATCCTTCTCAAATGATTCCACAATGTCTACACCTTTATAGAAAGAGCTTCCGTTGCAGAATCCGTTCATGTTTCTCACGGTCTCTGCATCGCGGTTAAGGCGCGTAGGCTTCTTGCCGTAACGCTCCCAAAGCCGCTTTATACTCGGTGTGGCGGCATTCCTAAGCTCAAACATGCGCGAGTGGAGAGACTCCGGACTGATATGAAGCTCGAGGGAAAGTTCTACCATTATCCGACTGTAGAGAGGCTTCATGCCGACGGGTTTTTTCTGATATGCCTGAAGAAGCAGAATCCAGTAGTCGTCTTGCCATAAAGAAGAGTTGTTAGCCATAGGAATAAGTTTTCATAATTTCTGCAAACTTAATGATTTTCTGTGAAAGAAAAGAATTTATTTGCCATTGTTTAATACTTTTGCTATCTTTGCATAAGATAAGCTGCATCTCAGCAATAAATCCAAACAAGTTTGGCTTGTATTGCCTTCGATTTGCATTATCTTTGCATAAGTTAAACACAATACGTATGAAAACAAATTATCAATTAAGATATGCTGCAAATCCGCGCGATGCCAAGGCGTACGACACGGAGCGGCTGAGGGAGGACTTCTTGATAGAGCGTCTTTTTGCCGCCGACGAGGTGAATATGGTATACTCCATGTACGACCGTATGATTGTGGGCGGAGCCGAACCCGTCGACGAGGAGCTGAAACTCGAGGCTATCGATCCGCTCAAGGCACCGCATTTCACTACTCGCCGCGAGATTGGCGTGTTTAATGTAGGCGGTAGCGGCTACGTAAAGGTTGGCGACCAGACATTCCGACTCGGATACAAGGAGGCACTGTATATAGGAAGAGGCGAGCGTGATGTAGTGTTCGGCAGCGACGACAAGAGCAAGCCTGCACTGTTCTATTTCAACAGTACCACTGCCCACAAGGAATACCCGTCTCGAAAGGTTACGAAGGGAGATGCCCTCGTAGCCCACATGGGAGCGCTGGAGACGAGCAATGAGCGCAATATCAACAAGATGATAGTTTCACAGGTGTTGCCCACATGCCAGTTGCAGATGGGTATGACGGAGCTTGCTCCGGGAAGTGTGTGGAACACGATGCCGGCACACGTACACAGTCGCAGAATGGAGGCATATTTCTATTTCGAACTCCCCGAAGACCAGGCAGTATGTCATTTCATGGGCGAGCCACAAGAGACAAGACACATATGGATGAAGGGCAATCAGGCGGTATTGTCGCCGGAATGGAGCATTCATTCGGCTGCGGCAACCCACAACTACACCTTTATCTGGGGAATGGGAGGAGAAAACCAGGACTATGGCGACCAGGACTTCTTTGAAATCAGCGAACTCAAGTGACGCCTGTACGGGAATGACTAACGAAAAGAAAACAAACTAACAGTTTAAATAAGTAATATGGATACATTTTCAAAAAAATTCTCCCTTGAGGGCAAAGTAGCTCTTATTACGGGAGCAGCCTACGGTATCGGCTTCGCTATTGCCGAGGCTTATGCACAGGCAGGTGCAAAGATTGCCTTCAACTGCCGCTCGCAGCACCACATGGATCAGGCTCTTGCCGACTATAAGGCTAAGGGTATCGACGCCAAGGGATATATCTGCGACGTAACAAAAGAGGACGAGGTGAAAAAGATGGTTGCCGACATCGAGAAGGAGCTTGGCGTCATCGATATCCTCGTAAACAATGCCGGTATCATCAAGCGTATTCCTATGACAGAAATGTCGGTAGAGGACTTCCGTCAGGTTGTCGACATCGATCTCAACGCTCCGTTCATCGTATCCAAGGCTGTACTGCCGGGAATGATAAAGAAGGGTCACGGAAAGATTATCAACGTTTGCTCTATGATGAGCGAGCTGGGTCGTGAAACTGTTTCTGCATACGCTGCTGCCAAGGGCGGACTGAAGATGCTGACACGCAACATCTGCTCTGAGTTCGGCGAGCACAATATCCAGTGTAACGGTATCGGTCCGGGCTATATCGCAACTCCTCAGACAGCTCCTCTACGTGAGCGTCAGGCAGACGGCAGCCGCCATCCGTTCGACAGCTTCATCGTTAGCAAGACTCCTGCTGCACGCTGGGGTACTCCAGAGGACCTTATGGGACCGGCTGTGTTCCTTGCTTCAGACGCCAGCGACTTCGTCAACGGACACATCCTGTATGTTGACGGCGGTATCCTTGCATACATCGGCAAGCAGCCTTGATGAACAGATATAATATATTCAGAGTTAGATTCTGTAAAATATTTGGAGTTTGAATCTGTAATATATATGAATAAAAAATCCCAGTAGCACAACGCAACTGGGATTTTTCTGATTAATGATACGGCGTTGCCGTATGTTTTATTTCTTATAGCGCTTGTTGAGCCCCGCTGCAACCTCGTCCGTTATGTCCATGCCTTTCTCGGCATAGAGCGTAACGGCCTTGTTCAGAATCAGCGTGTAGTGCTTCGTCTTGTTGTATTCCGAGAGGAAGTTGTCGAGGCTGTCTTGCAGGGCCTTGCTAAACTGCGCCTCCATCGCGTCTTTCTCCTTTTGCGCCTCTTCGCAGTATTTGGCGTAGGCCTCCTGCTGG
>ERZ869991.353-NODE-353-length-15685-cov-11.317145_pt1 | contig 15685 bp, 8 predicted proteins | sample MGYA00520862_ERZ869991 | MGnify/ENA primary metagenome ERZ869991 (study PRJEB32232, sample SAMN07284978) | human gut metagenome | biome: human-associated habitat; material: feces | host: Homo sapiens | place: Tanzania | collected 2014-08-11 ...
TTCTCGTTTCACAATTCACTCTCACTACAGCCACATACCATCCTGCATCAGCAGGTTTTTCAAGCCCTTCATTAGGCTTTTCCGGAACCTTTTTCTTAGCGTTTTCTTCACTTTTTGCCACGGCTTCGCCGTCGTCCCCTGCAATAGTGGACGTTACCTGTGAGTGTATATTTGTCTCTTTCATCATGCGAATCAAATTCGTTTTTTGATGTCGTTCATCTGAATCTCTACATAAGAGACACAGAAACTCTTTGCAAATATAAGATAATTGTTGGAAACTAGCAAATTATGCGTGTTAAAAAAAATAATAAAAATGATAGGGACACCTTCGTCTCTACCAAAGAAACAAAGATGCCCCTATATATAGTAAGGTATCAGATAATGTGGGTATTAAAAAAATAAGTATTGATATTTAAAAACCAGAATATACTATCTTACTGAAATCTTCTGACCCTTAGCCTGAGCACAGGACTGGGTAGATGCCTTCACGATGTAAATGCCGGATGGAACACGCAGAATCATTCTCTGCTTATCAGGCAACTGATAACTGTGAACCATCTTGCCATCCAATGTAAATACCTGAACCCTGTCGAGCTTCTCACCACCCAAAGCAGTAACAACAATCATGCCTGCAGCTGGTGAGTAAACCTTCACCGGTGCACTCTGCTCTTCAGCCTCCATGCGGTCGATGCCGGTTGAAGTACGGGTCTGGGTGAGGAAGTATCTTCCGTGGTCACCCGCCTTCACCTTCACAGCCTCGCCTTCATGAACTTCTGTAAAGCTTGCCGATGCAGCATCGTAGAGATAAACAGGAGCATCGAGTTTGTTCACACCCTTCAGGGTAAGTGAAACCTCTTCAGCCTGCTGGCTCACGATGCCGAGCGGAATCCAGGACAACTCAGGAACCGCATTTACAGCCACCGCCTCGTTGCCGGCAACGGTATAAACCTGAGGAACATCCTTCAGGTTCTGATCATAGAGGAGCTCCACATCCTCCTGGTCGTCATAGTCGGCAGAAGCCTCCGGACGCAAAGCGATGCGTGCCTTTGAGGTCTGGCCGCTGGAATTCTCTGTCGTTGCTTCAATGCTCTTGACATAGTCTGATGCCATCAGAAGGCCAGGAGTGATAGTGCGGTCAACATACATCGCAGAAGTGAACCTTACTTCTCTAATAGCAGCGCCAGTATTCTTCTTAACAAAGAACGACTGGGTAGGCTGGATAGCGTAGTTCTTCATATCCAGTTCTGCACCGGAAATCGCCTTCACCTCGCCATTCTCTACCATCCATATTGCCTTTTGCAAGTCCGTATTTGCCTCGAAGAACTTAGCCATCGAGATAGAGCAGGTATATGGATTCGCTACGAGATAAAATCCGCTGGTGTTATCTCCCAAGCTCTGAGTCTTTTCAGCGAGATGTTTCTCATCGTTATTGAAAGCAACGAGAAGTTTACCATGACCTTTAGAATCCTTCGTAACCTGAGTACTTGAAGAGTTCCCTGTTCCGTTATAATCGAAGTACTGATATTCCGTATCAGCCTTTGGCAAACGGAGGAGCGCCTTCTTAGTCTTATCCTTCGGCAGGAGTGCATTGCCCGCCTTGATAGAGAAACCACCGAAGGTTCCATCTGCGGCATCGGAATAGCTTTCATCCACCTTATTATATACGTGGCTCCAGTAACCGAGATTCATATCAACATCACTTGGAGCAGATCCACCAGGATAATGGGATGCAGAATATTCACCATTAGGAGTGATTTCCTTCACTTCACTCTTCATCCAGGCTCTCTGATAAACCGGATACTTGCTACGGCTATACGCATCTGTATCAAACGTGATATCCGTAAACGCCTTGGTCGTCTGCTGACCATCACTTGCTGGCACATACATATCACCGGCGTAGATATACTGCAGAGGTGAAGCCATGGTGTACCACTTGTTAGGCACCAGCTCCTTCTCTACCCAAGCCTTGTCGTATATCAGATAGCATTGGTCGCGAAGCTCACCCTGAGGCTTGAAGTAAATCTGATGGCAGGTATTGCCATAGAACTTCTCGCACTTCAGATTACCATCTGCTTCGAATCCCTTATTGGCATCCGCCTCATTCCAGATTGCCATGATGTCGTACTGGATATACTTCGTTGCTTCATTACCCTTGCCATTGGTCAGTTTGGTAGCAATCTGATTGGTGCTACGATAAACCACATTGCCGAGGTCAGGGAATGGCAAACCATTCAGATTGCCGATTGTTACCTTGGTAAACTTCATTGGCACATAGCTGTTCTGCGTAGGAATATCTATCTTTGCTGTAATACCAGATGCATTACCATAAGCCTGATAATTAGGATACTCATTATCATACAATTCTGTAGAAGATGAGCGATGCCAGTTATCATCATTGTTCCAGTTGGCATTCATTCCGCCATCCGCCGTAGGAGTCCAGGTGACGAACTCCGGAACAATCTTCAGCTTGAGATAAGACTCGCCGGCACAGTTGGTAGTTGCCTCAGAAGCTTTTCTCTGCTCGAAGGCGAATCTGAGTTCATAATAGTAGCCCTCGTGGAAATTCTCCAGTGCAGCATCAGAGAACTTGAGGTTGAGGGTAGCCTGAGTCGTTTTATCTATAGCAGGCAACTCTTTACTCTGCAATGTGGCAACCTGGGTATTCAGCTTATCTTTCCATGACGGGTCATTCGTAGATGCCACCATTACCTTATCAGAAGCATCGGTAGAAGTACCACTGTCATCGACGAAGGTAAGTGGCGAAGTGATTGCTTTTCCATCACCTGTAGTAGCACTATGAAGAGGAATCTCCAGGAATCCTGTATTCTGCAACTTCTTCAGCTGTGGCAAGCCGATGCGAAGCGAAGCCGCATAACTGCCATCCTTGAACGGGTAGTCCACATCATTGAAACCGAAGTTAAGCTGTGGTCCATCCTTCATCACGCGCAATGGAACCGGTGTTGCTGCAGGACACAACAGATACTTTTTACCATTGACTTCAGATTCAATATAATCACCCTGGTCTGTACCATCAGGCTTCATGTATAAATAACGAGTCTCACCCAAAGGAAGCTTATCCTTGCTGATAGTAATTTCGTTGCTGGCTGTTTCGTTCAGCTTGTTGGAAGCTACAGCAGGATCATTAATATACCAGAAGAACTTGACATTATCTAATGTTATCTTACCACCATTGTTAGGGTCGGTTGTTGTCAACTGTCCCTTGATAGTAACCTCATAATTGTCAGCTTTATCGCAAGGTATCTTGTAATCCGTTACGACGTTACCTTTGGCATCCGTAATGAAAGGCTGCTGGCTAACCATTTCGAACCAGTTGCTGTATAATGAACAGAGTTCAGCAGGAGTTCCCCAATTAGCATTTCCCTTGGTCGGGTCTTCTGTTGCTACAGAAACGTAATATTTCTTGCCGCTAGTCAAAGTATAGTCTTTATTGCTGATAACAATATAGGTTTCACCTTCGCTATCGGTTTCTATCATATTCGTACCGTCGATAAAATACTTTTTACAGGTTTCCTCTGAATCGTATACGTTTACTGTTCCATATTCAGAACCTGAGACTGCAGAAGAATTACCCTCATCATCTGTCAAGGTATATGAATAAAATCCATCGTCCTTTACAGAGTTACCTTCTTCATCCACAAATCTGAAATAGATTTTAGTATCCGTATGTCCAGTAATAGCATTCAAAGTCTCGTGGATAGCACGTATCTTCAGCTTGATGGTTCCGGTAGAAGCATCCTTACAGATAGGCTTCTCCTGAATCACCTGCACCTTGGCTGATTCGATATAGATACGGATGTCATCTACAGCATAATCGGCACCCTCTGTACCTTTACAATAGTTATCGATGACAACTCTAAAATCAGAGAAATTCTCTACACCCGATTCCTTCTGGATAACGATCTTACCATAAACCTGATACCAAATGCCTTTTCCTGGATTAGCAACATTGGTCTTAAAATCACCCGAAGAGAATGAATGAAGCAGCTTCTGTGTTCTTATATTTCCTTCGGCATCATAATCCATACCATAGAGTTTAAACATAACCTGCGGAAGTTCTGTAGATTGCGTCATATCAGCAACATTAGCAGAAAAAATCATCTGCATACCCGTACAGAGATCTGCCTTGAAATCAGCAGCTGCTATCTGACGACTCTCATCAGAAGCATCCACATACAGGAAATGTCCGTACTGCGACCCATTCGTCATCGTGTATGTTCGATCATACAATTTTTTATCTGTCCACCAGACATATTTATCAGTACCTCCATCACCATTCCCAGAAATGCCAGAAAGATTGGCAGACTTATACAAGCCATAATCTCCATGAAGTGGAGAATGACCAATACCATTATAACCAGAAACATCGTACTCTATCAAATCACGATAAACAAAGCTATAAGCACGACGATCCCATTTTGATGGCAAACGGTCCTGGTTATTATCTGGAGATGTAGGTGCAGACAAGGTTTGCTCCTCATCGTCATCATCAAACGATATAGGCTTGGTCGCCAGTTTATAATGTTCGTCAAGATAAGATATGATTCTATTATTATATCCGGCATCACTTATCTGCTCATAGGTCATTGGATGGAAATCCATAAAACGAACATCGAAGTTGGCAACAGGACAAAAAGATCCTATATTATCTGAAAGATAAGCTACTACAAAAATAGGACTACCTTTGGTTATCGTTGGAGTAGAAACTGACGTACCATCCGCCTGTTTCCAATGAACAGTTGACTTTGTGATAGCATCAAGACTCAAATCAAAGAAACGTTGATTGATATTATTGCCAGATACTTCACAATAATATGTCTTTGTAACATCATAAATACGCCATACAACATTCCAAGGCTTCTTGTAGCCACTACTTGTATCGAAATCTGCCTCTGTGATTTTATCCACATAAACGTTTTTCTTCAATCCGTCTGAAGTCATCGGGTAATAAGCATATCTTTGAATATCATTCAACTGCAAACGCAAAGTAGTGACAGAATTCTCATCTTTAAAACCGAATGTTACCTTCTTGTTATCTTCATAAGTGTAATCTCCATCTGGATGATTACACAATGCAGCCTTGATATCATCTGCCAACTTCTTCTTAGGAAGGATATGGAAGATATAACGGATAGACAAAGTTGGTTCATGGAGCAGATAAGTCCTCGACGCATCCATTCCGTCAACATATCTACTTACATCACAGGCTATGGTCTCCCCAGTCCATGAATCAGTAACATGGGAAGTCTTGTAATATACACCTATCCGGGTGCTAGTAGGATTGTCACCAATATTATTTGCAAATAATCCCCAATTGCCCTTCGTGGACAGTTTTGTTGGTGTCGTTGCATCCCCGCAAGTTACAAGATGGTCTGATTCTCTATCGGTATTATAATTGTACCAACGGAAATAACCACGAGGCTCAAGCTTATTACCTGATCCTTCATAATACTGAAAAGGCAAATCTAACATAACCCGTTGGTTTGTTTCATTTCCATCAACATAGTAATAATACTCCCATTCATGGGTCTTCTGATAGGTATGGCCATTCACCTTGTCCCACTCTCCCTTTTTATTGGCGATACCTTCGTAATGCTTGAATGGGAGATCTGCTGGCGAGTAGAGTTTTACATTTATTCTACTCTTAAAAGCTGATGGTTCTTTTGTAATGACACCATATTGCGCTTCATGACCAGTGAGGTCATTGGTCAACAAGCAATATACCTTCATGTCTGAAGACCATAAAAAACCGGAAGGCAACCCGAAAGTTACATTCAATCCAGTAGGCAACAATGAAGAACCTTTTTTTGACAATAAAGTATAGTATTCTTTACCATCTGAAGTTTTGCGCAAAGCCAAGGCACTATTACTTGAAGTAGCACTCAGGATTTTGCCATCCTTATCTGCCAATACCCATCGCATATAGAAGTCGCTGACATCTTTCTTATCAGCAACTCCGAAATCAGAAAGGATCTCAGGAACTACATCTTTCAAACTTACCTCAAGTTTCCCGTCTTTATAGATTGCATCTACCTGATGGGTATGAGCTGCACCTACATTATCGGCAGAAAGCACCAGAGAAGTTGCATCTACAGTTTCCTGCTTTACAAACTTAAAGGTATATTCACCATTAAGAGTTGGCTCCTGAATAATATAATCTGTTCCATTACATGTTACCAACTTGGCATCATCATTGTTTTTTGCCCAGGTACACTTCAAGACATATTTCTCGACATCTGCTCCTGACGGAAGTTTCTTGAAATCAAAGGTCACAGTACGGGCTGCTTCATTGGCAACATCGGCTGTATTAAAGAAAACCAAATCAGAACCTTTTTCTACTGATGAAGAATTACTCAAGATATTTGTAATGGTAGTAACAGGAGTGGTAGCAGTCTCTGAATCAAACAACTGCCAACGCAAATACTTGGCTTTGTAATCAGGCAAAGTAACGCTGGTAGATGTCGCAGCTGTTGGGATGATAGAAGTGCTCTCTGCTTTTGAAAAATCAGCAGAGTTACTGCCATACGTAACCTTAGAAGACTTCAAGCCATCTTCTGTATAAAGATCGAACTCCATCTTCTTGACACCGGCAAGATTCTCTTTCTGATTTTCGAGATCAGGATTGTTAGAAAGGAGGAGAACGAGTTTTGTTTGATGGAGATTCTCACTATTAGAGTTTATTTTATACTGAAAAAGTTCATCATAAAGGGAGTAAGAAACTTTCGCTTTGTTATAAAATACATAATTATTATCTTTTCTATGCCCTGCCCAATCATAACCCGCTATTTCGTGATCCAACTGACGGTCATTGTATATATTCCATACATCGATATTAAGTTTAGAACCACCCCTATCAAAATAGAAGCATGCATAATCGTAATGATCCATGATATAATCACTCAGTTTTATCACGATAGGTGTTGTACCTGCAAAGTAGCCATCACTAGTCCATCCTTCCACTGGCATCAGAACCAATGAAAGGAGGAGGATGAGAGAACGATATATGTTTTTAATCTTATTCATAGCGATAGTATTTACGTGTATAATGTTTACGAGCAGCAAAGCTGCTTAAATCCTTGGTGAAAAGTATCTTACATGTAAGATACTTTTCTGTTTCGCCCGGTACAGGGACTGAAACCTTATAGAGTGCCTGCTGCTTGTCGGCTGCATCATCATTGAAGGTGCCTTCGAAATAGCCGGTAATTGTATCCCATTTTGGAAGTATTTTAAACACCTTCTTGGCATTAGCTTCGGCAGCAGTTTCATCAGTCATACCATCTTCTTGGATTAACTCCCATGTTACTTGGGTATAGTCGATGGTGCCGGAAACCTCGGAGTCGTCACTTGCTTTTACAACCTTTGGCTGGATATGGAATTCCTCTTCCGGGTAATAACAGGTGTAGGAAAGAGTGGTTCCGTTATCTGTTATGGATGGATAGAGACCGATGGCAGAGAAGGACTGAACATCAAACTTCAACTTGTAATCATCTAATGAGATTGGGAGAATGTGATGGTCGTTGCGCGCTATCGTTGTCCAATCCTTGAACAGGGCGTAACGCTGGATTCCTGCTGATGTATTCAGATTGATGATGAAATACTTGGAAGTATTGCCAGCCTTGCTTTCATTCACATAGAATGAAATCTCATTCTCTTTTGTATAATCTGATGTATTCGCTGCAATCGTCTTTGGTGAAGACAATGTATATGTATAACTATCTGTTGCTGCCTGCTCTACCAGATTTGGGGAACATACCACCTGATCCTTATCAGCATCGGTATGATTCGGGAGCAACTTGATATTCTCCTTATCCCCATTCTTACTACTATTCTTTGTAATATCGCTGATGGTAATATCATTGATTACCAAAGGAGTAGAACTAGGATTCTTAAACTGGAGTGTAACCTTTGCCAGCATTCTTACTACCCAAAGATTAGTTTTATCAGGCTTACCGGAAGCATCAATTTTTACTTCCTGCTTATTGCTCATTGGAATGCCTTTGGTAGTAACATCGAAGCCATTGCCATTCATCTTCCACTTCATGTTGTCGAAATCTACAGAAGCATCTTTGGCAATGCCCAATTCTGCGGCTGTAAGATTGGCGAAGGAATAAACCTGATAGGTTTCATCTTTGACAAGATTCTTGATAATGACATCATCCTGGATTCGTTTATCTGCCGATACATCCTTATTCTCTGCAAAAGAAACAACCTTGCCGTCTTTTACAAAGGCTACTACCCAGCTCTTCATGTTCTCTGCATCTATGCCATTTTCCCATGTCAATGTTGCTCTGGTTCCAGAAGAGGAAGCTGTAGAAAGAGTCATATGGACGGTAACCTTGTTGCCTTGGTTATCACCTCCACAGCCTCCCAATATAGAGTCAGCACTATCTGTGGAGCAAGCCGTCATAAAGGCTAGCACCATCAGAATCAATGCCGTATGTATCGTTTTCATCGTTTTCATTTTCTCTGAAAGTTTAATTTGAAACTATACTTTCTGTTTATCTATTTGTCTTTACATTGTTGTCTCTTCATGGGTATAGGTTGCCCATTTTCTCACGTTGAGGGTTACCTTCAATCCATCCGGTCCCTTACCGGTAATTCCATCAATACGAACTCGATAAATGTTATTGCGGACAATGCCGTAATGCATTGGGTCGGAAGTTGTACCACTACCTGTAGGGTCGCTATGGCGAATGACGTAGGTGTAAGCCTTGTAAGTACCAACAGCACCATCTTTAGGATGAGAAGAGCCACCGGCTTTTATCTCAGCATCTGTTGCAACCACCCAATCGCTTATATCATAATACTTACCCTTAAAGACAAGACCTGTAGCATATTGCTCATTATTATCGAAAGAAGTATTCTCTTTTACGTAATCCAAGATATAAAAGGCTGTCTCAGGATTGTATACCTTAGCACTACTAGTTGCCTTTGTTGATTTTGAAAACGTATGGGTCTTACCTGCATTATGAGTTTTATAGAAATCATCATAAGTATCTTTTGCCCAATACTCTACTGTATTCTTTGGATATCTATAAGATGCTTTACTCTTATAAGTAGATGTTGGATCTACCACATAATTAGTACTGTTTTTAGAAGCATCTTCCGTTTCCTTACCGAGGTATTGCAAATCTTCCAACGAAACATTCTTGGCCGTACGTTTAAAGACATATTCCTTAGAATCCATCATATTATAAGGACGGACATACTCTAGTACAAAGCCTCCAATAATATCTGTTCCCTGAGTGACATTATAGCAATACTTACAGTTAAGACCTTCAGAATCTAACTGATAACGATTTACATGAGGCATTATATCAATTCTTGCAGCTAAACGCTCTATACTATGACTAATAATAAAAGGATCTTCCTCTGTACCTGTACCACTTTTTATCTCCAATGAACTCTGATCATAAGAAGACATAACAAATGCAGAATAGCCATCTAAATCTCCACTTTCCAGATATTTAGCATCTGTTGTCCGTTCAAAAACATTAGTAATCAACTGGTCTCGCACCTCTGATAATTTACGACCACGATAATCTGACAGGTCACCAGCATTAGCGATGATTAAAAAACGGAGATTTGAATCTTTCAAAAACTTCGGATCAACCTCGACGGCTATCGTACGATGATCTACAGCATTGACTGTAGGAAAATAGATTACTTTTTCTATTCTAGTCTCATCATCTGTCAAATCAGTTCTTTCAGAATGGAAGAAGAGCATAGACATATTACTAACAGTTTGCTCATAAGTCTCTCCTTGCTTTCCTCCATTTCCATTTTCTCCACCATTAGGATTTGATTCAAAAGTATAATCAGCAGCTCTTGTTGTTTCAGAGTCCTCACCAGCTACGTTTACAGAAACTGATAAAAACACCTTGCTATTATTGTTCGCAATAGGCAAGTCGCAAGTGTTGTCGCTCGCACAGGATGCGAACGACATCACCAGCATAAGGGCTAGCAATGAGCAGATTATCGTTTTCTTCTTAAACATACACTTTCTTTTTATATAGGCTTGCAAGAAGCCTGATAGGACTTAATATTTTACTTTTTGATTCTATTCGAATTAGAAATTTTTTAATGGAGTTCTTCGAACTGGATGCGCTTACTCCAACTCAGTACATTCACGCTGATGGTGATGTAGCAATACTTGAGCTTGCCACCCTGAATAAAGAACTGGAGTTTGTAATCGTAGGCACGGTCTAGGAATTCCTGTGCACTGTAACTGTACTCCTCGCTGGTGCGAAGACGACTCAGGAGTTCTGGCAGGTCTACATTCACAACCTTTGTTCCGGTTTCATTATTGGTGATAATGAGGCGGCCATCCAGGTTGTAATCTTCGTGCTTCAGAATGCGGGAGGTCATAAAGTCAGCATGGGCTATCTTGCCCTGCTCGTCCTCATCTACCGTATTCCATGTAGCATGAGGGGTATAAATGAGTTTACGGCTCTCATCGAGAGAGTTATCCCAAAGGATGCGGGCATTATGGTCTTCGATGGTCATCGTGTAGTCGTTGACATCCATATCCTGTGGAGAGTCTAGGTCACGCAGCGCCACGTTGATCTTCTTGGTATCACGCACCAGAGGGATGGTTGCATAAGAAGGTTTTGAGGATGATACCTCTACAGCCTCCAGCAGTTTACCATGCCAGAGGGTATCAAGAGGGAGGCTGTTGTTGATAACCTCATCATACTCACCTTTGTTTTCATGGTCGAGATTCACTTCCAGTTTCTGCATCTTATCATCTGAAGCCGATGGAGCGGTACGAACGAACTTGGCACGACCTGAAGTTAACTGGTCGGCGTAAGCATTCTGTCCGGCAAGGGCAAGGAACTGATATTTGCCTGGCTGTAGGTTCTCGACGTGCATTACATAATTTGGATCTTTGAGAGGCGATGATAGCGCAGAATTCGTCTCGGTCTGTTGGGTTATATAGTTTCCGTTCTCGTCGAATACATACAGCGTTACCTGTCCGACATGGTCGTTGAACATGTCGGCACGCTGGAGATTATAATCATACTTAAACTTCACATATACACCATTAGGGCAATCGCTGTAATCCTGGTGCCACATATCGTGGCATGAGGTCGCGACGGTCAGGGTCATGGCAGCTGCCATGACACCCTTCAACCATTTATTTATCTTCTGCGCTATCATATCGCTAATCAATTATAGTTTTCAAATCTTATCTTAAATGTATTTATATCTTAGTGCAATGTTGCACCCTGTGTACGCTTAGCCCATGAGAGGACGTTGATACGTACAGCGATGTAAGACTTCAATTCATCATCAGTATCAGTAGTAACTGTTGGAACCTTTGGAGAACCCAATCCCTTAACTCCTTCTACAGTAATATCATACCAGTTGTTACGGAGTACACCATAACGACCTAACCAATTGGCTTCGGCATTAGGAGTAGGATAAACTTCTGTACCAACACCAAGTTCTCCGTTTGCCCATGGAGTCAAATCATCGCCAAAGTGCTTGATACGAACGAAGTAATAAGATTCACCATTACTATACTTCTGAATAGTACCAAGTCTTGCAGTAACCTTGTCCAGAACATCAGAAGGAAGACCGGTTTCTGTTGAAGTTGTCTTTAGAGTTAGACCATCAATACTAATACTTGTAATATTAACGGCACCCGCAGCAGAAGAAATTGTAACCTTCACATTAGATTCATCTACTTTAGCAGGAGTTGCAACATTATCTTTGATCCACTGGGCATACTCTGTTATGAACTGATTCTGAATCTCTTTGATAACATCATCGTACTTATAAATAGTATTCTGATTACCATTAAGTACATAGAAATCACTACCATTATTCAATTTAGCCTTAATCAAGACGCGAGTAGTCTTATTATCGTTTTGATTTGCTACATCAAATGTATTCTCAAAACAATACTTAGGGTTTTCATCACCAAACTTAGTACTATAATCTGCATCTGTAGCCTTATTGAAAGTTGCCCCAGTATTTCCTGCAGTATCAAAATTAGGATCTTTTGCAAAATAAGTACGATAGAGACCTGTACCAACTTCAGCCGAACCAACAAAGCGATACTTGTTAGTAATGCCTATTTTCATTGTAGCCAAATCTAACCAACTACTGAAACCATCTGTAGATCGAACCAAATAAGTACTCTGGTTGGTATTATCCAAAGCCCAAGATGTGACCTCAAACGGAACCTTAGTAGTGTGTGCAGCATCTGTGTAAGATCCCTCTACATCTGATACTGTTGTAGGTTTCGACATAGTAACCTTAGCAACGCCACGCTCAACATAAATATCAGCAGCTGCTGCGCTGGCTTCAGCCTCTGTTGCCTTAATCTTGCCATCAAGATTAACTAAAGTATTGATAGTTGCACCGGTTGGGGATGTAGAACCACCACCCTTATTAGCCAAAGGCGCATTAGCCATATAGAAACCAGATTCAGTCAATGATTTACCTGTAGTTGCGCTCGTTTTTTTCAAGAACTCATCAAGAGTTGAACCAGCGAGATCCGAACCACTAACTGTAATCTTACCATCCGAACCAAGAGAGAATACATTATTATGATTCAAAACGACAAGAGCAAAATATTTATTTGCAGGAGCTTCAACCTTCTGAATAATGGTAGCAGAAGTTTTAGTCACATTTTGATCTGGACCTTTTTGTGTCCAAGGTGCAGTATTCAATGCATAACCCTTAACAAAGGTAGCAGTACCCTCATCGTTACCACCAAAAAGTAAAAGTGTTGCGTTCTTTACATCATACTCAGATTTCAGACCATCTTTAAACTGATCATTCTCTGAACTACCAGCACGAGAGCTAGAACCTGACTGAGTAGGCAAATTGATGTTAAATGCTATATAGCCATCACCACTCTGATTAGAACCAGTGTTGTTACCTCCACCATTCAGATCATCACTACTAGAACAAGAACCGAGCATCAGCCCCGCCAATGCAACGGAAAATAATAAAGTTTTCTTCATCTTGTAACTTTTTATAGTTGTTATTAATATTTTATATCTTTACTTATAACCGCTCTTAAAAAACAAATTATGTTACATTTATATATGTTTGGTTTACAATTCATCTAATACGTTATATTTGAGGTACTTTATAAAGTTGTACTTAGAACGGTTTTGCCTGGTTCAGGAGACTGTCCCAAGCCAGGGCAGTGCCCTGGCTCTAAGGAATAGCTATCTTATCCTAAACAGACAGTATGTATAACTTTACAGATTCTGTAAATTTTCTTTTGCAGAAGCAATACCAGCCTTGGCAGCCTGCTCCAGGTAATAACGAGCTTGCTTCTCGTTGCCCTTCAGTATCTCATAAACACCTCGGGCATTCTGGGCATTCGGAGTGGTTCCTGCCTTATCGAGATAAGATTTCGCACCATCTGCATCACCGGCATTCAAACGGGTAATGGCTGCATTCAGATTCGCTGTCTCGTTCTCAGGGAACATGCGGACAGCTACTTCCATCACGTCATTAAACTCCTTGCTGCCTGGCTCGTAAGTCTGAGCTACCAGGAACATCTCCTCCTGACTCAACTGCTGTGGCTTGGTCTTGATAATCTCCTTTGCCTCTTCCACATCGAAAGGTTTCACCTTATAAGTAATGTGGTAGTCGGAATGACGGAGTGCCGGATACCAGGTGTCGAGCATAAAGCGATACTGTGAAGGATACTGCTTCTTAATCTTCAACTCGCGGGCATCAGGATTCAGACTCTTATCGTCAATAATCGCCAGAATGGCATCCTTATGCTCCAGGTTGCTACCTTTAATATAAGCTATCAGTCCATCCCAATCCTCAGGTGTAGAAGAAACCGTGAAGAGATTGTTTGGCAACTTCACCATCCGGCGCACATATTCGGTCAGCGTCTTGGCACGGTTCTTTGCCAGATAATCATTGTGGGTGTAAGGACTCTCAGGTGATGCATAACCATGAATGTTGATGCCGCTCACTTCGAGATTCTTGTCTTCCTTCAATGCATTGATGGTACGGATAATGCTATCCAACTGCTCAGGATTGCGGCGGTAATCAGGATGCAGCTCTATTCGGTCTACCGGGAAATCGATATAAGCACGCTTATCCAGATGGCGGACCTTAACCGCCTCTACCTCAGGACGAACGAAGGTTGCGACCGGCTGGCGACGGCGAGTGATGGTAAAATCAGTACCATCCTGCAGATCACCACAACCGCAGAGGTCTTCGTGAATATCGAGATCGTAGTTTCTTTCCTTAGAAGAAAGAGAAACTGAGGCAAGATACTTCACGGTCTGCTGCTTCTTGTTGTCTCGCTTCACCACCAAAGCCTGAGGTGAAAGCTGCAACTGTTTCTTCCCTACTCCACGGTCATACATAATCTGCTGTCTTCTGCCGTTGATAACAATCTCCGGCATCTTGAGCTGCTCACCCTTATGCTTGATCATCGGAGTATAGACAAGCTGGTTGTTGGTAGGGAGATCAAGGGAATCGAGATTCAGATCCATCGCAACCGTAATGAGGTCATTGTGATGAGACATCTGAACATTAGATACCTTTATCTTATCGGCAGTCAACTTGAGACTCTTGCAATCCTGGGCTGCAAGAGGCATAGCCATCAAAAGAGAGCTGAATAATAATATGTAGTTCTTAAAATCTTTCATACTCATAGATTATGTTTAATGAGTTACAACATATAAATAAGAGAAATGGCTGCCTTGGTAGGACCCACGTAGTTGTCATGAGATGACTTCTCCTTCTCGCCACAGGCACCGCACTTGAACTTGTCGTACTGGATATAATCATATCCGAAACCTACAGAGGTTTCCAGGTTCCAGTGCTTGGAAAGAGGCCATTGATAACCAGCGGTCACACCACCACCTACATACCATCCTTCATAGCGATGGTCGCGTAGAGATTTGAAAATGCCAAGGGGTAACTTCACTCCTCCTGCATTAAACTGTCCGCCCATGGCATGAACACCCAAGAACCAGCCATTGAAGCTCTGACAGAACCAGTAACGGTATTCTGGTTGCAAAAGCCAATGACGAAGGCTTGACTGATCGCCACCGGACTGTTTCCAAGGATTGAAGCCAAAGAATACCTGAGCGGTATGCTTCTTGCCTAAGGCAGTCTCGACACCGAGATTAGGAGTTGTAGTAGCCCAATATAAGAGGTTGGACTTGACTCCCGTGTTTTGAGCATAATTAGCTAGTGATACAAATATGAGTAACACTGAAGCTAAAATTAATCGTTTCACCATCTATTAAAGAGTTTAGTTTTCTATTTTTGTTTATATAAATAGGTAATTATAATAATTAACCGTAATACATGATAGTTCGCATTTCTGGGGGCAAAGATAATAAAAAAAGTAAATATGGGGGGGTATTTTTTGTAACTTTTTTGCGTTATGAAACATTTTAGTACGTTATTTTGCTGATTTTATAAATGTAAAACCAACAATTTAGCAACATTTTATGCACTTCTTGATTTAGACAAATGCTGCAGCAAAAATTGAAGAAAACAGAGGATGTAGACAATAAATATACAGATTGTGAAATCAGCATGAAAACAAAAAAGCCTCAGAAATCTTTCGAAATCTGAGGCTCTTGATAAAAGGAGGCGGCTACCTACTCTCCCGCATTGCATTGCAGTACCATCGGCGCAAGTGAGCTTAACTTCTCTGTTCGGA
>ERZ869991.356-NODE-356-length-15673-cov-5.615286_pt1 | contig 15673 bp, 14 predicted proteins | sample MGYA00520862_ERZ869991 | MGnify/ENA primary metagenome ERZ869991 (study PRJEB32232, sample SAMN07284978) | human gut metagenome | biome: human-associated habitat; material: feces | host: Homo sapiens | place: Tanzania | collected 2014-08-11 ...
TGATAGTAAAGCCGAAAAAAATGGAGTGGATGTTTCGGTGCTCTCTCCTACGGAAGACCTGATTGTTGTTTTCAAACACTGGTTCAACCACTTGCTTGTGGAGGGCGTGGGACTGCGCCAGACTGTAGACCTTGCAGTCCTTTTAATGGCATACAGAGACAAAATGGATGTCGCGCTACTGATGAATGCCTTGAAGGAAATTGGCTATATTAAAGCATTCCGTGCCATGCTCGCCATGATGCACAAGTATTTCAGCATGTCGGGCGTGGAGAATTTCTGCGCTTTGAAAAAGCAAGACGAGCGGTATGCCGAGAAACTTATGGCAACCGTGATGGAGAGCGGCAACTTCGGGCGGAAGGCATACAAAAATCATATGGCAGGAAAGAAAAAGAGTGTTGAAACAGCCACGAGGGCATTGCGCCATTGCGCACGGTTCTTCTGGCTGGCGCCAAAGGATATCCTTTTTTTGATTCCGAGGAGAATAGGGATTACGATGAAGCCCCTCCTCCGCGCCACCTTCGGTTGCTTACCCCTCCCCATAAGGAGAGGGGAGTGATATGACTTGTTATGTCATTCCTGGATATAGGCGGGATGCTAAAGAGTATTTTTTATTGTTTATATATATGTTTTACTATCTCTATTATTTAATTCTATTCCCCTCGCTATCAAAAAAGAGCAATCACTCCCCTCCCCCTGGGGAGGGGCTGGGGGTGGGGCTTTTAATATCCCAAATCCTCTCCCACCAAAACAACGGTATGTCTGCCGGCTGGACGGGAGTTTCGCATTATCTGTATGTAGTTGCAAAGGCAGTCGACAGACTTGCAGTTGTGGCACACGCCATCCGTCTTACACGGAGAATTCAGGTCGCTGAAGCGGGCGGCATTTATCGGAGCGGCCACGCTGCGCGCTCTTGCCACGGCGGCGTCGAGGTTCTGGGCTACTTTGTTAAGTCCTACGACAAGTATCACGTGTTTCGGTCCGAAGGTTATCGCTGCCACGCGGTTGCCGTTGCCGTCGATGTTCACTATCAGTCCGTCTTCGCTTATGGCATTTACGCTCGACAGATAGTAGTCGGCAGAGAATGCCCGGTGGTAAATCTCCTGTGCCGCAGCGCGGTCGGGGGCAAGGTCGCGGTCCCAGAGTTCGAGAGTGTTCTTTTCGTGCAGTGCCCTGGTCAGTCCCATATCGCGCATGGTCATCGAGCCGCCCCATGTTACGCTGCTGCCGTCGGGAATCATGTCGACAATGGTCTTTACGGCTTCTGCTGCCGTCGGGCAATACAGTGCCTCGTAGTGGCGCTGCTTCAACTGCTTCACGAGATGCTCGGCAAGCAGCATGTTTCGTTGTTCTTTTGGTGTCATGGTGGTTTTGTTTTTATTGGGAGAACTGGGAGTTATGGGAGGACTGGGAGTTATGGGGAAACTGTGAGTTCTCGAAGAAGTAATTAGGTTCACTTGAAATCGTTAAGAGCTTCTATCACGGATTGTGTCTCTGCCGCTGTCATCGTCTGATTGCAGGGCAAGCTCAATTCTTCATTATGTATCCGCTCCGTAACAGGCAGTCCGCCGTCGGGCAGCAGCAAGTTGTCGTTGCCGCTGTAACACTGTTGCTTGTGGGGCGGAATGGGATAATGTATCATCGTGTGGATTCCATTTTCAAGGAGATACTGCTGCAAATCGTCTCTGCGGCGGCACAAAACGGGAAAGATGTGGAAGACACTGTTCTCATGGAATTCTGGCGATGGAAGCTGCAAAAGCGGATTGCTCACCTTATTTATATATAATGCAGCAAGCTCGCGCCTCTTTTCGTTTTCCTCGTCGAGGTATTTCAGTTTCACGTCGAGCACGGCAGCCTGCAGCTCGTCGATGCGAGAGTTTCTGCCGATATAGTCGAACACGTATTTCCGCGACGAACCGTAGTTGCCGAGCGAACGAACAGTACATGCGAGTTCTTCATCATCGGTCGTTACGGCTCCGGCATCACCCAAGGCACCGAGGTTCTTGCCCGGATAGAAGCTATGGCCGGCGGCATCACCAAGACTACCTGTATGCTTGCCGTTCTTTTCTCCGGTTCCGTTATATACGCATCCATGCGCCTGGGCATTGTCTTCTATCAGCTTCAGACTGTGGCGGCGGCATATTTCCCCTATCCTTTCGGTATAGGCACAGCGACCGTAGAGATGTACTATCATTATCGCTCTTGTGCGAGGCGTTATTGATTGTTCTATCAGAGAGTCGTCTATCTGCAGAGTGTCGAGGCGAGGTTCAACGAGTACCGCCTTCAATCTGTTTTCCGTTATGGCAAGTATCGAGGCTATATAAGTATTTGCCGGCACGATAACTTCGTCGCCCGGTTGCATCACCCCAATCTCGATATAGGCTCTGAGGATTAGCGTCAAGGCATCGAGTCCGTTGCCGCAGCCTACGCAATGGGCAGTACCGATATATTGGGCATAGTGCTGCTCGAAGCCATGGGTTGCCTCGCCTTGCAGATACCATCCGCCACTGACAACATGCTCCACCGCCTGCTGTATCTCGACAGCATGCAGTGCCGTTATCTTTTTCAGTTCTAAATAGTTTATCATATTACTATTTTTATATTTTCCATTCATATACATCATAACATACTCCACGTCCTCCGAATCCTTCTTTCTGATGTATCAGATTTTTGTTTAACCATGTGCCTTGTTCTTCCGTAGATTTTCCAAAGTCAAAGAAGAGATAATCTGAAAATACATTATTGATAATTTCATCAAAAACAATGTCTAGAGCACCACACTGTTTTCCTTTCGGAGATGCTGAAATATATTGAGTATGAACTGTCTTGTTCATAACGAAAACTATTGTTCCACCTAAAGCCTCTTCACCATCATACGACATGAAAAGACGTATATTTTCCGGGAAACGATTAGACAGCAATACCAGCTCTTTCTCCGTATGCACTGGTGCTACCCCATATTTATTTTCAAGATTATCATTTAATATATTCCAAAATGCAGTATAATCCTTGTTTTCCCTTACTTTTATACCAGCATGTCTTGCTTTATTTACACATCTTTTACGCAGTTGAGCAAACTTCGGGCGATTAGGAAGATAAACAGTAGAGGATATTTCTCTGCTCACAAGTTTTGCTCCACAAACTTGTATAATAGCATAAAGATCTTCTTCTGAAGGTAAACTGTGGTATATCCAAGGCGTTGGCTTATATATAATCTTTTCTATTCCACAGCCATGCAAAAATGCATTCATTTCATCAAACATACCCATTGCTGCCTCAGCTGTAAACCTTTCATCCACGACAATGCCACCATAAGTAAGTCCACCATGCGAATACAACATCTTATCCTTCACATTGGCAGGCAAAATTGCCCGCAACCTATTTTTATCGTATACCATCAAAGAAAAATCTTCAAAACGGTCTCTGTGATAATCCATATACTCACGGTTAAAGAGAAATGTACCATTCTTCGAACTATTGACAAAGGAATTCCATTCCTCAGAATCTGCAATATTGTACTTCCTTATTTCAAACATTTTTTTATACTCACAGTAATCGTTGTAGTCATAAATATAATCATCAAAATCACATAGTTCAGAAGCGAGAACAAGACATATGAATCCAAATAAGAATACCAAAAGTGCACTTTTCCGTCGGCAAACGACAAATAGTCTACATCTTCTGCCTTGTCGGCATTAAGCTGGGTGAAGGGCACGTCGCCATATACATGCATCGGACTGAAGAGCGACTCGTATTCCCATGCTAATATCTCGGTTATCGTCATCTGTCGGTCCCCTTTTCTTTTTGCGACAAATATTCTGCAAACTCTTCACGCGTGCCGAGATAATCTTCCTCCTTGAATACATCAGAAGCCAAGACAAGGCATACGGCATTGGCGGAAAAATTCTTTAAATCTGCCCAAATACCGGTATCGATAAGCAAACCTTGGTCTGGTCTGTCGAGAAGGAATGTTTTCTTCTCATTACCATCATCGAGCGTTATCTCAAAACTGCCGTTCATGGGAATAACAAACTGCTGGAGGGTTTTATGGGCATGTCCGCCACGCCCTTTGCCCTCTGGCACTCCATACATCCAGAAACAGCGCTTTATCTCGAACGGCACTTCTTTCTGCTGCTCGGCAACACAGAGTGTGCCACGCTGGTCGCCATGCGTTGACAGTTTTGTTATTTCTGTTTCAGATACTTTCATATTTTCTTTTTGTATAATAATCGTTCGCCTCTCTTTGCTGCTACAGACAATGCCACTACGACTAAGAAGCTAAGCAGGAATAGCACGATAAGGTTTATGTCGTCATAGCCCAGCAATCTGCCATACACGAAGCAACTGATGTTAATGGCTATCAGATGCAGCATGTAAATCTCAAAGCTTATACCTCCAAGCCATTGCATGGAACGCTGACGGAAGAGTCTTGATATTAAACCTCGACTACCGTCGGCACGTGAGAAATAGCGGATGGCTACTGTAAACGGTAACCAGAACAATGCTGAAAAGCGAATCCACGACGGCAACTCCGGATAGAGCAGATATGTGGCAAAGCATAATGCCACGACAAGTACTTCAACGAAGGTTGCCTGGAATGTGGATAGACGCATGACACGCTTCTGTGGCTCTCCGCCAATTCCATTTCGGTAGAAACGGTATGCCAATATACCAAGTGCGAAATCCATAAGCCGGAGGGGCGGAAAAGCATAAAGGTAACTGTCTATTTCCTCATCACTGAAATATCTTATGCCTGTATACATAATAATATACATGACAAGAAGTATTCTGTGCCACTTTCTTCCCCCACCCATTACCGTGGAATAAAGCCATGGAAACAAGGCATAACAGAGAAACAGCGGACCGAAGAACCACGACACTGCATTGCCGTATACTATACTGCTCTCCGACAGGCTCCATGACTGCAGCATAAGTAGCTGCGCCACGAAACTTAGCGGACGAAACGATTCGCCGATATAAAGCGAGAATGCTATGCTAACCATCAGCGAAAGAAGGTGCAAGGGGTAAAGCTTGCACAGTCTGGAAAGGATGAACGACCGCCAACGCAATGTACCGTTTTCCACCTTACTACCGCTGCTTAGGCTTAACACAAAGCCACTCAACATAAAGAAAAAGGCAACGCCTGCATCTCCGCCATAAGTAAATAATACAGAAGTATGTAGCATTCCCGTGAAATGAAACACGAAGATTAGCATACAGAACACAAAGCGCAATGCCTGAAGATTCTTTATCATATATTGAGCAACTATTTCACTGTAGTTATTTTATAACTGTTGCAGCAAGACGCTTTGCCTTGTCGCGCAGCGGAGTGGTGTCGGCATCCTTCTCGCCGTAACACAGCACAACTCCCATGCGACGGTTTACGTGCTGCTCATGCTTGCCGAAGATACGCAGACGCGTATAGTCCTCGCTCAACACATCAATCATATTATAGTCCGGATCGTGTTCTGCCTCTTCCTTTGCCAAGACTACAGCACTTGCCCCGGCATGCTCAAGATGGATTGCCGGAATCGGCAAGCCCATAACGGCACGGAAATGAAGTTCGAACTCGTTCAGGTTCAACGTATGTCCGAGTGTTACCATACCTGTATCGTGAGGACGCGGAGAGAGTTCGGAGAATATCACCTCGCCTTCCTTTGTAAGGAAGAACTCTACTCCCCAGATACCTGCACCAGTCAATGCTCCAGTAACCTTCTCTGCCATCTCCTCTGCCTTCTTCAGTTCGTCGGCAGGAAGACAGAACGGCTGCCAGCTCTCGCGGTAGTCGCCACCCTTCTGCACATGGCCGATTGGCGGGCAGAACAGGGTCGGTCCGTTTTTCTGCGTTACTGTCAAGAGAGTAAACTCGCTGTCGAAATGTATGAACTCCTCGATGATTATCTCTTTCACATCGCCACGACTGCCTTCCATAGCAGCATTGAAGGCTGCTTCGAGTTCATCGGCACTCTTTACCACACTCTGACCATGGCCTGATGAAGACATCAGCGGTTTGATGACACACGGGAAACCAATCTCCTTAGAGTGTTCCTTCAGTTCATCGAGTGTCTTGGCATAGAAATATTTCGCTGTGCGCAATCCGAGATCCCTGGCAGCAAGGTCGCGGATAGCTTTGCGGTTCATCGTGAAGTTTACGGCACGTGCGCTCGGCACGACCTGTATTCCTTCTTTCTCGTAGTCAAAGAGCCTCTCTGTGCGTATGGCTTCAATCTCCGGTACGATGATATCTGGATAATGCTTCTCAACGACACGGTCGAGGGCATCACCGTCGAGCATATTGAACACTTCACACTCGTCGGCAACCTGCATTGCCGGAGCATTGGCATAACGGTCGCATGCTATAACATACTGACCGGCACGCTTGGCTGCAATGACGAACTCCTTGCCGAGTTCGCCTGAGCCTAACAATAGTATCTTTTTCATCTTTTTATTAGTAGTTTTTTTAGGACTGACAGGACATATAAGACTAATAGGACATATAAAACTAATAATACCAATAATACCAATAAGAGCTGTAAGACTGATATTCGTTGTTTATAACATCAATCATATTTGTCCTATTTCTTCAGTCCTGCATTATCTCTTTCCGTACATCATCTCGTAATACTTCTGGTAGTCGCCGCTTGTAACCTCGGCAATCCAGTCTTGATGCTCAAGGTTCCACTTGATGGTCTTTACGATACCGTCGGCAAACTTCGTCTCCGGATACCATCCGAGCTCCTCCTTAATCTTTGTAGGATCGATGGCATAGCGCTGGTCATGGCCAAGACGGTCGGTAACGAAAGTTATTAGGTCTTCGTTTATCCAACTGATGTCGATGTCGCCATTGGCATCCTTAACTTGTTTTTTCAACACATGGCGCAGCTCTTTGTTCTCAGCCATCATGTCGTGGATAGTCTTGATTGTCAGCTTCACGATGTTGATGTTGGTCATCTCATTATGTCCGCCTACATTATACACCTCACCATCGCGTCCTTCACGAACTACGAGGTCAATAGCCTTGCAGTGGTCTTCAACGTAAAGCCAGTCGCGCACGTTCTCGCCTTTTCCATAAACAGGAAGTTTCTTGCCCTCAAGGATATTGTTTATAATTAATGGAATAAGTTTCTCAGGGAAGTGATATGGACCATAGTTGTTTGAACAACGTGTGATAGTAACAGGCATGTGGTAAGTGTCATGATAAGCCTTTACAATCATGTCGGCACTTGTTTTAGAAGAACTGTAAGGACTGTGGGGACAGAGCGGAGTATTCTCTGTGAAGAAGCCTTCGGCTCCAAGCGATCCATATACCTCGTCGGTGCTCACCTGATGATAGCGCTTGCCAGGTTTCCATGTAGGATAACCATTCTCGTCCTTGCCGGTAACCCACGCGCGGCGTGCAGCGTCGAGCAAGTTCTGAGTACCAAGGATATTAGTTTCGAGGAACAGCTGCGGATTCTCTATAGAACGGTCGACATGACTCTCGGCTGCAAAGTTAACAACATAGTCGATGTCGTTTACAGCAAACAGCGTATCGGCAAGCTTGCGGTCGCGGATATCGCCACGGATGAAGAAACAACGCTCATTGTCAATGTCATCCTTGATTGTTCCAAGATTGCCCGCATATGTGAGGGCATCAAGAACTATAACTTTTATATCCTCATCCTTATACTTGCGGTGGAGAAGATACTTGATGAAATTAGCGCCGATAAATCCGGCAGCACCTGTTACTAAATATGTTTTCATATTGCTATTGGGTTTTGTTATTTCTATTGTTTTTATTTGGGGAGAACTGGGAGGACTGGGAGAACTGGGAGGACTGGGAGGACTGAGAGAGATGGGACAAATAAGACCGATAAGACTTATAAAGCAATCCACACTACAGACTTCTCACTCACAATCAGCTTTCTCCAAGAGTTATAACCTCGCAGTCGGTGAACTTGTTGCCGTCTATTGTGAGCCGAACCAAAGTGCGTTCCTTGTGCCATCCCTGAATACCGGCAGCACCAGGGTTGATGTGAAGGAGATTAAGGGTCTTGTCGTATTTCACCTTCAGTATATGACTGTGCCCACTGATGAAGAGCTGCGGCGGCATGGCATAAATCTGCGAACGTATGCTCGCATCATAGTTGCCGGGGTAACCGCCAATGTGTTTCATCAACACATCCACATCTTCACACTTGAAGCGGAGCTTCTCCGGAAACATCAAGCGCAAGTCGCCACCGTCGCAGTTGCCACAAACGGCACGCAGGGTACGGAAGTCAGCAAGACGCTCGGCAACTTCTGTAGAGCCGATGTCGCCGGCATGCCAAATCTCGTCGCACGGTTCAAAATATTTCAGATATCTGTCGTCCCAGTATGAGTGGGTGTCGCTGATAATTCCTATCTTTTTCATTGTTTTCTTTTTTTCTGAAAGGGCTCGGAGTAATCTTAGAGCTGAGAGTTCTGGGAGTTCTGAGAGAACTGAGAGTTATGAGAGAACTGATATTATTGAGAGAATTCAGAGGACTCCACTATCGTCAGCCGATATTTAGCACCTTCAGCCAATATTTAGAACCTTCTGAATAAACTCCTTTATATAAGCCTCAGTAGCTTCAAGACCGAGCAATGAAGTATTAATACACAAGTCGTAGGAAGAACTGTCCCCCCACTTCTTTCCTGTATAATAATTATAATAGGTGGAACGTTCCTTCTCACCATTCTCGATAATCTTCAGTGCCGCATTCTCGTCACATTCCTTTCTTTTCCTTATTTCAGACACGCGGTCGTCGATATCAGCAGTAATGAAGACATTAACCACATTGTCGAAATCCCTCAACACATAGTCGGCACATCTCCCGACAAAGACACACGAACCCTCAGTAGCCAACTTGCGAATAGTATCGCTCTGGATTTTGAAAAGCCCCTCCTGCGAGAAGTCATTGTCGTAGAAACTGCCGTCGCCTACAAAAGGCGTGTGCATGTGGAAGAGCGAATGGAAGAACCCCTTCTGTTCGTCGTTCTGTTCGAAGAATTTCTCGCAGAATCCACTTTCCTTGGCAGCGAGCGAGAGAAGCTCGCGGTCGTAGAACCCGCATTTAAAATCGTCGGCAAGCATCTTGGCAATAATTCTGCCTCCACTGCCGATTTGGCGTCCTACATTGATTATAATTTTCTTATTTCCCTCCATTTGCCAAATTTATTTTATGTTGTTTTTTGAATTTGCTCATATAAGTTGCCATCAGCGCCACAGCCACGATTTCCGCAATAAGATCGGATATTGGCATAGACCACCAGATGCCGTCTACCCCGAGGAACGGCGGCAGGATTATCAGCATCGGCAACAAGAATATCATCTGTCTCGACAAAGACAGGAACATGCTGACCTTAGCTTTTCCGATACTTTGGAAGAAGTTGGCAATAACCATCTGCGAACCGACAAGGATGAACGAAGCCATCATGATACGCAGTCCGTTAACCGACAGAGCGACAAGCTGTTGATCGGTAGTAAAGAGCCTTGCACAAGGTTCCGGCAAGAATTCAGCCACGAGGAATCCCGTGGAAGTGATACACGTACCGGCAATAACGGCAAGTTTAAGCACCCTCATAAGTCGGTCGAGCTTCTGAGCCCCGTAGTTGTATCCGGCGATAGGCTGCATACCCTGGTTAAGTCCCATATTCACCATTACAAAGATGAAGCACACCTTGTTGGCGATGCCGTAAGCACCCACGGCGAGGTCGCCGCTATATTCCAGCAGTCCCTTGTTTATAAAGATAACCACGATACATGCACATACGTTCATTGAGAACGGCGACATACCGATGGCGAGAATATTCTTCACGATATCCCTCTTCGGTCTGTAAATGCCGCGCTCAAGATGCAGCAGTTCGTTCTTATTGGTAAAGATACGCATCTGCCAAATGAGGGCAAGTATCTGAGAGAGGATTGTGGCGTAAGCCGCACCCTGTATTCCCATGTGCATAGGGTAGATAAAAATCGGGTCAAGTATGGTGTTGAGCACGACGGTAAATATCGTGGCATACATCGCCTGTCGCGGTTTTCCGGCAGCGCGGAGCACGGCATTCATTCCGAAATACATATGAGAGAAAACATTTCCGAGCAGTACGATAATCATATAGTCGCGAGCATAAGGAATCGTCTGTTCGCTTGCACCGAAGAAATAGAGAATCGGATCAAGGAAGATGAGCGATATGATGCTGAATGCAATACCGATAATAAGGTTGAGCGTAACGGTATTTCCGAGCACCCTCTGAGCGGTTTTGTAATCCTTCTGTCCCAACTTTACCGAGATACATGTAGATGCTCCCACTCCAACTCCTGCACCGAAAGCGGCAGCGAGATTCATGAATGGGAAAGTAAGGGCAAGACCGCTGATAGCCATCGGACCGACTCCTTGTCCGATGAAGATACTGTCCACCATATTGTATAATGATGAAGCAGTCATGGCAATAATTGCCGGCAAAGAATACTGCATGAGCAGTTTGCCAATTGGTTTTGTTCCTAATTCTAATGTTGCTTTATTATTCATTTTTTATTTTATTCAACTAAGAAAATATTATCATCTGAAGATTTATCACTCTGCACATCAGTTTTCGGATTTTGTTTTATCTTCAAGTTTCCTTTTTCGTCAAACATTCCGTATGTGGTGCGCAATACGACAAACTCCGTGCGTCTATTAAGCTGATTGCAAATTTCCTGTTTCTCCTTGTCAAGTTTCTTTATGAAATCTTCTGTCAACACATCACCCTCTTTGAGCCAAGTATATTTCTCCGTGAGTTTCTTTCTGATAGTCTTCGGCTTGAGCTTGCCATAACCTACAGGAGTAAGACGATCTGCCTTAATTCCTTTTCCTATAAGATAACGTACCACAGCCTCTGCCCTTCGCTGCGAAAGCGTCTTGTTGTAAGCCTCACTACCTTTATAATCGGTGTGAGCACTAAGTTCGATTGTTACGTTAGGATTCTCATTGAGCAACTTTACGAGTTCGTCGAGAGCCGTTTCCGACTCCTTGCGGAGCGAATATTTGTCGAAGTCATAGAAGATATTGTCGATAAGCACCGGTACGCGGATAGATGCGAGCGGGAATTGCAACACGTGGTCTTCCGACTCCTTCGACGGTTTGATGCTTATTTCCTCCTTATGATTGAGGAATCCCTTGCAAGTGGCGAGCAACAGATAGTCTACGCCCGGCTGCACGACCTCTGTAAAGGAGCCGTCGCCCTTAACGCTCACGGTTTTGTTCGTACCGTCGTTTCCAACGATATATACCTGGGCGGCAGGCAGTTCGTAGCCCTCCATTTCGTATACCCACCCCGTGATTGTCTGTACGATTTCCGGTTTTTCAAAACTGTAGATATGATCCCATCCCCTTCCGTCGCCGCGGTTAGACGAGAAGAAGCCCCGGTTGTGAGCGCCTTCGAAAGTCATTCCGAAGTCGTCAGCCTGAGAATTTAGCGGATATCCCGGATGCTCAAGAACAACCTTTTTCTTTGTTTTGTCGTATTTGGCGATAAAGATGTCGAGACCGCCGAGTCCCGGATGTCCGTTGCTTGAAAAGTAGAGGTCGCCATTTGGCCGGAACGTAGGAAACATCTCGTCGCCCGGCGTATTAATCGGTTCGCCGAGATTCTCCACCCCACCGAGTCCGGCAGCCGTAATTCTAACTCTCCAGATATCGAGGCCGCCCTTTCCTCCCGGCATGTCGGATGTGAAATACAGCCACTCCCCATCAGGCGAAACGGCAGGATGGGCAAAGCTGGAGAGCGTATCGCGCGTAAGCTCAAGTTTAGTAGCCTTGCTCCATGCAGCATCCGAGCGGTTGGAAGTAACGATAGTGGCATATCTTGGATAAGAGGGGTCGCTGACGCACTGCGTGAGATACATCATGCGCTGGTCTGGCGAGAAGCAGCAAGCGCCCTCGTCATACTCAGTGTTCAGTCCGGAGGTAATCTGCTGCGGTTTTCCCCATTTACCCTTTTCGTCTTTCTGAGCAAAGAAGATATCTCCATTCTTCGTGCCCGTAATGCCACTCAGCTCATCGCCCTCCGCCTCATTTCTCGTGGAGGTAAAGAAAAGCTGGTCGAACTGGTCGCCGCAGAACATCGGCGAATAGTCGGCACGCCTTGAATTAAACAGGTCTGCTTTTTTTACGATATACTGCGAACCTTGCGCCTTAACGTCCTTAGCCGTGAGAGCCGACTGCAGTCCGTCTTTAGCCAATTCATTTTCTGGCATAGAGTCGAGCACGAGTCGGAACTGCTGTTCAGCCTCCTTATAGTTGCCGTCTTTCAGCAGCGCACGTGCGAATGCGAGATGAGTGTCCAGGCTGTCAGCCTTGTAGCGTATAGCATTGCGATAGGCAGCGATAGCCTTTTGGTTGAAATTGATGCGGTCGTAGCAGAGAGCCATCTTTGCGGCATATTTTCCGCGCAACGCCTTGTCTTTAGGCTTCGTGGCGCTATACGCCTTTTTGTATTGAGCAGCGGCATCATAGTATTCGCCGAGGGCAAGGAATTTCTCTCCCTTCTTGAAGCTCCTCTCGGCGCCACACGAAGTGATGATTACTGCCAATACTGCCAGCCATATTATTCCTCCCGTTTTCAGCGGACGAATGATGTTTTTATATATTATGTTTCTAAACGTCATGCTCATATATTCTTGTTTTGAATTCAAACCTTATTATATATAAGGAGAACTCAAAGTTTTTTCTTTTATTGTGCAAACGGCATTCTAAATGTGCATCCTTCGCGCCATCGACTGCATCCGTAGGCAGTCTTGCCCTTTATTATCGTGCCTTTGCCGCAGAGTGGACAGGGGGCACCGGGGATGATAGGTTGGGAGGACTGGGAGGGCTGAGAGTTCCTGGAAGACTGAGTACTTACAGTCTTTGGTTTCTTAGCGGGAGCCTTTTTCCGCTTTTTCTTCAGATCTTCCTCCGTAAGAATCGTAACCCGTCGGTTACTGTTGTCGGCAAGCACATCATGCACGATGGTGTTAATCTGTTCCTTCAGTTCGTTGATAAACTGCGCCGGGTCGTACGTCTTGTGCTCGATGTCGCGCAGTTTTTTCTCCCATATACCCGTCAGTTCACAGCTTTTCAGCAGTTCCTCCTTGATAAGGTCGATAAGTTCTATGCCTGTTGCCGTAGCCACGAGATTCTTTCGTTCCCTTCGGATATAGTGTCGCTTGAAGAGTGTTTCGATGATGCCGGCACGCGACGACGGTCGCCCGATGCCGTTCTCCTTGAGAGCAGCGCGCAGCTCCTCGTTGTCCACGAATTTTCCTGCCGTTTCCATAGCCCTGAGCAGTGTAGCCTCGGTATAGAATTTCGGCGGAGTAGTCCATTTCTCTGTCAGGGTAGGCGTATGCTCCCCGCTCTCGCCCTTCTGGAAATCCGGCAGTGTGCGCTCCTCGTCCTGTGGTTTCTTCTCGTCGTCATTGTCAGCCTGCTGTTCGCTGTCCTTGGCATATACTGCGCGCCATCCCGGGTCGAGGATGAGTTTTCCGGTAACCTTGAATTCTATGCCGTCAACATCGCCGAGCACAGTTGTCGTGGCAAACTTGCAGTCGGGATAGAACACGCTGATGAACCGCTTGGCAATGAGGTCGTATACGTGGCGCTCCATGTCGCTCAGGTTCTGCGCCGGCACACCTGTTGGGATAATGGCATGGTGGTCGGTTACCTTCGACGTGTCGAATACCTTTTTCGACTTCTTCAGCGGTTTTCCCCTCAGCGCCTGCGTCAGGTTTTCGTATCCCTTTATGCCATTGAGGATTCCGGCACACTTGGGGTAAATATCGTCGCTCAGATACTGAGTGTCGACACGCGGATAGGTGGTCAGCTTGCGCTCGTAAAGCGTCTGGATAACCTTCAGCGTCATGTCGGCACTCATAGCATATTTCTTGTTGCAGTCCACCTGCAGCGACGTGAGGTCGTATAGATGCGGCGGAGCTTCGGTGCCTTTTTTCTTCTGAACGTCGGTAACTGTGAACGGTTTCCCGGCAATCGTTTCAAACGCTTTTTCTCCCTCCTCCTTGGTAGTGAATTTTCCCTTTGTGGCGGTGAACGTAGTATTGCGGTATACTGTGGCGAGCACCCAGTAAGGTTCCGGTTCGAAATTGTCAATCTCCTTCTGCCTGTTTACTATCAGCGCCAGCGTAGGCGTCTGCACTCTTCCGATGGAGAGCACCTGTCGGTTCTGCCCGTATTTCAGCGTGTAGAGGCGCGTGGCGTTCATACCGAGGATCCAGTCGCCGATAGCCCTGGAGAGTCCTGCAAGATACAGCGGCTGATAGTTCTCCTGTGGCTTCAGGTCGGCAAATCCCTCGCGTATCGCCTCGTCGGTCATCGACGAAATCCAGAGCCGCTTCACGGGGCACGTAGCCTTAGCCTTCTGCATCACCCATCGCTGAATAAGTTCACCCTCCTGTCCGGCATCACCACAGTTGATAATGCCGTCGGCAGCCTGCATCAGTTTTTCGATAATCGAGAATTGCTTCTTTATTCCCTGGTCTTCAATGAGTTTAATGCCGAAGCGCGGCGGTATCATCGGCAGTGCTCCGAGGCTCCACCGCTTCCATAGCGGAGTGTAATCCTCTGGTTCCTTCAGCGTACAAAGATGTCCGAAGGTCCACGTCACTTGGTATCCGTTGCCTTCCATGTAGCCTTCGTGACTACTGTTGGCGCCGATAATCTTGGCTATGTCTTTGGCTACGCTTGGTTTCTCTGCGATGCAAACTATCATTTTTTCTTTTTTATGGGAATTATGGGAGAACTGGGAGTTATGGGAGTTATGGGAGTTATAAGACTGATAAGACTGATAAGACTTATAGGAGTGATAAGACCAATAAGACCACCTATAATACTATTTTACGAGACACTGTTCTATCTCGAGCACATAAACATCATGGTATCCGCCCTTCTCGCCATACCACTGCACGAGACTCTTGTCGATAAACGAGCTCTCCTTCATTGTGTCCTTGTAGAGCTTGCGGCAAACGAGCGTCAGGCGAGCCTCCTCGAAGGTCATGGCTCCGCTTTCGGTCTCCAACGGATGCAAGCCAGTCTCCTTCACCTTGTCGCAGTCTCTACCCGACTTCGATCCGCAGATGGCGTATGCCTTTCTCATCTGCTCGCTGTTGCCGAGAAACGACAGCGTAAGTCTGTCTTCACGCTCGATAATACCGTGGGTGAAACGTTCCGGACGGATGAATGCCACGGCAACAGGCTTGTTCCACAGCCAGCCCACACATCCCCATGAAGCAGTCATCATATTGAAATTGTCTTTTCCGCCTGCCGTAACAAGCATCCACTCTTTACCGATTGTTTCAAAGAAATTGTCGGTCAATTCTCTCGGATCTATATTTTTCATCGTTACAAATACGTTTATTTCTGAATTATTCTGCAAAAATAATAATTATATGCGAGAATTGGCAACATAACATGGTAAAATATGTTGTTTCGCATGAAACAGAACCCATAGTTCCTCTTATTTCAATTTATGCAACAAGACTTTAATTTAATTTTCACCAGATGTGACAAATTTCTTAGCAGGAAAAAAATTAGTGTATAGTTATATAGTAATTAATCAAGAAACTGTCAAGTAAATCCTGTAATGTCAGCGTTTAGGCGAAACACCCGGAGCGTTTAGGCGAAACACCCGGAGCGTTTAGGCGAAA
>ERZ869991.357-NODE-357-length-15643-cov-8.261724_pt1 | contig 15643 bp, 15 predicted proteins | sample MGYA00520862_ERZ869991 | MGnify/ENA primary metagenome ERZ869991 (study PRJEB32232, sample SAMN07284978) | human gut metagenome | biome: human-associated habitat; material: feces | host: Homo sapiens | place: Tanzania | collected 2014-08-11 ...
TTATATATATACAAGGGGATATTTAAAAGGGATATTATGAGTTACTGGAACATATTTACAAATTTACTTTCAAGAACAGCACCTACATCATTTGCATATGCTAATCCATTTGCTATTCCAGTGTGCAAGACTGCATCATTATTCACTCTTGCACCAAAATATTCATATTCTGCTACGAGATTTACATATCCAACATATTCATATGCTACACCAAAATTTAATTTTAACTTCTCAAATATATTTTCAGGTTGGAAAAAAGGTATTAGTTCCGCATACAATAATGTAAAAAGATGGGCTTCAAACTTAGGCGGAGGTATCGTTTCTACGGCTAAAAAATATCTTGGTTATAACGAAAAAAATGGTTCTTATAAACTATTTACTGGCGGTAAAAACCACGCATGGTGTGCTGATTTCGTAACATACGTAGTTAAAAAAGTAAAAAACATTGCTGGTTTTGGCTCATCTTCTGTTAGCGGATTGATGAATTGGGCAAAATCAAAAGGATGTTTCTTACAAACTTCAGGAATTGCCAATAAATCAAGTGTTATCAAAGGAAAAGTTAAAGCTGGCGATTTAATTATCTTTAAAAATTGTGGAAAATCACATGTTGGATTTGTTGAAAGTATCGGAGCAGATGGAAGAATCCATACAATTGAAGGTAATACATCTAACAAAGTTGCTCGCAGATCATATTCAGCAAACGATAGAACAATCACAGGATTTGCTCAAATAGCATAGACATTAAAAAACGTGTCCGAGGGGAGTCAAACCCCTGACCTTGAGCTTCGGAAACTCACGCTCTGTTCTACTGAGCTACGGACACTTACTTAAACAAAATATAAAAAGGCGGTTTGTTTAAACCGCCTTAAAATAAATTTACAATTAGTTTTTAAAATAATTAGCTGCATTTATAGGTTCTTTTGCCGCTTCTTCAGCTTTAAAGAACGGATAAGGTTGAATATTTAGAGCTGAAGCGATTACAGAACTTGGGAAAATTTCAACAGCGTTATTCAAATCATTAACAGCACTGTTATAAAATCTTCTTGCAGCAGCAATGTGTTCCTCAACTTCTGAATAAGTTTGCATTGCTTGTATCATTGTTTGATCAGATTTCAATTGTGGATAATTTTCTACATTAACCATCAACTGACCCATTTTATTAGCAATTTGAGTATCTAAATCTAATTTTTTAGAGATTGTATCCCTATCAGCACGTAAATTTGAAGCTTGAGTTCTCAAATTTGTAATCTCAGTAATCAAACCTCTTTCATGCTCCATAAATTTGTTCGCAATAACCAAAATATTTGGGATTAAATCATAACGTTTCTTTAATTGAACATCAATTCCACCCATTGATTCTTTAACTTTGTTTTTCTTCTGAATAAGAGAAACATACATCGTGTACAAAGGAATCAACAAAACCAATAGAACAACTAAAACAGCAACAATTAACATAATACAATTCATCAATATTCCTCGCTTTCAATTTTATATATTGATTATATCATATTTTTTAAGTTCTTACAATCCTAAACAACTATCAATAGCAAAAAAACTTATTAAATTAAAAATCGACTCCAGCTGAGCAAACAAATTCTCAAATTTGGACTTATCAGTCAATAACACTTCTGGATTTTTAAACAAGCTGAATAAATCAACACCAGTATTTGGTGCTATATAAATATAATCCTTATAGAAAACACAATACATTTCATTTGCCAAATATGCTTCTTTAAAATCTTTCAATTTTTCCATAAAACTAGGAGTCAACAAATAACGAGCTTCAATTTGGTTGGTAGAGTAAACAGTGAATTTATGATTAAAAGCAACATCTTCCAAAGTTACTTGTTCCAACCCCGCCTTTTTTAAATCTCCATAATAATCAAAATAACCAACACCTTCGTTCAAATCAAGAGATGTTGTGCGTTTATTTGGAACAATAACAGTATGACCAGAAAATCTTTTATTCATTTTGATTTTTATAATTACTCCTTGAAAATAAAAAGGAACAGAATGTTTAGAGTAAAAAGCATAACTACATACCCCAGTCGCAAAAGAAATCCCTTTGAATTTTCCAAGGAAATTATCATCAAACGATTTTGCACACTCCTTAGCTCTTGGGAAAATCAATATTTCTTCAATTTCTTTTTTGGTAATAACAGGAGTTTTTTGCCAATAAAAATCGGGAATAGCCTTCAAAAGAATTGGTAAAATAGGCGTTTTAAGCTTTATTTCAAATTTCTTTAAAAGATAGTTCTCTAAAGCGATAGCACTTATTGCAGGGATTACAAATGCTGTACCTATTAAGAATAAAGCATCCAACCAATCACCCGCACTGAAACACAAATAAGCTATATAGACAAAAGCAATAGAAACAGGTATTGCTATAATAATTCCCCAAATATAATATCTGGAACTTCTTTCATCATTGACTTTCTCAAGCATAGGAATAATTTCATTATCGACAATAGAGTCATATTTATCCTTAAATATGCTTATTTCAGAAGAACCATCATACCTCAACATCATTAACTCCTAAACTAAAAAATAGGTGATAATTATTTATTATCACCTGCAAGTACAACTGTGAAATCAGTATCTGCACACATGAAGTTACCAGGCTCGTAAACAAATTGTCTTGACTTAACCGCAGGAACTTCTTTTTTCAAATCAGCGTAATAGTCAACCGTAACATATTTTGAATGTGCTATAAATTGAGAGTGAATAGAGCTAGTAGTTCCAGTACACATAACTCTTATACCATTAGCTTCTAAAGATTCTTTCAACTTGTTAGCTGCATCAATTTGGTCTGTCGAACGCATAATACTAGCAGTGTAAGATTCTTTTCTGCCTACGCTGTTTTCTCTATAAATCAATCTATCAACAACTTCTTGAGTTTTCTCTGGGTCTAAAATCCAATAACTTGTATATCCGTGTTTATTTGGAGCACCTGGAAGCATTGCAATTTCAATATTATCCATATCAAAATGCTTAGCTAATCCAGCATACTGAGTCATTTCATATGGGGACATATCGGTCTTAACATATTTACTTGTAACAGCAATCAAATGAGGGATTTTTGTAATTGTTTCAGGTTTTTGCAAATCAGCTAACAAACCTCTCAAGAACCATTGTTGTCTTTTAGTTCTACCAATATCACCCATAGCATCATGTCTAAATCTTAAATATTCAACAACATCTTTATCTGTCAAATGATGTGGACCTTTAGTTAAGTTAATATGTAAATGTCCTGCGTTATCGTTATAGTGCATATTCTTTTCTACATAAATATCCACCCCACCTAAAGCCTTAACAATTTCTCTAACGCCTTCATCGTGGAACATGATGTATTTATCAACATGAACACCTAAAGTATCTTCAACTGTTTTCAAAGTCATATCAATACCGCCAATAGCATGAGCCGCATTGATTTTTTGAATTCCCATACCTTTTGGGAGATAAACTTTACTATCACGAGGGATAGAAATAGCGTTAACAGTTTTAGTTCTAGGGTCAATATTCAACAAAATCATTGTATCAGTACGAGTTCCAACCCATAAATCAGAATCTGCACCATTTGAATCTACACCTAATAACAAAATATTTTGTCTTCTCGGGCCAAAAGGAAAAACAAACTCGGGTTTATCTTTTGAACTGTTACTCAAAGACAGTTTAGATAATAGGGTTGAAATAAAAGAATGTTCTCCAAATTTGCCATTTAAAAAGTCTTTGTTATCTGCAAACAAAAAAATTGCTAAAATTGCAGTAAAAAATAGAATAATCATTACTGTCAAAATCTTACGGAATGAAGATTGAGAACCTCTTCTATTTAAGTTATTTTCTTGAAACGGATTATCTGCTGAACCGTTTGAATATCTTCTTTGTCTTCTTTGTTTTACCTTCCCATTATTAGTGGGTCTTCTTCTTTCTTTCATATATGTCATTTCTCTATATTTCTTATTACCTTGTGCTTCTTGTATTAATAATATAATAAATGAATTAAAATAATATACAATAAACCGTGTATTTTATAAAAATTTCTCTTAAATAAAAAAGCATGGTAAAAGTACTAATTTCGTATTTACTTTTGTAATTATGAAGGAAAATGGTGCAAATGTTCCAAAACTTTACAAAATTTTACAATAAATTTTAATCTAAAATTTAATAAAAAACTCGCAATTTTTTATTTTTTGAGTGTAATTTTTACATTTTTAGCAAAAATTTCATATTAAAAATGCAATTTTTAATTAAATATTCAAAAATTCATCTTTACATTAATTTTACATTTGGACAAATGGGGGCAATTTTTATTTTTCACGGCTTTTCTTATACATGTATCTTAGTTATAATAAGATTACATTCGGCAGTAGATAGTTAAATTATGATAAATAAAGTTGAATTAGGTAGTGTAAAAAATAATAGTAAGACCCCTAACAGAATTGTTATTAAAAATAACAACATGGGGCAACCGAATTTCACAGGACTTGGAAGTCTTGCACTTAAAGGAATACAAAAGTGCGAAGAACGACCAATGGTCAATGTTGCTGTATTAGATTTATCTACAGCAATTCTTCCAAGAACATTCTTTGAAACATTTATTGGCTCAAAAACAAAGGATGAAGATGGAAATGATACACACCACCGAAAACTAAATATTATGGGTGGTTTTGAAGCTCTTAGACGTGAAGGTTCTGGGCTTGTAATCAACTGCCTTATCCCAGGGTTTATTGTTAAATTTGCAGCAGGACTATTGAATAAACCAATAATGGGACAATTTAAAAAATCAAATTTAGTAAAATCTTGGGCAAACAGTGATACAATTGACTGCGTTCAAAAATACTATAACAACGCTCAAGGTTTGACCAAAGAAGATAGAGTTTTCTCAACATTAAAATCAATGTTTGATGACATTGAAGGCGTAAATGGAAACGCTGAAAAAGATGGTTTGAAGAAATTCAAAGAACTATTTGCAAACGACCCTGAATATACAGAACATTTAAGAAAATTTGCGAAAAATATCATTAGTGATAAACCAGAAAAAGATTTTGCTGGTGATATGTATAACTTCCTTGTTAAAAAATCTGGTATTGCAGAAAATATCAAATTTGCGGGAGATAAAGGTTATTTCTCAAGCACTTTAGGTCATTTATGCGAAAGTGCAAGCGACATTTTACATGGAGCTTATCAAGAAGGAATTATTAAAGATTATACTCCTGATGCAGCACAAGGGAAACAAGTAGAAAAACTTGTATCTAAAGAAGTTGAAGAATTATCTAAATATTTTGGAAAAGCTAAAAAATTAGTTAACGCTAAAAGTATTGCAGGTTTAGGAATGATTATTCCACTTGCAATTTCAGCTCAACCAATTAACAGATGGATTACTCACAAACTTTCTGGTAAAAAAGGTGCTCCAATCTACAATGATGACAAAGAAAGAGTTCTAACACCAGAAGAAAAAGCTAAATTAACAAGAGATAAATTTATCGCTGTTCCTTTGATGTGGGCAGTAACAGGTTTGTCTATGCTAATGGATAAACCAAGCTTGAAGATGTTCCAATTCAAGAACATCTTCCCTACAATGGATCAAGCAAGAATTATCTCAGCTGCGACATTCTCTAGCCGTCTTGCAGCAGCAGAAGATTCTAACGAATTAAAAGAAAACACTATAAGAGATATTGCAACATTCTCTAGCTTCTATTTCTTAGGAGATTATGCCGCTAAAGCAATTGCAACATTCTTAGAAAAACATAACAAAGATGGTATTAAATTAATTAACAGATTAAAAGAACCAGCAGAAGGTGCAAACATCCTTCAAAAATTCTGGAACTGGGCAAAACATACCAAGATGAAATCAACAGATGAACTTAGCTCAATTGCAGATAAGACATTAAGACTAAAAGCTAGAAATATGAGAGGCATTTGCCAATACGGTAACTTAGCATTCTCATTATTATCACTTGGGGTATTTATCCCAATTTACACTAGAGCACAATCAAACAAAAAAGAAAAAATGCGTCACGACCAAACTTCGACACTAACGGCGACTTCGACCCCAACTTCCTCCTCGAAGTTTTCGGAAAATTTAATCAAAGACAATTCTCCGACGTTCAAATCATTTTTTAGTTAGTGTAAAATAAGGAAAAGGCGAAAGAAATATAGAAATATGAAAGTAGAACAAAATTATAGACAACCAAATATAGCACAGATTAAACCTAAAGCAGATAACAAAGGATTCACAACAAACCAACAACAATACAAACAACAAAGTAATCCAAACTTTACTGGGGGCTTTGATTTATTCTTAAGATTTTTAGACACAAACCAAGCTTGGGGAGCTTGTGCAGTTGACCTTGGCTCAATGGTAATTCCAAGAACAGCAATTGATATGAGCCGTAACCCAGAAGCTGGGATGGAAACAGCTAGACGTGAAGGTATGGGTACAATGAACCACTCATTGGTTGGGGTTTATGGAACCTTAGCTGGTTTAGCTCTTGCAATGGGACTTAACCATACATACAAACTTGGTGACAAAAATGGTGTCAAAGCACATTCAATTTTTGCAGATTCTGAAACCCTTGATATGCAAGGTAAAATCTGGGATGCTAAACTTAAAGCAGCAACAGGAAATCCAAATGCTAACCCTCTAAGAGAATGGCTTGGAGATACATTCAGAAACTATGAAGCACTTGTTGATGGACAATGGGTAAAATTTAAAGAAGATGATATTAACAAAACCGTTGATATTCTTGAACAAGAAATCAAGAGTGATAAAAAAGGCGGAATGTCTAAAGATGCCTTTGCAAATGCTAAAAATATTCTTATCTCTTCAAATAATGTTGAAAATAATATTAGAATTATCGCAGGTGAAGGAGAAAAAGTTCATTCTTCTCGTTACACTGTGGACTATATCTTAGGAAACACTTATAAATTAGGAAAAGTATTTACTAACGATAAAGTTAAAGAAGCATTTATGAATTCTAGAGAAATTGCTGAAAACGCATTCTTAAAAGCAATGAAATCTATGAATATTAAACGTTCTCTAATTGGTATTGGTATTGCATCTGCTGTTGGTATGTCAGCTCAACCATTAAATATGTACCTAACAAAATTAAAAACAGGTAGTGATAAGTTTGTTGGCGGCGGAGAAAAAGATGATTCTTCTAAATTCAAAATCAAAAAAGCACTTGCAGCAGCTGTATTTGGTGGTGGTGTTCTTGCAACAATAGGAAATCCTAAGAACCTAATCAAAAACTTACAGTTCAAAGGATTCACTCCAACTCTAAACCAATTCAAATTTATCTATGGCGTAACAATTATGTCTAGATTCTTATCTGCAAGAAATGATAACGAGTTAACTGAAAGCTCAATTAAAGATACTTTAGGATTCGCAAACTGGTTATTATTAGGAAACTTTGTACAAAAGCTTGTTGCTCAAAAACTTGATGCTTCTCTAATCAAACGAGAAGGCAAAGGAGTTCTTAATTGGATTACAAGTTCAGCCCTAAAAACAAGAGATGAAGTGTTACATGCTGGACTTGGAGCGAAAGCATTCAAGGATGGAAAAGCCCTAAGCTATAGCGAAATGGTAAAACTTGCAGATCCTGCAACATTGAAAAAATTGAGCGTACTTAAAAAATCACAATTAGCAGGTTACTTATACTCTGGTATTGTTCTTGGTATGGGTATTCCAAAATTGAACATCTATTTAACAAACAGACGTGAAGCTAAAAAAGCTCAAAACGCAGCTGCAAAGAATGAAACTCAACAAACTTCAAAACCTCAAGAAGCAGAAAATGTTCAAGCTCAAAATGAAGCTCAAGATACTAACCAAGAAAATAACATGTTTAAACCTGCAAATATTCAATTTTTACACACACAAAAGAATTTTACAGGAGAAAAGCTTTTTAACTAAATAAGAAGAATATAATTTAACTATAATGCTGAAAGACCGTTTTTACGGTCTTTTTATTTTAAATTAAAAAATGTAAAAATAATACGAAATAACATTGCTTGATAGCAACTCTCATTTGTTAAAATTAGCTTATTAAAGCTAAAGGAATATGACATGGCAAAGAAAATACTTTTAATTATATTAACCCTTACAACCATTACAACAGAACTTGCATATACAAAACCAAATAATAAGGAGATAAACATGAAAAAAATCACACAAACAGCAGGTCGTACTCAATTAGGGAATTTTGCACCAGAATTTGCCCATTACAATGATGACATTTTATTTGGTGAAAATTGGAATAACACCAATATAGATATAAAAACACGTTCAATAATAACAGTAGTTTCACTTATATCTCAAGGTATTACAGATAACTCCCTAAAATATCATCTTCAAAATGCCAAAAATAATGGAGTGACCAAAAATGAAATTGCAGGAATTATAACTCACTGTGCATTTTATATGGGTTGGCCAAAAGCTTGGGCTTCATTTAATTTAGCAAAAGAAGTTTGGGGAGAAGATACAAACCCAGAAATGAGCGAAAAAGAAAAATATGCTCAGTCATTAATATTTCCAATTGGAGAAGAAAATACTGCTTATGAAAAATACTTTATAGGTAAAAGTTATATTGCCCCAATCTCGTTATCTCAAGTGAAAATATTTAACGTTACTTTTGAACCAAAATGCAGAAACAATTGGCATATTCACCATGCAAAAACTGGAGGAGGTCAAATTTTAATTGTTGTAGGAGGAAAAGGATACTACCAAGAAGAAGGAAAAGAACCGCAAGAATTAAATATTGGTGATGTTATAAATATACCAGCCAACGTTAAACACTGGCACGGTGCAGCACCTCATAGTTGGTTTTCGCATCTTGCAGTAGAAGTTGAAGGAGAAGAAACCTCTAATGAATGGCTAGAATCAGTTACAGATGAGGAATATAATAAACTAAAATAAGATTTCCAAGTTAAGTAATAAAAAAGACCTGTTATTAACAGGTCTTTTAAAAATGCTCCAGGCCAGACTTGAACTGGCACTGGGTTATACGCCCAATTGGATTTTAAGTCCAACGCGTCTACCGATTCCGCCACTGGAGCAAACATCGCTTCGGCTATGTATCTATATTATAACAAAATATACTCAATGTCAAACAGAAAATTTATTAATATATTTATCTATTTCCTCAATCCTCACCGTCAAATCTGTTATTATCGAATTTAGGGCATTTCTTACAGTTTCCAAATTAGAGCAACTGGAACGTCCCAACAATCCTGATTTTACGTTTTCAAAGATCAACTTTTGGAATATACTGATAGCACCAAAGACATCTTCGTCAATGATATCTTTAACTTTAGCCAAATAAATAAACAGCTCAGCTACAGAATTTTTTGCAGCAACATATTTTTTGATAAGAAAAAATGTTTGAACATGACGCAATTTATCCAATATTTCAGAATATATATCGGAAATTTTTTGCTTTTTCAGTACCAAATAATCTTTAAAGAATGTTTCGGTTTGCCTATACCCATCATCAATAATTGCCTGACGCTTTTCCACAGGATAATTAAAATCTACAACTACTACATTTCCGGTATTTACAACCAAATAGTCAAATCTATCACGTGCACCATAGATACTTTTTAGAAAAGCGGTTTCAGATGAAGTCATGCATGAATACATTCCATTAACGTATTCAATTGGGCTTTGGTCAGAACCGGAAAAAGTACCTTCCAGTCTAATTTCAAGAATTCTATCGGTAGAATTTTGAAGATTTTTTGATAAAGACCACATAGGTTTGCCTTTTTGCAAGTCTCCATCAACAAGTAAATTATTTTCAAAATTAACAGCCCTCATTAACCCTGGCATGCAGCAAGAAATCCTTACAGCCATAGCAATTTCAAAATCAGGAGTTTCAAAATTAGAAAACTCTTTGCAAGAAAAATCATTCATATTAGTAGTTATAATAATCAAATTTTTCTTGATATCACTAAACGTCACACGTTTACATTGACCTTTTAGATATGCAGGACCATAGAACTTTTTTTCTATTAAATCTCTTAGCCACTCTAAAAATACTTCACCTTTACTTAGTGCAAATTTCTGATTAAATCCCAATGAAATATCACGGAACAATTCAAAATTAACAGACAAAAATACTTGAGATAACTCATCTGGTGTATACCCAACTGCAATTAAAGCTGCAACAAGTGAGCCGACAGAAGAACCGGCTAGGGTCGTTGGTTGTATTCCAAGATGTAATAACGCTTTATACACACCTGCATGAGCCGCCCCCCTGATTGCTCCACCACCAAATAAACACGTATATTTAAAATTGCTATATTCTTTCATAAAACTAATTTTATCATAAAAAAGCGGAGTAACCACTACCTGACTACTCCTGCTTTTATCTAATTTTATAATGCTTAAACTATGCAGCTAAACCTTTGATTTCTCTGATTAGGTATTCAGCAACCCATTCAAAATCTTTGTTTTCATGAGCAGCTTTTTCCAAATATTTAACTGAAACATCGCCTAAACGAATAAGAGTCATAGCAACAACGCCTCTTTTGATACCTCTAACAACTTGCAATTGATCTACCAATTGAGGAACAGCTGAAGTACCGATACTTACTAATTCGTTTTCAAGTTTATTCTTTGTTACATTATCTGCATTTTCTAATTCTGAAAGGATTTCATTAACTGATTGCATAATTTTTTCTCCATACATTTGTCTTTACATTATTATTATAAATTAAAAAATATGCGAAGTCTGATTTCCTTACATAATCTTTATATTGAGGGTGTAATATTAATATTTTCTTTATATCTTAAAGATTTTTACTGCTCAATAACATGAAAATCATTACCTAATTCACGTTCAACATCCTTTATTAATTCAGAAAGCGAAATATTAAGAGCCTCTGAAATTCTTAAAAGCATAGTAATTTTTGGTTCAATTTCACCATTTTCGATACGTCTTAGATTACTTGAATCCAATTCATAAGAATTACAAAAATTATATCTGGCATCTTTGCTGTGCGCTATGCGTTTTTTATGAATTACTGAGCCTAATGTCTTAATATAAATTAAAGTTTTTTCGTTCTTATATTGCATACCTTAATTATGTGTTATACAATTTTGATTATTAGGTATGTATACCTAATTAATAATAAGGGAGGAATGCTATGTTATATTCAAAAAGAATAGGTTTTACACTTGCCGAAACATTGATAGTGCTAGGAATTATAGGGGTAGTAGCAGCTATGACGATACCAAATTTAATAAACAACTACAAAGCCCAACGTTTACACACAAAATTTCAAAAGACATATTCATTGCTACAACAAGGATTTAAACAAATGGAAGCCGATGATGTTTCACTAGACCCTGCTACATATCCTCATAACGCTCCATTTTATCATACTTTTATTAAGTATTTTACAGGAGTTGTGAACTGCGGACGACTAAATGGGGAAATTGATAACAGGACAACACCTTGTTATTATACAAGGGCATACAAATATAAAGACTATAGCGGTAAATCCGTAATTGTAGAGGCTTATCTTGACGATGGGCAATTTGTATTACCAGATGGTACGAATATATTTTTTGAAAATAACTCTAATGGAGTTTGGGTAACTGCAGATATAAACGGACTCGACAAACCAAATCGCTGGGGAATTGATTTATTTACTTTTCAATTTATTGATGGTGAGCTTAGAACAATGGGAAGTGAAGGGACAAGATATACTGATTTAAACACTTACTGTAATTACAACACTTCAAACAATCTCAATGGTATTGCTTGCGCAAAACTTGCAAAATCTGATAGTGAATATTTTAAAAAAGTTATAAAATTTAAATAAAAAGCAAAGAACATCGGCTTTTTATAATCCTTACCCCACCTTGATTTCTTTTTGTGACTCTATATAACGAGAGGCATAGACCGCGCTGATTGCACCATCAGCAGCTGCTGTAATGACTTGGCGCAACGGAGTCACCCTGACATCACCAACTGCAAAAACACCATCTATAGAGGTTTTCATTGTATCATCCGTCAAAATAAATCCTTTTGAATCCTGCGTAATTTGTCCTGAAAAATTATCGACATTTGGAGAAATTCCAATATAAGGAAATACTCCATCTACAGATAAATTCGTTAATTCTTTAGATTTAACATTTTCCAGTACAAGCAATTTCACACAATCCTCGCCAACAATTTCTTTTACTACAGAATCAAAAACAAATTCAAGTTTAGGATTTTCAAAAGCTCGACATTGAACAATTTTATCAGCTCTTAATTCATCCCTACGGTGAATTAAATAAACTTTAGATGCAAACCTTGTCAAATAAATTGCTTCTTCAACAGCAGCATTTCCGCCACCTACAACTGCTACAACCTTATCTTTATAAAATGCACCATCACAGACCGCACAGTAACTCACTCCGCGACCAACAAATTCTTTTTCGCCTTTTACTCCTAATTTCATAGGTTTTGCTCCAGTTGCAATAATAACAGTTTTTGCATTAAATTCATATTCTTTCGTTTTTATCACTTTTGGATTTGAAATTAAATCAACAGACAAAATTTCCTGCATCGGAAATTTGTTAATACCGAATTTGTCCGCATGTTCTTCAAACTTTTCCATTAGCTCATACCCACCAATACAAACAAATCCTGGATAATTTTCAAGTTCTAAATAATTGGAAGGCTGACCGCCGAGCATATTTACATCAACAATCGCGGTAGATAATTCTCCTCTAGCTGCATATAAACCTGCGGAAAAACCTGCAGGACCACCACCTAAAATTACTGTATCAAAACTAAGAATTTCCATATTTATATCCTCAAAACCTTTTACTCAATATCTTGACCTGCAATACGCTCACCAATGACGAGATACTTTGCAGTTTCCGTTTTCATTATACGTCCATCCACATCCGATAGCGTCTCGAGTTTTAGGACATCATAACCTTCAAAACTGTCTCCTTTTATGGAAATTGTGACTGTATCAGCTAACAACTTGCTACCGCTTTTACCTGATTTTGAAAACTCTACATTTCCATTATGAACATTTTGAATAGTTATTTGTGCTGATGCTCCTGAAAACGGATTACTTAATTTTATGACGTCAAACTCTTGCGATATGTTCCACAAATCTAAGCCTTTTTCTTTGAACGTAGCCGGTGAATCTGTGCTAATTCTGACAGATTTAACTCTCCAAGAACCGAAAAATCCGTTTGGGACTTTCTCTACACTGCCTTTTAAAACCATATCCGAAGAGTATGAGCATTCAGGAAAGCATGGGACAACACAAAGAATTAAAACTAAAAAAAATTTAAAAATCGACTTAATCATTAAGAACCTAAACTTGCAAGACTTGCCATTTTTGTTTGAAGAGTTTTTGCAGAATCCTCATAACCGGCTCTACCCATCAATGCATAAGTATAATTTTTAGACTGCTCAACCCCAGGTTGACTATAGGTGTCTACATTATATAATTCACCTGCAATAGCTGTCTGAACTTCTAACATATACAATAATTGTGCAACATTATAGCCATCAACTTTTGGTAATGAAATTGTCACAGTCGGACGAGCATAATCTGATAAAGAAACTTTTGTAGAATCAGCCTCAGCATTCATTAAATCATTCATAGTTTTACCGCCAAGATACCCTATACCTGTATATTCAAATATTTTTGGAATATCTAAAGTCGTATCAAAGTTCTCAACTCTAATAAAATTGATGATTTTATCATTTGGACCTTCATTAAACAATTGAAATTGAGAATGTTGGTCTGTCGCCCCAAGAGCCTTGATTGGAGTAGGTCCGACATGGATATGATTTCCCTGTAAATCTTCATGTTTACCTAAAGATTCAGCCCATAATTGAACATACCAATCTGAAACATATTTCAATTTACTTGAATATGGCATCATTACAGACAAATTTTTACCTTTTTTAACATCCATAAGATACTGAATCAGTGCATTTTGTGCTGCAATATTTTCACAAATATTGGTGTTTTTCAAAGCCAAATCCATGTCTTTGATACCATTCATAATTTCGTTAATATCAATACCGACAAGTGCTAATGGCAGTAAGCCAACAGCCGAAAATACAGAAAATCTGCCGCCAACATCATCAGGAACTACGAAAGTTTTATATCCTTCCTGTTCCGCAATTTGCCTTAGGACACCTGTTTGTTTATCCGTTGTTGCAACTACATTTTTACGATATTCATCTTCACCCAAAACTTGTTCTAAACGGTCTTTCACAACCATAAACTGAGCCATAGTTTCTGCTGTTGAACCTGATTTTGTTATAACATTAACCAAAGTCTTTTTTAAATCTAAAACATCTAAAAGCCCATTCATTGTATCAGGGTCAATATTATCCAAAAAGAAAATTCTTGGGTAATTATCACGTTGTTCAGGAGTTAAAAGATTCCAGTACGGTTTTAATAATGCTTCTGAAATTGCCGCACCACCTAAAGCTGACCCACCTATACCAAGGACTAAAATATTATCGAATCTGCCTCGAACTATTGATGCATACTCTTTAACATACCAAAGGGTTTCTTCATTATAACCAAGATTCATCCATTGTAGCATCTGACCGGGTTTATCTTTTCGCTTATTCAAATCAGCTATAATTTCAGCTATTTTATCTTTATATTGAGCAAATTCACTAGCTAAATCTAAACCATTTTCTTGTCCAACGACACTACAATCTGTATTTCGGCAGTCAAATTTAATCATTTAATCCCTAATACCCTTTCCTTAAACGCGCATAACCTATATTTTTATTTTATATAATCAAACCCAAATTTCAAGTGTCCTAAGTACAATTTTAGATTTCCATCCTTCTGACAATTGCTACATTTTCCACATGATATGTATGACAAAACATATCAAACGGCTGAACAGACTCAACGACAAATCCATGTTCTGTCAAATATTTCAAATCGCGTGCAAGAGTTGCAGGATTACAACTTACATAAATAATAGTATTGTTTGTAAGCCTAATTGCTTCATCAAGTGATTCTTTTGTACAACCCTTTCTAGGAGGATCAAGAATTATTGCATCGAATTTGCGTTTTTCTTTTGCGAAAAATTTCGCTGCATCCATATTGTGAATTTCAACATTTTTAATACGGTTTGTCTGAATAACTTCTCTTGCTTTGTCACAAGATTCTTTATTTTCTTCTACTGTTACAACTTTTTTACAAACATCAGATACACAAATTCCAAATGATGAAATTCCGGCATAAGCATCTAAAACAATTGGTGATTCGAAATTGTCTTTCAAATATTCTTTTACGTATTTAAAAATATTTTCAGCACTCTTAGGATTAACTTGGAAAAACGTTGAGACACCTATTTTAAATATTTTGTCCAGTAATTTTTCTTCAACATAATCCTGACCGCATATACATTCCGTTTTGTTTCCTAAAATAACATTTGTTTTTTTAGAATTATAATTTACGCAAACTCCGACAACTTCGTCAAACTCATCATAAATACATTTTGCAAAATCTTTTAGCCTGTCAAAAATTTTAGTTGCATTAACAACAAGAACAACTAAAATTTTTCCGTTATATGCTGAAATTCTCAATACAATATGGCGTAAATCACCTGAATGATTTTTTTCAAAAAATCCTTGTACTCCGAAGTCAAAGG
>ERZ869991.358-NODE-358-length-15602-cov-8.749501_pt1 | contig 15602 bp, 18 predicted proteins | sample MGYA00520862_ERZ869991 | MGnify/ENA primary metagenome ERZ869991 (study PRJEB32232, sample SAMN07284978) | human gut metagenome | biome: human-associated habitat; material: feces | host: Homo sapiens | place: Tanzania | collected 2014-08-11 ...
AAGAATAGAATATAAAAACGATATGGACGCATTGCCTAATGCTGACACCCGACGAGGCGGTAAAAATCCCTCCAGTGTCGGCAAATAAAGATATTCTCGTCAAACAAATATAAATAATATAAACATGGAAAAAAACAGAAAAAAACAAATCGTAGTTTTGAGTATAGCTTTAGTTTGCATTTTCATCTTGGTATTTTCATTGTTCCATAAATCAGCGACAAAAGATAGCGCAAATCCTCCTTTAACAAATGTTTTGACTGATAGCATTTCTCAAATTGTCTCAGCTTGTCCTGGCGAAATTGGTGTGGCGGTTATTGTTAATAACAGAGATACGGTTAAGGTCAATAATAAGAGTGTTTATCCTATGATGAGTGTGTTTAAGGTTCATCAGGCATTAGCTCTTTGTAATGACTTTGACAATAAAGGAATTTCACTTGATACCTTAGTAAATATAAATAGGGATAAACTTGACCCAAAGACTTGGAGTCCTATGCTGAAAGATTATTCAGGGCCAGTCATATCATTGACAGTGAGAGATTTGCTGCGTTATACTCTTACTCAGAGTGACAACAATGCAAGCAACCTTATGTTTAAGGATATGGTTAATGTCGCTCAAACAGATAGTTTTATAGCCACACTCATTCCTCGTTCAAGTTTTCAGATAGCTTATACGGAAGAGGAAATGTCGGCTGACCATAACAAGGCTTACTCTAACTATACATCTCCTCTTGGTGCTGCAATGTTGATGAATCGTTTGTTTACTGAAGGTCTTATCGATGATGAGAAACAAAGTTTCATTAAGAATACGTTAAAAGAATGCAAAACAGGTGTAGATAGGATAGCAGCTCCACTTCTTGATAAAGAAGGGGTTGTTATAGCGCATAAGACAGGTTCAGGTTATGTTAATGAAAATGGTGTTCTTGCAGCTCACAATGATGTTGCCTATATATGTCTGCCTAATAATATCAGTTATACCTTAGCGGTATTTGTTAAGGATTTCAAGGGAAATGAATCACAAGCGTCACAATATGTTGCGCATATATCAGCTGTAGTATATTCTTTATTAATGCAAACTTCAGTAAAATCTTAAACTGCACTTGCTTTGATAATTAATGATAAACAATCTAAAAGCACTCTAATCGTTATCGGAGTGCTTTTAGATTACTAATCAAATTGCTTCTATTATAATTTGAATCCTCTACTTTTTCTTTCTTCCTGTTGCGGCACTCTTGCTCCATATCTAAGCCTGTGCCATTGCTCCCTGAACCAGTCGGCAATCGGCTTCCTGTTTATTGTCAGGTTCAGCCTGCTTTCATCGTCAGGGTCATTTTCCACCCTTAAAATATCATCCTTTATATCAAAGTTCCGCCTGTGTTGCTCGGAATAGATTTTACCGCTACATTTCAGGGCTTCTTTTTTGACTATAAGACTTTCAGTCATTTCTTTAGAGAATCCCAGCATGGCACAAAACTTTTCCATGCGCAGCATTTCCCTGAACATCGGAAACCACCTGAAAGCCTTGTCTATGATTCTGGCGAGCCGTGACAGTTCTTTTTCTTTCATGTCAAGTTCCTGCCTGTGCATTTCTCTGAGATTGTGGATTTGCGTATCATGCTGTTTCTGCATCTGCTGTACTTGGCTCTGCAATTTTTCAATATTGGTGTTCCGTTTTGAAACCTCGTCTTGCAGTTTTTCGTTGGCACGTTCCAGTTCTTTCAGTTTTCCACTCCCGAAAAGAGAAGCAACTCCACTAGTTATGGCTGTCGCTGCCGTGGTGGCTGTCTTCTTTAACTTGTCAGTGCGTATTTCTGATTTCACCTGTTTCAGTTCCTGCTCGGCAAGATTTATCTGTTCTTCTTTGTGCCGTTTGGCTGCATCCATGCGTTGCAGTTCAGCTTTCTGCTTCTCAATGATAAAGTCGTTCCGTTCCAGATGCTCCTTACCAGTGACAGCCTTTGACTGCCCGCGTTCCATCAGCAGGATGTCGGATGCAAGGGTCTGCATCTGCATCATGTCATCGTCATTGAGCTTTCGGCTCTTTCCTGTTTCGTGGTTCATCCAGTCGAAAACGATATGGGCATGATAGTTCGGCTTGAACCATCTGTCCCCGACTTTGAAGCTTTCCCTGTCTTCCGCTTCCGGCTGACCGTTCAGCCAATGCCCTTCATCCTTGTGCAGGAAGATTTGCAGCGGTGTGATTCCCCAGCGTCTTTGACACTCCTCACCGAATTTACGCACGTCTGCCAGTGTGGTGTCCGACCTGACAAGCAGCACTCCTTCACGTATGGGGGAGCATCCCGCAATCTTGACTATTTTACCGTTCTTGCCTTTGCGTTCACGCTCCTTTTCCTGCATGGCACGTCCGGTCTTTTCCTTTACCATCTGTCTGATATTGTCATAATGCATCCGCAAATCCGGACTGCCGAAGTCGGGATTTATCCACTGTTCGTTATCGGTGGATAGTTCAGGAACGACATAGATTCTGGACTCTCCGATGTGGCGCATGTATTCGGCAGTCCTCCTGTTGTGAGCCTCGCTCGATGCGATGTTGCAGGGCTTGATATGTATGCTTGATTTTGTTGCCATAGATACTTGTTTTTTGGTTTGTACTTTATTGTTTGCTTTTCCGCTGTCCGTAAACGCATGGGGTTCTTAGGGGTGCAACCCATAAGCGGAGATTGCAAAGAGAGGGTCACTCTTTGCTCTGGGTTCTCAGGGGAGAAACGCCCTGAGTGGGTCATTAGGGTAAAACCCTACTCCCCTCGGGAGAGCCCACAACTACGTAAGCGGAGCGTGTAGTTATAGTGGGCTATATCAATGGCAAGCCATTGTCTGCAAACTCCAGCCTACGGCTTCCGCTCTCCTCCGTCAGGGAGGTTTTTCATCATCGTTGCCGATTGGAGATGCACCGACCAGCACAAGGTCTAAATCGTCTATCAGTTTTTGCAGGACGGGATTCTTCTCTATCATCCGCTGGAGGATTCTCTCAGCCTCGACCAAGTGGTTGGCTGTACTCATCACCTTGCCCTCCCGTATCTGAAAGATAATCCAATCGGCTATGTCGATATGGGCTTCTTTTTGTTTCGGGGTGGCATTCCTTTCGATGATGTCCGAAACCACCACCTTACAAAAGTACATGCTCTCGGCTCGCTGTTTCCACTCGGCATAAGCATCGGCATCGGGAAAGAGAAGCACGGTTCGCCCTGACAGTACACGGAGTTTCTCTTCTCTCATCTGACTCTTACCACCCGTAGCCAGCCATACATAATCGGGGAAGATAGCAGAACCGATAACGGCACTCTTCTCGGATTCCACCAAGACCACCACCTTGTCGGGATGCGTTTTCAACAAGTGTTCCCCGAAAAGGCATTGGGATAGTTGCCAATCCTCTGCCAACACACGCTGCTTTTTCAATATGCTGTGTATCCAGTTCACTGCCGATGTCTGTCCTCCCTTGATACGGTGTCCGTCTTCGGGATTGTACTGCATCACCTTTCCCGTGCGTACCTTGCCCGTCCTGTCTATCTGCCAAAAGATAACAGAGCCGTCACGGGTAGCCCCCAAACGGTATTCCTCCAACAACCGCTTCAACACCTCTTTCGCCTTGTCGCCATAGTAGGAAGTAAGGAGTGTGAAGAGGAAACGGAAGAAATTGCTACGCTCGCTTTGCGACTTCTCCACATAGTGAGGGGGAATATAGCCGATGGCTGTCGGCTTACTTTGCTGCTTCACTTTCTTCTGCTCTGCTCTTTGCCTGTCAAAAGAGAAATCATTGGTAGTTCTGTGTTCAGGATGCTCTTGAAAATACTCTTTCGGAGTGTAGTGATACCCACAACCGCTTTCGTGGTTACATCTGCCGACCGATGGATGCAACGGCACATTATTTTCGTCCACGTAATAGACGAAAGAATGCCTGTCTCCGCATTTGGGGCAGGTATGCCGTGTTGCCGTTCCTTTATACTTCTGTAATGAATAATTGCCCATAGCTTAGTCCGTTTTTGATGGTTGATTGTCGGCTGTCCCATCCTGTCCCATTGTCCCACACTCTAAGGGTTGGGACAGTGGGACACTTGGGACACCTGCGTTTTTACTCTCTTTGCTGCGCTGGATGATACGGTTTACGGTGGACTTGCCACAATTCACCTGTGAGGCTATCTCCCTGACGGACTTGCCCGATTGGGAGAGTTGCAGAATTTGGCAATCCCTTTGGCTTGATTCATTGTCGCCCAATTTTTTCAAGTGTTCCTTTTCCGTGGAATAGCCCCTGAACACGAACTGCAAGAAAGCATCCACCTTGTCAATCTCGTAAACGATTACATTATCCGCATCATGAGAGAACGTGCCATAGCGCACTTTAAGCTGCTTCACATAGCGAAGCCCTCCGTCTTGGGCACTTTTTCCAATGGTGAACACGCTGTCAAAGAAATTGTAGAGCCGTTTGCTTCCGGCAAGGTCGTTGGATGTGATGGGACAATCCAAAGAGCGTTTGGGCGTATGTGCTAGGACAAGGATAGAGAGCGCATATCTCTTTTTGAGATTGTTCAGCTGAATCATCAGCCGTCCTGCGGCATCGCCTTTCTCCATGGCGCAACACAGGTAGGTAAGATTGTCAATGATGAAAATCTTGCAGTCGGTCTGCACAGCCATCTGTTCAATGCCGCCTATGATAGCTTCCTCAAAGTTGGCATCCAAAAGCTGGTTGCAGTCAATAGACACCCGATAGAGTTTGTCGGGAAAGGTGTAGAGCTCTCCATGCTCGTTGGTATAGCGGAGCTGGAACTGCTTTTCGGACAGTTCAAAGTCCAGATACAGCACATTGTCGGTTCGGGCGATGCGGTCGGCTATCTGCACGGCAAGGATGGACTTGCCCACGTTGGAATCGGCAAACAAGCAGGAGAGTTCCCCCTCGTACCAAAAGCTGTCCCACAGCGCACGGGGCGTAGGCAATAACGATGCTTCAAGAATGGTTTGGTTTGCCGTCTTGATATTCATCATGCCTACACTGTCGGGCATACCGTTATGCGCTTGGGATGCTTTTGTGAGGTCGCCACGTATCAGGTTGATATAGTTCTTATCCTCTTCCATATCATTCACCAGTTACGTGGGTTGGGCTTGCGACGGTGGGAAGAGGATAAGGACTTGTTCAGTTCCTCGTCTGACAACGGTATGGGATTCTTTCGGGCGGTTTCCAGCCACTTGTCCAGTTCGTCACGGTAAAGGCAATAGCGTTTGCCGGGCTTGGTGGCAGGGATTGTCCCTTCTGACAGTTTCATGTAGAGCGTACCCTTAGGGATACCTAAATACTCTGCTGCCTCGTCCACAGACATGGGCACGTGGGTGTCCACCGTTTTGGCATTGTTCACACTGCGCTGCTCGGCGAGCAGGCTTTTCAGGCTCATCACTTCGTCTCGAAGCTGAGCGACAACCTCGGGGAGGTCGTTGAAGGTAAGAATTGATTTTTCCATTCGCGTACTCGTCTCTTTTGTAAGACTTGGCGCAAAGGACTGAAATGATATATCCGTGAATATCTCCACGACACGTCATTGCAAAATAATTCCCGAATAATTAAGCCCAGCCATAAATGACGGGTAAAATTACTCGGGAAACGATGTAAAACAGGCGGTTATGAGTTACCGGATGGTTGTCGTTGGTGTCGTGATTATCCTAATTCCGCACATAATCCTCGGGATAGTGGAAATCAAGTTTGCCGTTTTCGGGTTCATCAATGGGAATTTCCGTCTTTAACGGCTCTACCTTGAAATTCTTGATGGTTGATAAGTCTGTATCAGCAAACGATTTCGGGAAAAGGGCTTTGATGAACTTGGCACGGTTATCCCCATTGTAGTATCTCTTGTACAGGAAACGCTCAGAGATATTCCATACGAAGTGACGGAGTGGAATGTTGTTGATGTCTTTGGTAAACGGTCTTTGTATGGGCTTCGGGGTATAAGTGTTAAGATTCATCCATTTGTCCACCTCAGTACAGATGTGGTTCACGGTTTCTTGGTCGGCAATGCGAGGCAGGTAATAATGGCAATACTCCATGACCATGCGGATGCGCTCTTCCTTTTCCCGTTGCTCTCTGCTTGCGTAATTGGCACGGTTCTTTTCGTGAAGATCCGGGGCGATAGTAAGCTCTATCGGTTGTGTTTGGATAAGTGTCTCTTCTTTTGTCGGGGATGATTCGGGTACAGGCTCAGGGACTGATGTAGGTCCAGGCACAGATGTGGCTTCTTCAAGTGTATTTTGTGACAGTTCTTCCTGCACCTCTATGGCTTCGGCAATCGTTTCTTTCTTGCCGAACTTGATTTTGTAGATTTCGTATGTATCAAAGATAAGTGTCTGAAAGGAGAGATAGAGCAACCATCCCAACAGGTTACAGCATACGAATACTATCCACCTGACAAAGTTGTCTTGGTTGAAGCTGTCCGCTATTACCAGCGTGGCAATGGAAGATATTAGGACGATGGCGAAGCCGACAAAGCCCAAGATGATGTATTTGTCCTTGATTGATGATTCCATATTTCGTTGAGAGATTGAATGTTCCTGTATTATTTTGTGCAAAGTTAATGCTATTTTTCCCAATTACTGCCCGTTATTTGCGGTTAGAACGGTCTTTTTCAATGTATTTCACGAAATGTCATCATATCATACTCTGTTTCATACTCTGAGGGGCTTATAAATGGTGGCATCAAGCCAAAAACATAGAGGGGCGATTATAGCCTTGTAGCCATAACCGCCCCTCTGAATACCTGTCAATGTGAGACATTTATGCCTCCTTGCGCTTCAAGGTTATCTTGTCCACCACCTGACACATCTGCTGCGCTGCTATCTTGGAATAGATTTGTGTGGTGGTAATGTTCTTATGTCCGAGATAGGCTTGGATGACAGCCATGTCCGTTCCCATTTCCACGTGCAGGCTTCCGAAGCTGTGGCGGGTACAGTGAAAGGTGATTTTCTTGGTTATCCCTGCTGCCGTGAGCCACCGTTGGAGTGGTCCTTGCAGCATCTTGTCCTTGAAATCCTCAAAGATAAGTCCCTCGCCCCGTTCTCCCAGCAGTCCATAGGCTTCATCACTGATGGGGTTATGCACTATTTCTTTGGTTTTCTGCATACGGGTGGTAACGAACATCCTGCCGTTGGTGTATGGTTGTATCTGCTGCCACGTGAGCTGTCTGATGTCGCTCTTTCTCAGTCCCGTAAGACAGGCGAAAAGAAAAGCTTTTTTCAAGACCTCCTCCTCACAGGGTGTTTCGGCAAGCCGTATCAGTTCCTCTTGGCTCAAATGCTCCCTGATGGTGGGAATGCACTCGATGCGGTCTAAGAAGCCGTTTGGGTTCTCCTTTATCTTCCTGTCACGGTAAGCGGTGTGCAGCACGGCACGGAAAGTTGACCAATAGCCTGCTGCGGAGTTGATGTGCAGCTTTTGGTTGGTGTGGATGGATTGGGGTGCATCAAGCAGGTATTCCATGAACTTGCGGCACAAATCCACATCCACCTCCTCAAAGGTGCATTTGCCGTTCACGAACCGCTGGAAATGCTTGTATACGTGCTGCCACTTGATATTCTTGCGGTCAGCCAGTCCTTTGAAATAGGCAAGGAAATCGCCCTTCATCTTGGTCTTGTCAAAAAAGCCGTTGTTTTCATTGAAAATGGCTTCGTAGCGCTGGTTGCGCAGGATGACCGCTTTCTTCATCATGCGTGCGTTGAAGTCCCGTTCCTGCTGGTTTGCAGGTTTGGCGAAGATGTAAATTCCTAAGGCTTCACGTGTAATCACTCTCATGGTGACATTGTCACGGTAGCCGGGATAGTAGTCAAGGCATAGTGAATACTGTGTCCCGTTCTTAATCTTGCGCTTACGCAAGGTAACTGTTTTGCATTTACTCATAATAATTATGTTTTAATTGGTTGTATACATTTTGGAGTTGTATCCATGTTTCCGATGGCAAAGGAACAACGTGAAATATCCGTGAATACCTCCACGATACATCATTTTGAAATAATTTTCGATAATCCCGATTTTTCACGGTTATTTGTTCCTTTCAGCCATGACACGCTCCACATCTGAGCGCAAAAGCAGGTTTTTCACACCCACCTTTATCTTTTCGATGTGCTTCACCTTGACGATATGGCAGATGTTGGCTGACGAAAGACCATAGATTTGCTGCACCTGCTCAACGGTATAGTAGCGTTCATCGTTCACAAGGTCAGTTCTGCGGAGTTCGTTCAAATGTGATTTGGAGTAATAGGTACGCCCGTACTCTCTTTTAGTGGGTATCTTATGGCGATAGGTGTAGGCACGGAGTGCGGTCGGCTTCATGCCGAACAGTTCCTCCACCTCCTCGGTCAGTAGCCAGTCGGTAATTTCGCTAATATCAACTGCCACACCGAAAAACTCGTCAATATGCTTCTTGCTGTAATAGTTCTTTCCTGCGATACGGCAGATGGGGATATGGTTACGCTTGGCGGAAGTGTAAAGCCATGACTGCTTTACCTTAAAAAGGGACATCACCTCCTCGCCCGAATAGAAGTCCAACACTTCTTCGCTTTCCTTTTCCCTTTTTTCTCTTTTGGCAGGTAAGGAAGATGAAGATGATTTCCTTGGTGTGGAGGTGTTGCCGGGCAGGATGCGGTGATAGGGATTGCCCTCCAACATCTGCTCGATGTCGGCTCTGCGGATGAATGCCATGCGGTTGCTGATGCGTGAGGCTTTCAGCTTGCCGATGGCTACAAGTTTGTAAATGTACTGTCGGGAACAGCCCATGAGGATGGCTGCTTTGGAAAAGGTGAGATACTCCTGATGCTGTATCTCCATCAAGGGTTGGGCGACTTTGAAGAGGTTGTTCTTCTGCATCACTCTGGCTCGTTTGGCTTCTGCCTGACAAGCCTCACTGCAATATCTTTGCATACCGCTTCGGGTTACAAAGGACTTGCCGCAAAAACTGCATTTTCTGGTTGCTTTCATACCGTTTTATCGTTTAATGGTTCATTTCTTCAATCCTATATCTCTGAAATGGTAAACGGATGTGAACGGAAGTCAACCATTGTCGCTTTTCTACACAGTGTGACTGTTTCCGCATATCGGGGCGGTTATTGTCGCTTGTCGTAAACGGTTGTAAACCCTTGTCAACTGTCTGCACGGTGTGACAAAAAACAAGCCCCGCAAATTCTCCACGTCAGAAATACGTCTCAAAAATATGTGGAAATTTGGGAAGCGACAAATGGCAACCGAAAAGTGTTAAATTTTAGAATATGCTGGTAATTAAAGATTTACACTCGGATATTTCTGATTAGTTTTGGTTGTTCTATGGTTATAAATACAATATCAAAAAGTACAGAGAAAAATGTTTCCCATGAAAAAAGGAGAATATTATATCGATTATAATAAACCTTTTTATGAGACCTGTCCTACTCATAAATGTAAGACATATAGGATTAAAGACACTCATGGGGTAGTTTGGTGTCCGATGTGTATGCATCTTTTAGATGTCCACGAATAAATTTTGGGGGAAATCAAAAATCTGTGCAGTAAAGATTACATTTATGCTAATTATCCAAGTATATAAAACCATATGTCTTATGGATGACTTGGCTTTACATTGTATATTCAATAAAAGAAATTTTTAAAACATCATGGAAATTAACATTAACAATGAAAATCGTGAGTTCATTGACGCAAAGAAGGTGAACAAACACGTCCAAGATTTCCTTTCTTGGTTGCAGTCTTGGTTAGAGACAACAGGAACAAAGTTGAACGACGAGTACATTCCTTTAGCAAAGAAATGGGTAAAAAATGGCAAGGATGCCATATTAACCCCTTGCATTGAGGAAGAATGTGAGATGCTAACAAAAGATGACTTTGTATCAATAATCAAAGCGCACAAAGTAGCAAGTTGCGATAGCAATGTTGCTTATAAGAAGATGAATAAGGATGGTAGCTTTCAAATTGTCATCACATACCTAAAAGATGGTGATTTTTTACCAGCCGATGAAAATGTCAATATTTTCATCAACTGCGATGGTTTGAGCAAAGAGATGAAAGAAATGTTTGATGGTAAAGAACTAATAATAGTAAAGTAATTATGGATGCTTTGTTAGATTATCTTTCTGATTTGATGAAGACCGCATTTCAGAAAATTTATGAAATTTTTATCACTGTCATTTTACAAGCTGTAGTAGATTTCTTCACTAATGTAATTGAGTATTTCAAAAGCCTTGATTTAAAAAAAGAGCTACATACAGCATTTGTAATGAGTACAGAGAAAACGGCAACGAACCCTTTCTCTTCACTTATTTCTGATGAATTAAGTGGTAAAGGTATTATTGAAGGTGTTTACAACAAAGCAACTGATAGCATTGACTCATTGCGTTATATTGGTGGAGAAGGTGTTGATGAAAAAACAGAGAGTATCATAAAAGATAATCCAATTGTTGTATTAAATTAAAGAAAAAGGCATATGTTTGAATCATTATTTGAAAAGCTTTCAGTTTGGGCTGAAGCTTTTATCAACGTTATCGTTGATATTTTTAACAGGATGATAAGTTTCATCTCTGATGTTGTTGATTGGTTAAAGAAGAAACTTAATCGCATAAGAACAAGAATTGCTTATGTCATTACTGTAATTGAACTTAAAAGAAAACTCAAAAATGCAGACTTTGGAAGTATCATTAACAACTCTGAAGTTTCAACAGTGAAAGTTCCTGGTCTATACGGTGATGATGAAAAATTCTCAGATGGTATTGCAGAATTTGTATATGACGAATCTGCCGACAAAATTACAGATATTCGTGTCATCGGTAATACAGAAGGTGGAATTGATGAAGGTTTGCGTAATGCAATGAAAGATCAAGATTTGATAAAGTTAAGTTAAATAATCATTTAAACATGAAGAAGATGGAAGATAACAATTTATGGATTTGGATTACAGCTATTTTGGGTGTAATTGCGGGAGGCTGGCTAGTTAAGTATTTGGTCGGTGGCTCTGTTATTATTGATGAGCCTGTTCCTGGTCCAATAGAAGAAGAATTTGCCGATGGAGAAATTGCCTTTGATGACATTGTAGGATATTTCAAAAGCCTACATCTCAAAAGAGAAGATGGAAGATGCTTTATTGTTAGTGATAAACATAAAGAATTTCACAAGAAACTTTTCAAAATAGGCTATACCTCTCTAGGTCTTTTCGTACTGAATGAGATGGATGGAATAGTCAAAGGTAAAATCATACATGCCAAAAGTTTTGATACAAAAACGTTAGAGGCACTTGGTGGACATGACATAACAGAACTAACGTGATTAGCATATTTATTATAGGGATAGCCATGATGTTAGGTGCAGCGGTAACTATTGTTACTACTGCACTTGTTAATGCTTTGTTCTTGCGAAATGAGATTCGGAATAGATATAAAGAAGCAGCTATGGCTATCATCAAGTCAAAAGACGTTAGTGTTGTGTATGTTGATGTTTATGACCAAAATAATAATAAAATTCAAGAATTAGAAATCAAATCAGAGACTGGTATTGATTGTTCTATTTCAGAAGGTCAAGCATATAAAATTTAACTTTTATGATTAAAATTTCTGTAGATAAGAAGGCTCTGTCCATCGAACAGATGACAGCCCTCAATCGTTTCGAGGACTCACTAAAGGTTGTTATCAAACAATTGTTGGCAAGAAAAGAATATGAGTATTTACGTATATTACCTTCGTTGGAGCTTGTTAAGCGCAGAAAATGCGCAATAGACTTCACCAGTGATGCCACTTTAATTAAGAAAGGTAGTTACAATTTCATTAAAGACATCACAAGCTGGATACGACAATATGATGAATTGGAAGTTTATATTCCGAACAATACTTTGAAGATTAACTTAAAAATTATGGTTTCGGATTCCAAAGCAGAGAAAGCCAGCAAGGAAGAGAGTGACTTACCTAATTTTATTCCTACCAAACCAAGATATTCATTTGACCAAGTTATACTTCCAGATGATGTCTATAATCGAATAATGGCAGATTTATCTGTTATTAAACATACTGAACTCATATACAAAACTTGGGGATTTGAAGAAATTGACGGCATACCTCGTTTAGTACTAAGCCTTTATGGAAGACCAGGTACAGGCAAGACAATGATTGCACATGCTATCGCTAAATATTTCAGTAAGCCATTGTTAGCGTTGAACTACTCGGAAATAGAGTCAAAGTATGTTGGAGATGCTGCAAAGAACTTGAAGCATGCATTTGATACAGCAAAAGAACTTGGAGCAGTATTGTTTTTTGACGAGGCTGATTCTTTCTTAGGAAAGCGTATTCAAAATGTATCACAAGGAGCAGAACAAGCAATAAATTCTCTACGAAGCCAGATGCTAATATTGTTAGAAGAGCATGAAGGAATTGTCCTATTTGCAACAAACTTGGTTTCTAATTTTGACAAGGCTTTCGAATCTCGTTTCTTGGATAGTATAGAGATACCTCTCCCTAACAGAGAGGCACGAGCTGCGATAATAAGAAGTATGATTCCAAGTAAATTACCACTTGCAGCCATGTTAACAGATGAAGATTTCTTGAATGCAAGTAAACTTATTGAAGGGTTAGCTGGTAGAGAAATAAAGAATGCTGTTCTAAAAATGTTGTTGGAATTTGCTGAAGATTCCACACATCTTTTCACGGCGGAAGACATCTATAATGCAATGAAACAGAAGAAGAAAGAAATAGATCAATTGCATGCAGAGATTTGTCAACAAGATGGAAGAGGAAAGAAAATTAATGCTTCACCAGAACAATTGGACAAGGTCAAAGATGCTCTTAAAGAATCCATGCAAAGCGCTCCAGAAGTGAAGATAAAGTAAGATTTATTGTTATTGTGTAAATATGACACAAGAATCCATCAACCAATTATGGGCATTTGCTAATGCCAACGATGCTATGGCTATGGCCTATATCGGTGTTATCGTATATGAAGGGCGAGGTGTAAAACAGGACACTCAGCAAGGATTGGCTTGGTTGCGTAAAGCAACCAATGCCAATGTGCTATATGCCAAAGACCTCTTGCAATATATAATTCATGTGACAGATGAAAATACAAATATTTCCCAGAATTTTCTTTTGTCAACAAACGCAGTTCAACAGTTAGAACTTTGCGTTCAGCAGAATAGTACGTATGCTATGGTTTTTCTTGCAGAGATTCTATATATGGGTACTGCATTTGTTCAAGACAAAGCAAGAGCAATTGAATATCTCACAAGAGCAAGCCAATTAGGATGTATTTTGGCGAAAGAAATCTTAACCGATTATCAATCAAGAGAGTCTTCGCTTAGTAACAATTCGTCAAGTCCTTTCGATGTCTTCAAGAGACCGAACAGAGATTTCTTTTTGTCAAGAGGAAGAAATGAAAACTTTAGAGTAGGAAGCAATGCCAAAGAGCATTCCTCTGAGCAAAGTCATAAAGAAGACCACATGAAAGAACTGAATGAAATGATAGGTCTTTCACGTGTAAAAGAAGAGGTTGCATCCTTGCGCAATTTCGTTCTTGTACAAGAGCAGCGCAAACGTCAGGGGTTGAAGTCTAACAATGTTTCATATCATTGTGTTTTTTCCGGCAATCCTGGTACTGGGAAAACAACAGTGGCAAGAATTGTGGCAGGTATCTATAAGGATTTGGGTATTCTAAAGAAAGGTCATCTTGTGGAAGTACAACGTTCAGATCTTGTAGCTGAGTATGTTGGACAAACTGCAACTAAAACGAACGCCAAAATTGATGAAGCCTTGGATGGAGTTCTCTTCATTGACGAAGCATATACTTTGGCAGAAGGTGGACAAGGTGACTTTGGACAAGAAGCAATCAATACGCTTCTGAAAAGAATGGAAGATGACAGGAACAGACTTGTTGTAATTCTTGCTGGTTACAGCAATGAGATACAGCATTTCATTGATTCTAATCCTGGTTTACAATCACGCTTCAACAGATATATCCACTTCGATGATTATAGCTACGAAGAACTATTGCGAATTTTCATCTTCAATTTGAGTAAGAATGATTTTAAGATTGCGAGGGACGCTTTCAACGCTGTGGGAAGTATTATCAAGGGGCAGATAGCCAATAAAGATTCCAAGTTCGGTAATGCACGTTACATACACAATATGTTTGAGACGGTCATTATGAAACAGGCTAATCGCTTGGCATCCTGTAAGAGGGCTCCATCTAAAGAAGAATTGATGTTAATAACATTAGATGACATTGCGTTATGAGTTTCAAAGGTACTTTTTCACGATATACATCAAATAGATTACATGGTTGTGTATTGATAAGTTTTTCACTTAAATGTACGAACCTGATGTTTGGTGAGACAATAGATGTAGGTATATTTCCTTCTGATGGCTCTCAGCCATGGTATTATCGCAGTTTGAAATTTAAGGCAGGGCAAACTTACGTTTTTAACTTTGATAGTATAGATTGGAATTGGTATCAAGGAGATTATGTTGCAATCTTAGGAGCAGGTAACAAAATTATTCAAAAATGGGTGTTACAGCTAAAGGAATACGGTCCCGGCGAATGCCCTGATTGTCACGGTACTCATAAGTGCCGTCATTGTCGAGGTACAGGTTTCGTAAATCCCGCAGGAACAAGAGATTTATGGGAACAGGTAATTTGTCCAAAATGTGGTGGAACGGGCATCTGCCAAACTTGTGACATTCCCAAAAGGTCTCCTCGCTTTGGTGGTCCACCTACAGGTTTACATCCATTTTAAAACGTATAGCTATGAGTTTCAAAGGACAATTTAATTGGATTCAAAGTATGCGTCAAGGAGGACGTAAGGCAATTTCTTTCACATTGACTTGTACGAATCTCTTTCAGGGTGAGACTTTTGATGCGGCTATCATAGACGGTACAGGACAACAGCAACCGATGCTGTTTGCTCAATTGTCATTAGCTGCGAAAAAGTCTTTTCGTTTTGATATGGACACTGTTGGTTGGGATTGGTGCCAAGGTGACACGTTCGCCATTCTTGACAAAAATAGGCAGATAGACAAAAACAATAAGTGGACATTGAATATCAAAGTCCCTGCTCCAGGAGAATGTCGAGACTGTCATGGTACTCACAAATGCAAGCACTGTAATGGTACTGGTATCGTTACTAACAATTACACGCATGAAATCTCGTCATGTGAAATCTGTTATGGTACAGGTATATGTCAAACTTGTTATGTACCATTTAGAAATGTTACAAATCCAACTTCGACATTTCAACCGAATGCAGGAACTGGATATGGTTACAATAGTACATCTGTAGATTCTTCTAATAAAGAAGCGGCCAAGCAAAGAAAAATAGCAGCATTGCGACAAAGCATACAGGAACTACAAGCAAAAATAGAGCGAGCTGATTGGGATGAGAGAATGATGAAACTTAGAGGTACTGATTTATCTTCCAGAAGAGTTTATATGTCTCAGGTCAATCTAAAATACCAGTACGAGAGACAATTGAGCGAACTACAATACAAACTTCAACAATTAGAGAATCTTTAGCCTGTCCAATTAGAAAATAAGAAATTTATGATTGTGTATAACCAACAATATCTAACAACATGAGATACGTAGTAAAATTCTTAGG
>ERZ869991.359-NODE-359-length-15546-cov-10.977633_pt1 | contig 15546 bp, 16 predicted proteins | sample MGYA00520862_ERZ869991 | MGnify/ENA primary metagenome ERZ869991 (study PRJEB32232, sample SAMN07284978) | human gut metagenome | biome: human-associated habitat; material: feces | host: Homo sapiens | place: Tanzania | collected 2014-08-11 ...
TAGGCCCAAAAGTTGCGGCAAAATTCAACAAACTTGGAATATATACCGCTCAAGATTTGATGATGTATTTCCCGAAGAAACATATTGATTATTCCTCAAGAACGCTTATCAAAAATCTTGAAGAAGGGCAAACAACTACTATTTTTGGATATATCAAGTCAGTTTCATCTTTTAATACAAGAAATAATCTTTCTGTAACAAAAGTCACGATAGCTGATGAGAGTGGAAGGTTTGAACTCAGCTTTTTTAACGCAAAGGGAAATAAATATTTACTTGAGAGAATGAAAGCTCAATTCCCGCAAAATGCAGGAATTATGGTTTCAGGTGTTGTCAAAATGAATAATTATTCAGGACATCTTACGATGGATAAGCCTACATACTCGATTATGACAGGCGAATTCATGGAAAATCCCGATTCAAATTTGAATATAGCAAGGATTGTTCCTGTTTATACTGTCTGCGAAAACTTGAGCATTAAAACTCTGAGAAAAGCTATTTTTAACGCAATTGAATTGTATAAAAATGACATTAAAAATATTATCCCTGATTTCATTAGGGAAAGACTTGAGATTATGGAGAAAAAAGATGCGATTAAACAAATCCATTTCCCAGAAACAATGGATTCTTTAGAACACGCTAGATTTTCGTTGATTTTTGAAGAATTATTTTTAATACAATTAAAGCTCATAAGATTAAGAGAAAATACTGCAAAAACAACTTCTGCATATGCTCTTCAAACACATTCTGGCGGACTTGTTCAAAAATTTATATCAGAATTACCATTTGAATTAACATCTGGACAAAAACAAGCTGTAAACGAAATTTTACACGACATGAATTCTGATACCCCGATGCAAAGACTTCTCCAAGGTGATGTAGGTAGTGGAAAAACTGTTGTAGCAACCATTATGTTACTTGCGGCTGTTGAAAACGGTTACCAAGGGGCATTGATGGCTCCAACTGAAATTCTTGCACAACAACACTATAACAACCTTGTTCAATGGTTAACTCCGTTGGGGTTAAGCGTGGGATTGTTCCTCGGAAGTCACGGAAAAAAACTACGCCAAAAATTTGAAACGGATCTTCAAAATGGGCAAACAAATATTGCTGTTGGAACTCACGCTCTAATTCAAGAAAATGTCGAATTTAATAATCTTGGAGCTATTGTTGTGGATGAACAACATAGATTTGGGGTTAAGCAAAGAAATATTTTAAAGAAAAAATCCCAAAATCCTCAAATGCTTACAATGACAGCGACTCCTATACCAAGAACTTTGGCTCTAACTGTTCATGGAGATTTAGATTTGACTGTAATAAATGAACTTCCGAAAGGGAGAAAACCGATTAAAACAATTTTGACTGGTTCTCATCGACAAGTTTGGGAACTTATTAAAAATGAAGTGAATTCTGGACGACAAGCTTACGTTGTATATCCGCTAATTGACGAGAGTGAAACTCTATCTGCAAAAGCTGCAACGATTGAAGCTGAAAAACTTCAATCAGAAATCTTTCCTCAGTTTAAAATAGGACTTCTTCACGGGAAATTAAAAAATGATGAAAAAGAAGAAGTAATGAAAGATTTTAAAGAAGGGAAATATGATATTCTCGTCTCAACAACGGTTGTAGAAGTTGGGGTTGATGTTCCAAATGCAACGGTTATGGTAATTGAAAATGCTGAACGGTTTGGACTTTCGCAACTTCACCAATTGAGGGGGCGTGTTGGTAGAAATTCTCTACAATCATATTGCGTTTTAATTACAGCCTCTCGTTCTCAAGAAACCAGAGAACGACTTGGAATTATGACTCAAACAAATGATGGTTTTGTCATTGCAGAAAAAGATTTGCAACTTCGAGGCCCAGGAGAATTTTTAGGAACAAGGCAATCTGGTTTGCCTGACTTGATAATTTCAGATATTGTTAGAGATGCAAAGATTCTTGAGCTTGCAAGAAACGAAGCCATTGATTTTGTCAAAAATTACAATATTGAAGATTTTCCAATGCTTCAAAACGTAACCGCACTAGAAATGTTTACAGGTTTAGATATTTAACCTATTTAAGAACTCTACGAAGGCATCTCGCAACACGTCTTACTGTTTTAGAGATAATGGATTGCTGTTTGAATTGGTTATTGATAACTTTTTCTCGTAAACCCATTCTGTATTTGTGTCCAAATTCCTTTTTCCAGCCAGCATAAGCGTCTTTGAAGTTGTTAGACTTAGGACCAGATGTTTCTTTTAACCTATCGTAAAATTTCAAGTCAATAAGATTCATCTTTTGAGGAGAAGCTTTTCTCACAAAATATCTGTCTTTTGCAGCATAATAAGCAGAATTTAAAGCTAATTGGATTGATTTCATGTTAACACCTTCTTTTTTACTTTCCTAGTATTTACTAATAAAACAAACAGAAATAAAAAATTGCCAAATTAATACAAAAAAAGCTGACATTTTATAAATTTTAATATATGCCAGCTTTTCTCTATTTTTTTTAATTGCGAATTATTTTTTAATTACTCCTACCACATAATCAACAATTTTAGACATCGTTGAAGGGGTTTTGAATTGTTTTTCAATCTGTTCATTTTTTTTAATTCTACTAATTCCTGCTTTGTATGCTTTTCCCCATCTTTTCATTGCTTCAATCGGGTCATGAGTCGAAGCACCAGAAGTTCTTTCAACATAATTTCGTAAATTAGTTTCAACACTATCTAATTTTTGTTTTTTAGAAGCCTTAGTAATAAAATATCTGTCGTACGTTGCACTAAGAGCTGCACTGTAAATTCTTCCTATTCTTGACATTTGGGGTATCCTCATATTTGTCTGGTAAATATATAAATCTTCTTACAAAATTATTATAGCTCAAAAAAACAATTGCAATAGGAAAAATATTTGGGATTTGTTGATGCTTCCATGTTAAAAAAATGTAATAATGTAAAAAAACTCTTGACAATAGTTAGACATCTAACTATAATAATTATATGAGTGCTATATTATCTCTAATATCTAAAATTCATGAAAAAGGAAACCGTTTTATTATTGAAGAATTAAAAAATAACGGTGCAGAAGGACTTGTGCCAAGTCATGGTGATATTCTTGTATGTCTTTACAAAAACAGTAAAATGACAATGAAAGATATTGCAAATTGCATTCATAGAACAAAACCAACGGTAACTGTACTAGTGGATAAACTTGAGAAACTAGGATACTTAAAAAGAGAAGTTTCGAATGAAGATAGTCGTTGTACAAATATAGTTTTAACGCAAAAAGGTGAAGATTTTCAGACAACTTTTGAGAAAATATCAAAAAATTTAAATGAAATGTTATACAAAAATTTATCACCAGAAGAGTCTGAATTAATAGAAAAACTTTTAAGAAAAGTACTAAAATAAAAATTTTTACAATGATAGTTAGACATCTAACGAAAGGAGAAAACATTATGACAAACTTTAAAAAAGAAGAAATCGGAAAAATCAACGAAGTAGGCAAAAATTATGAAAACGGCAAAGCGTTTTTGCATGATTTGCTAGGCTTAACAAGTTGTGAAATTTCGGTTAGTGCAATGCCTGCTGGAGTAAAATTGCCATTCAATCACAAACACAAACAAAATGAAGAAGTTTATATTTTCTTAAAAGGTGAAGGTTCAATGACTCTAGATAATGAAGTTGTTGAAGTAAAAGAAGGCAGTTGTGTAAAGGTTCTTCCAAATGCCGTAAGAACAATGGAAGCAAAAACAAATATGGAATATATATGTGTTCAAGCAAAATCTAATAGTTTAGAACAATTTGGACTTGGTGATGCTGAATTGTGCTAAAATTGAAAGGGGCAATCTTGCCCCCTTTTTAATCAGGAAAAAGTATAAAATGATAATCAACACAGGTTCAAGAACAGATACTGTTCAATATTATTCCGATTGGCTTTTGAAAAGGTTTGAAGAAGGTTTTGTTTATTCAAGAAATCCAATGTTCCCAAACAAAGTAACAAGATATGAACTAGACCCAAAAGTTCTTGATTGCGTTGTATTTTGTTCCAAAAATTATGAACCGATTTTAGACAGATTAACAGAAATTACCGATAAATTTAACACATATTTTCACTATACAATTACTGCTTATGGCAAGGATGTCGAACCAAATGTTCCAAGTATAGATGCCAGTATTGAAACGCTTGTTAAATTATCTAAAATAGTTGGCAAACAAAGAATTGCGTGGCGATATAACCCAGTTCTTTTGACCGAAAAATACACTAAACAAGTTCACTATAAAACTTTTGATTATATGTCCGAAAGACTTTCACCATATATTGACAGATGTATTTTTAGCTTTGTTGAAATGTACAAAAAATTAAAAATTAATATGCCTGAAATTATCACATTGACCGAAGTTGATAAAAATGAAATAGCAAAAAATATCGGAACGATAGCAAATAAACACAATATGATAATTCAAACTTGTGCAACAGTTGAAAATCTTGAACAATATGGGATTTTGCAATCGGGGTGCATGACTTCTGATATTTTAGGTCAAGCAAATGGTATTACTTTTAAAAAAGTTCGACATTTAGGAAACAGACAAGGTTGTCGTTGTATGGAGAATAGAAATATCGGAGATTATGACACTTGTCCTAATGGGTGTAAGTATTGCTATGCAAATCAAAATCCTCAAATAGCACAAGAAAATTACAAAAAACATAATCCAAATGATTCGATGATTTTAGGGAATCTTAAACCGACAGATGAAATCCAACAAAGCAGCCAAAAATCGTTTTTAGAAAATAATATTCAACAAAAATTGTTTTAATCTCTTTAGTAAGTTGAAAAAGAACACATGCTTTGGTTATTTAGAATGAATGGTTTGACTATTACGGGTAAATTAAGCTAATTTTAACTTTAATTAAATCCCTATTAACAATTCCGCAATTGAGGGAATAATATCTATATACGGAGTAATTATAAATGGGAAAATTTAGCTTTGATGGATATTGTTTAGGACAATTCAAACCTAATTCTATCCTAAGAGAAAAAAGATTAGTTTTAGTTTTAAATCAACAACAAGTTGCAGATTTGGCAAAAGTAAATTATCGACAATACCAAAAATTTGAAAGAGGTGAAGGAAAGATTATAACAGCATCATTTTAAATTGCTTGCAGGGTTATAAAAGCTCTTAATATGAATATAGATAATTTTTTTAATGGTGATTACGCATTTGATGAACCTGTAAAAGAAACTCCGAATGGTTTAGTTTATGCAAGTACAGGCAGACCATTTAATAAAGAGGTCGAGGAATTATGAATTATAATTTTTCAAGATTTCAAGACAAACATAACCCAGACCGTCAAGGATATATATTATCAAGAAACAATACCGAACTAGAAACTTTATTTTATGATATTGATAAAATCTCTTATGCAGAATTAGTCCAAAAGAAAAAAGATTTTTTAATTTTATTTGCAGTAAGTATCAAGATGTTGATAGACGTACTTTATTAATGATATTTGCTTATGTTGATGATATATGCTTATGCATTACAAAGAACAATATCCAATTGAAGAAAAAGTTGTCGGCAAATGGAGATACAAAAACTGTCCGAAACGTACCAATAGATACTACAAAAAGTTAACTACAATATCAGATTCAGTACACGCATTTGATATAATTGAAAAATATTCATTACTCATTTGCTTTATCAAATGTTTTAAATTATGTAAATAATAGTTGTTTGTTACAAACTGCTTTCTTTGGTTTGCAAAATTATATAATTCTAATAATCTTTTGTCAGCATCATTTAAACTAAAATAGCCACGAAACATTGGAGCTTCAAGTATATTTCCAAAATCTCTGTGCATAGATACTATAATTAGACTAAAAATTTCCAATAAATCTCTATAAATACTTGCTCTTTTATATGTCCAGTTTACTTTTTTGATATATTCTTTGATAAATTCCAATAAATATGAAACTTGCAAGGAAATTAATAATGGAATTATAATAATTGTTATTAAAGCATTTGAGTTATAAAATACAAAGCAATAACATGTAACACCCAACAATATTAATAAAAACACCCATTTTGGAGTCATTTTTAGAAACTCCATTATCTTTATTTTTATCGCTGTTTTATCCCAAAAATTTTCCTTTTTATTTAAAAATAATTTCATAATTAATTTTCTTATCTAATAATATTACCCTTTAATTGTTGCAATTTTTCACCAGTATTATCTCCCAATTTAGCAAGGAAGCCCTCAGTTTTATCACCACAGTATTTTACTAATTCATCATATAAATTCTGATTTATACGAATATTATCACAATTTGCAGGATATACAAATAATGTTGTATTGTGTTCTATCATATGTTCATTTTTAACAATAATGTTCTGTCCTTTTTCTGAACCTAAATAATATTCAGAACTAAATGATATTGCTTCATACAAAGAATCATAAGTCATAATGTAAAAATTATGGTGTGTATATTGTGATAACAAGTTTCTATTTTTTATATCATCTCTTCTACCTGTAACTAAAATATAATAACAATTTTTAGGATTATTTACGAAACATGGATGTGTTGATAATAATTTATTTACAGCAGGTTGATTTATAAAGGAAGCAAGATTATTTGGTTCATTTAAATATGTTCTCCATTGGTTTACTTGCTTAATTCCTTTATTTAAGTCCGTTGTTATTGTTTCATCTTTATTGAAAAATTTTGAATTTGGCTTTTCTAGTTCAATAAATACTAATCGCCATTCAGCAGAACTTTTAGTAATAAAAAAGAAATCAGAAATATATTGAGTACCAATGTGTAATTTCTTAAAAATTATACCACAATGAACCCCATGGTTTAATTCAAATGTTCTCGTAGGAATAAATTGAGTATGTTTTTCTAAAAAATTTTGATAGACAGACTCATCTAAATTCTGATCTATTAGGTTTTTAAAATTTTCTTTTAGCTTTATAATTTCTGGTTCTAGCATATTAGATTTATCTCCTATCTTATCAATGACATGTTTAATTTGTAAAATACTTTTTTTTAATTGTTCTTTAATTATGTTTTCTTCTTCTTTTGCTGCAGTTTTTGGAACATAAATTGGATCTCCATAGATATTAGTTGATTTGAGAAACCACAACGGTATTTTTAATTTATCCCAAGTCGGTAATGAACCTAAAAATCTACTATCAGAATGCCGAACAACAGGAATTATTGGTGTACCTGTTAATTTTGCTATTTTGATTACTCCATTTTAACTTGATGTAATGGACCACTAGGATCATCAACTGTAACTGCAATATTCTCACCATTATTTAAACGTAAAATCAATTCGAATGTCGCTTCTTTGCCACCTTTATCTTTCCACCATTTATTTTGTGAACCTCGAACGGTTTTGAGCCCCATTTGTTCAACGACTCTTGCTATTATTTCACCATCAATAGACTTGCTAATTAAAATATTTAATTTATCTCTATTTGGAATTCCATCAAGACATAATTGGTCGTGATGCCAAAGAGCAAAAATAACTTTTTTATCATTTGCAGGATAGTTTTCACTTTTAAAAGACACAAAAAACTCCCATATTCTAAATAGAAAATATAGTGCTGTTGATATTATTGGTACGTATTTTTTTAGTTTTTGCTCTTTTGTTTGATAACTCAAATTATTTAAATTTTCCTATTCTTTAATATTTTTTGCCAATTTTTCTGATTGTCGAATTATTGCATCCATGTTTAAGTATTCAAAAGATCCAAAACGTCCATTCAAATAAATACCTTGTGATACAAAATATTCTTTTATCGCATCCATATTTTGTCTGTGCTTTAAGTCATATATTACATAAGCATATTCAAAACGTTTTAAATCAGTGAAGTTGACATCATCTTTAGATTCAATAAATCCTATTGTTTCTAAACCTTCAATAACTTTTTGAGTTAATTCTTCATCAGACGCCTTATCGTTTAAATCATTTTTTCTATAAGTAATTTCTGCCATATATGTTGCAGTACCATCTATATGATAATGTTCACCCATAAAATCTAATTTTGAAATTCTATGGAATTTGACATTTTTGTCAGCAACCATAAAAGCATAATTATCTCCAGCATAATCTTTGTTCACATTTACGATACAAATAGCAATTGAGTTATAACGAAGATTATCTGCAATATTTAAAATTTCTTGTGGTTTATTTGCATCTTCATAGATATGGCAAAACTCATTTGCAGGCATTGTAGATACAACCTTGTCGCATAGATATTCTTTTTCTGATGTTGTAACTACAAATTTTTCATCTTGTTTTTTTACTTTTAACACTTTATTATCTGTATGAATTTTTACTTTATCGCCTAATTTTGAAATAAATGCTTTAATTAGAGCCTCTGTTCCACCTTGTTTTGGATAAGTAAAATATAATTGATGCAAATAACCATCAATTGTTTCTCCGTTTGCACTTCTCAGGATATCTTCTTTTGGAGGTTTTGGTATTCTTTCAACCATTTGTGTATCCATAAAACTAGGATCGAATTTCCAAATTTTTTCGTTATATGGTCTTAAATAAGTATTAGTAATACCCTCGCCAAATGTTTTTAAGAAAAATTGAAGCATATTTTTTGCATCATAATTTTCATACGGGTTGTGTAAAAAACCGTTTACACAATAATCAATATCTTCTTTAGGAAGTTTTGATAAATCATTTTCAAATGGATATTGTACAAATCTTTTTTTGTGAAGAATTCTATTTGAGCGACGATGTTTTTCATTGTTTTCACCCAAAAGATTATTCATTAAATCTAAAATTTCTTTATCCTTTGAAAAAATAATATGAGGTCCAACGTCATATTCAATGCCATCTTTAACATAAGTACGGCAAATACCACCTAAAACATCATCTTTTTCTAAAATATGAATTTCATCTATATTTTTGTTTTCTTGCAAGTAATAAGCTAATGATATGGCAGATAATCCACCACCTAAAATTGTGTAGTTCATTAATTTCTCCTGTTTATTTTAATTTTCTTGTGTTCTGAATTGCATTTCGTATAAGTGTTTGTACTCACCGTTTTCTATTGACATAAGTTCTTCGTGAGTGCCAAGTTCAACTAGTTCACCCTCGTTTATAACTGCAATTCTGTTTGCGTTTTTGATTGTAGATAACCTGTGTGCAATTACAAATACTGTTTTGTTTTGCATCAAGTTATCCATTGCTTTTTGTACAATTGCCTCTGACTCATTATCAAGCGCTGATGTTGCTTCGTCTAAGATAACAATAGGTGCATTTCTAAGCATTGCTCTTGCAATCGCAACACGTTGTCTTTGTCCGCCAGATAAAGTCAAACCTCGTTCTCCAAGCTCAGTTTCCAATCCTTCTGGCAACTCTTGAATCATTTCTTCCAAGTGAGCAGATTTTATTGCAGCCATCAATTCTTCAACCGTCGCATCTGGATTTCCCATCATTATATTTTCTTTAATCGTTCCAGTGTATAAGAAATTATCTTGGAATACCATTGAAATATTATGACGCAAAGATTTAATCGTAAAATCTTTTATATCTTTACCATCAATAGTAATAGAACCAGATTTAATATCATAAAATCTTGGTAATAAATTTACTAATGTTGATTTTCCACCACCAGAATTACCAACAATCGCAAGGGTTTCATTCTTAGGGATTGTTAAATTTATATCCTTTAATACTGGTTGATTTGGTACATATTCAAAATACACATCCTTAAATTGAATTTCTTTTTCAAAACCTTTCAATTCAATAGCGTTTTCAGAATCTTTAATTTTTGGTTCCAAATCAAACAATTCAAATACACGACCCATCGCAACAAATATATTCTGAATACCAGTTAAAGTATTACCTAAAGTTTTTACGGGTTTATATAAAAGTAACAATGAAGTTACGAATGATGCAAACGCACCAGCAGTCATATGACCTGTGTTGATAAGGTAAGTTCCGTATCCTAACACAATTGCAATACCGATTGATGCAATTAAATACATCATTGGAGACATCCAACCTGCACGTTTGTATAACGACATATTTATATTAAATGATTTCCAAGTTTGGTCTTTAAAATACTCATTCTGTCTATCTTGCAAACCATAAGCAGCCATTACTTTATTACCAGAGTAAGTTTCGTTGATATTTGTTGTAATCTTACCACCGATAACCATATTTTTATTAGAGGCATCTTTTATACAGCGTCTAATCAGTGCAACTGGTAAAAACGCAATACACAAAACAACTACACCAACAAAAGCAAGTTTCCAAGAGCTATAAATCATTACGGCAATTAAACCTAATGCCCCGAATAAACTTGTTGTAATTGTTTTGATTTGGTCAACAATACCAGCAGAAGCTGTCGCAGGGTCGCCCATATATCTTGAAATAACAATACCCGAAGAATTGTCATCAAAGAATTGCGGGTGCATGTGAATTAGTCTTTCAAACAGGTCAAATTTAACATCGTTAGTAATTCTTTGAGATGTCCAAGTTGAAAGATAACCGTTCAAGTAACGAAGAACTCCTTGTATAATTGCAAATAGAATTACACCCAATGGAATAATGAATGCCATCTGCAAACTTGATATAGATAAATTCAACCCATGCCAACTATATGCAAAAGCTTTTCCTCCTACAACATAGTCCATATATGGTTTTAGAGCGAAAGCTGTAACACCATCTAACAAACCTAGAGGAATTGCAATTGCAAATCCTAAAAGAATTCTGAACCAATATGGTTTTATATATGGGAATATACGAGATAAAAGCCAAGAATATTTAAAGGAATTTTGAGCCGATGTTGCTTGCAATTTGTATTTATTTAATTGTCTAAACTCTTTTATATCTTTATAAATCGGCGTTTGCTCAGCATATTTCCACCAAAGAGAAAGATAGCTGTTTCTGTTGCCGAGTTCATTAGAATTGAGCGGATTTCCAACGCAAACAACAAGAGGTGTTTTAACATGCGCTAAAAATTCGTTGTATTCTTTTTTGTTTTGAACGGAACAAGTCAAAGGTTGATTTTTAGCTCGTCGCCACTCTTCAGCATAATCAAAATTACAAGAAAGCAATTTATAATTATCGATTAAAACATTAATATATGCCCAGTTTCTGATAGCTTCGTCTTCGTTATAATCTTTTATAAATTCTCTTGCAAAAAATTTATCGCTGATTTTTTCTTCTTTCCACTTAACAGGATTAACCAAAAGCATATTTGTTGAAAAAATAGAATCTTTCTTCAAGCTGTATTGTTTTATAATCATTTTAGGGTCTATATATTCAGCTGCAGCGCAAACATAATCTGTTATATCGATATCATATAATTCATTTATATCGCCCGTTATTATTATTTGTTCTGCAAAATATATGAATTTTTCTTTAAACAATTCAGCACAATCAAAAATATACAGTCTTGATGTCAAAACAATTTTTCGATTGTTTTTATAATACGCATATTTATCTTCATTAATTTTATGAATAACAATTTCTTTAATTTGGCTATATTTTGAACATATTGTCTTGATTTTTGTGATATTTTCTTCATCAAAAGAACTATCCAAACCCAAAACAAGCTTGAACTCTTTTTCGCCATTATTTTGAATTAAACTTGCTATTGATATAAGCATAGTTTCAAAAGTATCATTTGTCGGTAAATATAATATAGGTATTAACATTTTTTCCCCTTATTAAATTTTATTGTAATGGATTTCCAGGATGTGTCCTATTCCAGTTAACGTCAGTTTTAATAACTTTAGCAGGATTTCCTGCTATTACAGTATATTCATCCTTGAAATTTTTAGTTACAACAGAACCCATTCCAACCGTAGTATTGTTTGGAAGTGTAACATTTTTTGTTAATATTGTTTTTTTGCCAATCCAAACATGATTTCCAATTGTTATTTTTTCTTGCGGCAGATTTATGGTTTCTAAGGTATTTTTATTAATTATAGCGTGTCCATCGCCGTTTCTCACATAGATTTCATCTGCAAATTGACAATCCTCACCTATTTCAATTGTTCGATTTTCGGAAACCATATCAAATCGAGTCGAACCAAAAGTACAATTATCTCCAATTATTATTTTTTGATTTTCATACCAAATATTTATTTCTGTTCCTGCAAAAATGCAATTTTTACCAATTTCAACAGTATTGTTATTTGAATAAATATTAATTTTTAATGGTGATTTATTATCCCCAAATTTGCTTACCTCAACGGGCAAATGAACAATAACAGTATTATTTTTACCTTTAATATCAAATTTTATAGCTTCGATAGCATTCCAGTTTGTTTCAACTTTTTTTTCTGAATTTTCTATTATTATTAATTTATTATTATTCAGTTCGATTTCTTGGCTAAAATCAAACTCTTTAACAAGAGTTTCTTTATGTAAAAATTTATCCCTGACTTTTCTAATTAATTTTTCAACTTGATATAAAACAGGTATTTTCATTTACACACCCCCTTGAGCATTAGCCAAAGTTTTTATAATTTTAGCAGGGTTTCCTGCAACTAAGGAATTTGCAGGAACATCATTTAAAACAACAGAGCCTGCTGCAATAACTGAATTATCCCCGATTGAAATACCTCCAATTATACAAGAATTTGCATAAATAGTCACATTATTTCCAATTTTTGGATAATCATCAGGATATTTTGATTTATGTCCATATTTTCCGCCAATTGTAACATTTTGATATATACGACAGTTATTACCAAAACCAGCTTGAGCTATAACTATCCCAAAAGGGTGATCGAAAATTGTATTTTTTTTCAACAATTCATCTAAATTTGGAATATGATTAAGGTTTTTAAGCCTAAAATAATTATCGCCAAAGGGCAAGTTATCCATAAGCCAAGTTTTTAAAAGATTGCCATCCCCGTATTTTAATATATATTTTACAATTTTATGAAATATGTATTTTTTTATTTTTTTCATTATTCACCTTAATTTGTATAAACATCCTTAAACATCCCTCTTAAACCCACGGGGTTTATTGAAATTATTTCAACATCAGGATAATTAATCTTAGCAAACTCCTTAAATTTTTTCCAAGCATAATATGTTTTATAAAAATCAAAAGTTCTCTTTTGATTATTATAATATCCACAAGAGCAATCGCAACCAACTAAATATATTTTTTTAGGGTGCGTCCAAAGCGCAAACTGAGCAGCCGCAAAAGCAACAGAGCCAAAATCTCCAATCGGAAGCACATCCAATTCATAATTAAACGTAGTTTCTGGATGATTTGTATAATATCTGTAAGCATTTGCTTCTTGCGCAACATATTCAGGAATTCTTATATGTTCTGTTTTTAAAATCGCATAAAATTTCTTACAATCATCATTAATATGTTTACAATATTCCTCTTTATGCATTCGCATAAAATCATAATCATTTACAAAAAGATAATCCAATTTTATATTATCTTTAAATAAAGCACCGTTTACCCCGATATGTATAGCGTTTTCAATCGGATTATAATCTTTAAAAGAGGGTCCTGTTGCGCAAATAACGATATCTTTTCCTTGATGAATATTTTTAAATGGGCTAAAGGTCTTTTGATGTTGATTTTTAACGACATTTAAAAACTTAATTTTTTCATACAATTCATCGTTATTTTGATTAATTATTATTGCTTTATTGTCTTTTTTTATTTTAAAAGAAAACTTTAAACCCAATAATCTTAATACTTTTCTATCTTCATCTTTTTCAAAAGAAAACAATTTATCAAATATTGAGGATTTTTTCTCTAAAATTTCATATCTTCCATATTTTTTAAAGTTTTTCCATTTAATTGGGTCATATATTGTGCCTTTATCGCAATTTCTGCATAAAATCGGATAGTCACTATCAATACATTGCATTGAAGAAATAATTCTTTGCATTTCTTCGCCGTTCATAATTTCTTCATAGCTACTATCATTCAAATTTCCAAGAATATGTTTCATAGCATAATCATTACAGCACAATATCATTGAACCATCAGGAAGAAGAATACTTTTTTCAATTTTAAACGGATCATCAGAATCCCCATCATTCAATTTGCAACCACAAATAACGGGAGTGTTTCTATCATAAGAATTTTCTTGCTTAAATTCAACAGCGCTGCCTTTTATATTGCTTGATAAATTATCTGCTCTTGTGCATATTGATAGATTTTCTAAATCATCTTTTAAAATATTTTTAACATTTTCATCAGGATTTCCAATCACAAGAAAAGAGCTTATATTTTTATCACAGTTTTTATAAAAATATTCAAGATTTTCCAAGTATTTTTCATCCGCTTTTAGGCAGATATTTTCGTCTTTATCGGGCGTATGGATTGAATAATATATTATATTTAATTTCAAAAGTCTATCTATATCTTGTTTTGATAGGTTTCTAAGCGTAGTATTAACGCTAACATTATATTTTTCATTAACCGCATATTCAACCATATCAAGAGCTTCAGGGTTTAAAAAAGGCTCTGTCATGCCTGAAAAAGTAATGGTAATATGTTTTGGAATTTTGCTTAAATATCTTTTAAAATCCTCTAAGCTCATTTTTCTTGTAGTTTTTTTATAAGCTTTAAAATATGAATTTAAAAACAATTCTTGAGGACAATATGTACAATTGTTAGCGCAACCCATTTGAGTTGATATTTCAACAACTTTTTTAAATAATTGTTTAATTTTATTTATATCTTTTCCCACTATTTTATTCTCCACTTTAATTTAAGTCCAAAAATCGTTAAAACCTTATGAGTACCATTATTTGAAGTTGCTATTGAAAAGATTTTTTCAAAATCACCCTTGTAAGGCGGAGCATACTTCGAGTAAACAAGATTCTCATCCCCACAAGTCAATATCCAAGATTTTTTTAGAGCTTCATACATATTATTTGGGTTTATGAATTTGATTTTTTTATTTTGTTTTTCAATTTTCAAATACAACTTTTTAAGTTCTTTTTGATAGGCTATTCTATCTTTTACAGATAAATCCCAATAAAAAATTAATCTTTTTTGTATCAGTTGATACTGTTTTTTAGTTAGTTTTATTTTAAAATAATTATAAATATTGTTTTTTATAAGATTTGTTTCAAAACCAGCTAATTGATTTTTCTTTTTTTCGGTAATACTATCACCCGAAACCCTATATCTTCCAAGCACTTCAGGAATATTGGCAACATTAATTACACCAATTGCCTTGCTCCAAAGTTCATAATCTTCTTGAATTGATTTTTCCGGATATAATAAATTTTTGTTAATGAAGTCACTTCTGTTAAACATTACAGTTGAATGGCACAAATCACATCCAAAAACTAACATCATTTTTGCAATATCAGGTTTGGCTTGAGGTTTATGTATACTGTTTTCATCCCCAAAATGCTCTTGCCATGAACCAAGAAGGGAAATTTCAGGATTATTTTCAAGATATTCTACTTGCTTTTCAAACCTTTCAGGTAATGAAATATCATCAGAATCCATTCTTGCGATGTATTTGCCTTTTGAAGATAAAATACCTTTATTTAAAGCAACCGCAAGCCCTTTATTATCACCATTTATTATTTT
>ERZ869991.365-NODE-365-length-15472-cov-5.219292_pt1 | contig 15472 bp, 10 predicted proteins | sample MGYA00520862_ERZ869991 | MGnify/ENA primary metagenome ERZ869991 (study PRJEB32232, sample SAMN07284978) | human gut metagenome | biome: human-associated habitat; material: feces | host: Homo sapiens | place: Tanzania | collected 2014-08-11 ...
ACGCAATTAAATCATGAGATAGTGAATGAAATATTTGGATTCGCTGCTGACGCAGCATAAAATTTAACGGAGTATTGATATAATAAATGAGAGAAAACTGCGTTAATAAAAATATGAACAAACTTATAATTATTCTTTATTTCTGTTTTTTCATAGCTCTGCAAGGTTACTCTCAAAGCACCTCAAACATAGATGCCATCCCGCCGGAAGCTGTTTCAGACTTGAGCATCAATGCTGTTGACACTATTGCCATGCCTCGATGGACTCTATCGTTCGGCGACTGCGCCGAACTTACAGTAGATAATTTATACAAGGCACTTGACAAATACGATGTGAAGTTCAAGAAGATTGTGGTGGCTCAGGCAATTTTGGAAACCGGACATTTTTCAAGTGTCCTTTGCGTGCAAAGCCACAACATTTTCGGACTGCGGCATCCGTCAGACGGAAGTTACTACGTATTTAATAATTGGGAAGAAAGCGTGAAGGCATATAAGGAGGATGTGCAATATAAATATACCGGTGGCGACTACTATGCATTTCTGACAAATATTGGTTATGCACAAGACCCACAATATGCACGTAAAGTGATGCAGATAGCCAGTACGCTCTGAAAAAAGACTTAGTTGGCGTGCATTCCTTTGCTATATACATTTTTTTGTTTACCTTTGCAGGCGCTTAAGGTCAGCCCCGTGTCGGGGCTAAAGAAGGGAATGGAGTGGAAAGCTCCAACTGTCCAGCAGCTGTAAGCAGCCATTAATAGACGCAAACCAAATGTCACTGGCAACTGAATTATGCCGGGAAGACGTTTGCGGTCAGGCTGACGAGTCAGAAAACCTGCCATAAGCCACATAAATTCCGATACGCACTCTCGGGTTAGGCGACGGAATAATCAAGAAACAGATAATGAACAGACAGACAGCATTGATATTGGCAATCCTTGCGTCCGCAGAAATGTGGTCGCAAACCGATTCTATCACCGCTTCCACACACCAGTTGCAAGAAGTTACCATAAGCCAAAGCCGTCGGCAACGCGCCCTTAGCGCTGTGGCACCGGTACATATCCTCGACCGTTCAGACATGCTCACTATGGGAGTGGCTGACATGGGCGATGCTCTACGGCGCATACCGGGCATAACGCTACGCGACTACGGAGGGGCTGGCGGAGTGAAAACTGTTGCCGTACGCGGATTTGGAGCCAAGCATACGGGGGTAAGCTATGACGGAGTGATGCTAAGCGACTGCCAGAGTGGAGAAATTGACCTCTCGCGTTATGCTCTTGACAACGTGACGGAACTATCGCTCACGGTTGGCGACAACGACGATATCTTCCTGCCGGCACGCAACGTTACGACTCCTGCAGTGCTGAATATCAGGACTATAGGCATGCCAAGTGGAGATAGACAGCCACATATCACAACACAAGTGAAATGGGGATCATTCGGACTGATCAGTCCTTTTCTGCGCTACGAACAGAGTCTTAGCGACAAGTTCTCGCTATCAGCCGTAGCAGAATACACTTATGCCGAAAACGACTATCCGTATACGATACACAATATAACGATTACAACACACGACCGCCGCACAAACAGCCGTATGAACAGTGGGCACGGCGAGATAAACTTTGTTTGGAATACGCAGCCGACAAGTCGACTGACGGGAAAGGTTTATTATTACGACAACTCTCGCCAACTGCCGGGACAGGTACGCTACTACACGAACGTAAGTGGCGAGACTCTCCACGACCGTAACTTCTTTAGCCAATTGGCATGGCAGAAGCGATGGGGAAGCCTATGGTCGGCAAAGTTCACCGCAAAGACGAACTGGGCGAAGTCGGTCTATCGCGATGCTCTATATGCCGGAGGCATAAATGATGCGACATACTGGCAACGCGAATACTACGCCTCCGCCGCCGTATTGTACGTACCGTCAGAAAACTGGGCTGTAGACTATTCGGCAGACTATGCACTGAACAATCTCAACGGCAGTTCGAAACGCGCCGTTATGGGTCATCCCTACCGCCATTCAATATTGCAGTCAGCCACGGTAAAATACCACACAGGAAGGTTAACGGCAGTAGCACGCCTACTCCACTCACTCTATCTTAACCACCAGAAAGACGTGGGAGTAAGCGACGGTCGCCTCGACGTGCAAGTGAATTCAGCAAAAGACATGCGTCGGCTATCGCCGTCGGCATCAATATCCGTGCGCCTTTCAAACGATGAATGTCTACACTTGCGTGCAGGATACAAGAATATTTTCCGTACTCCTACTTTCAACGAAAGCTATTACTACCACTACGGCAGTACTGATCTCGATGCTGAATCAACCGACCAGTGGAACCTTGGCGTTACGTGGGCACCGAAGCTGTCGCGACATACAAGTATGAACATTACCGCCGACGGATACTACAACCATGTTAAGAATATGATTGTCGCCGTGCCATACAACATGTTCGTATGGACATGTATCAACATCGGACGCGTAAGAAGCATCGGGGCGGACTTCAACCTGCGCATTGACCACATGTTCAGCACAAGACATAAGCTTTATGCCGCAGGCAGCTACAGCCTGCAGAAAGTGGAAAACCGTACCAACCGCGAGTCGCCAAACTTCGGCAAGCAGATTGCCTATATGCCGGAACACACCTACAGTGGTTCAATAGGGTATGAAAATCCATGGGTAAATCTGTCGGTACATGCCACGGGTATGAGTAGCCGCTGGCCTAACAACGAGCACTACCCTACGACAATGGTTGAGGGGTTTGTAGATTTCGGAGTGACGGCATACCGTCAGTTCCAAATCGGGAAACACAGGATAGAAGTTCGCGGCGATTTGAAAAATCTGTTCGACAAACAATACAGTATCGTAGCCCTTTACCCCATGCCGGGAAGAAGCTATCAAATGACATTAAACTATAAATTTTAAATAAAAAAACGAAATGAAGAATTACTTGAAAACCTTGGCGGTGCTGCTTATGGGCGCAACCCTCTTCACCGCCTGCGACGACAACGACGACGCACCAAAGTATGAACCGGTAACCGTTAGCAACGGAGCCTTCCTTGTATGCAGCGGAAACCAGAGCGGCAACATCGTGGGCAGTTTATCGTATGTAGACTATGCAAAGAGCAGCATCCAGAACGACGTGTTTAAGTCGGAAAACGGCCGTGTGCTCGGTCTGACAGCCAACGATGGTGTAGTATACGGCAGTAAGATGTATCTCGCCGTAACAGAAGAGAACACCATCGAAGTTGTAGACGTTAAGACAATGCGCTCACTGAAGCAGATAAAGACAAACATCGACCTCAACGAGAACTGCCTGAAGCCACGCTGCGTTACGGCTGCCGACGGAAAAGTTTACGTATCATTCTACGGCAGCTCTACATCAAGTTATGATGATAATAGGAACGCAACAACTACAGGCAACGGCTGCGTTGTGGCAATCGACACCGTTGAATTTGCCAAGGAGAAAATTTACCAGGCTGGTTCATTCCCAGAGGGCATAGCTGTAGCCGGCGGCAAACTCTATGTTGCAAACTCAGACTACGCTGCAGTGACAAAGGCATCTGTATCTGTAATCGACCTTGCCTCTGGTGCTGACACTCCTATAAAGAACTCACAGATTACCAACCCTACCAAGGTGGCTGTTGACGGCAGTGGCAACATCTATGTGATGGATATGGGTAACTATGGTGACGTTAAGGGTGGAGTACGCAAAGTGAGCGGCAACACCGTAACTACCTTGCTCGATGCCACAGCTATGGCTTTCGACGGCACTCATATCTATACATTCAACAATACTTCTTACGGCAAGGCTGCAAGCACATACGAGGTTTACAATATCCAGAATGGACAGAAGACTACATTTATCACCGACAGCGACCAGACTATCTATAGCCCTAACTGCATCGGCGTCGACCCTGTAAACGGATATGTTCTCATCGGTGCCTACCAGAAGAATCCAGACACAAATAAGGCTAACTACAAGGGCAACGGTCGCATCTTCATGTTTAAAGCCGACGGAACTAAGGTTGGCAACTATGAGTGTGGCGTTGGTCCTACTTCATTTGTGTTCAACATCGGCACTGAATATATCAAGAAGTAATATTACTTATATAATATAAGGTATAGACAATAGGAGACAACAATAAAGACAGCATGGTCTTTGGTTGTCTCTATTGTCGTTTATCAAAGGAAACAGAACTTTCAACTCATCATCAAATGCGCAAATACATTCTGCTTTTGATTACTGTCGTGTTGCTTGCATCTTGTGGCAACAAAACAGCACAGACGCTTGACGGTGGCGACACTATCCGCATGAAATATGCTTCGCTGCTGACGCTTGTAAGTCATCATGGCTACACTGTTGCAGTAGTGAAAAACCCATGGAAAAGCGGCAAGGTGCTACATACCTATGTTCTTGTGCCACGTGGACAAAAAGCACCGGAAACCAACAAGCTTCCGGATAATGCCACAATAGTGGAGACTCCGGTAAGGCGAGCTGCGGTTTTCACAACCGTACACTGCTCTCTGCTCGATATGCTCCAGCGCAAGAACAGCATAGTAGCTGTGGCTGACGTGAAATACATCAAACTGCCTTTCATTCAGCAACAGGTAAAAAAAGGCAAGATAACCGACTGCGGCAGTGGTCTGCAACCTGTGGTAGAGAGGATAATGGACGTGAAGCCAGATGTCATCATGCTGTCGCCATTTGAAAACAGTGGCGGATACGGCAAAACGGAAGAACTCGGCATTCCAATCATTGAGTGTGCTGACTACATGGAGAATTCGCCACTGGCACGCGCTGAATGGATGAAATTCTACGGCATGCTGTTTGGTGCCGAAAAGGAAGCCGACAATCTTTTTGCCGCTGTTGACAACAACTATCAAGAACTTTGCCGCCAGGCAAGACAAGCCGGACCAGGACGCTCCGTGATTATAGACAAAATGGTTGGCAACGTATGGTATATGCCGGGGGGCAAGAGTACTATCGGACAGATGGTTAAAGATGCCGGAGGACAGTATCCATGGGCAAAAGACGACCACAGCGGCAGTTTGTCGCTATCTTTCGAAAATGTTCTGGAAAAGGGCGGTGATGCTGACGTATGGATCTTCAGATACAGCAGCAACAAGATTTTCAATACTGCTGACTTGCTCGGCGAGCGCAGCGGATACAGCCAAATGAATGCGTTTAAGACTGGCGAACTGTATGGATGCAACGTGGAGAAGACGTTGTTCTATGAGGAAACACCGTTTCATCCCGATTATCTGCTTGCCGACTTCATCCATATCTTGCATCCGAACCTAAAAGCTACAGGAAAACTTCGTTATTTCCAAAAACTTAAACAATGAAACGAGACACAGCATACTGCATATTGTTGACCATAGCCACCATCATCCTCTTCATCGGAAGTCTGCTGATAGGATCGGTATCTATTCCTGCAAAAGACGTCTTCGACATTCTGACGGGAAGCGAACCGGCAAAGCCAAGCTGGGGCTACATCATCATGGAATCGCGCCTGCCACAGGCTATAACAGCCCTTTGCTGCGGCGGTTCGCTGGCGGTTTGCGGACTGATGCTGCAAACGGCATTCCGCAATCCGCTCGCCGGTCCGAGCATATTCGGCATCAACAGTGGAGCCAGTCTCGGCGTAGCCCTCGTGATGCTGCTTTTCGGCGGCAGCGTATCGGTAGGCTCAGTCAGCGTAGGCGGCTTTGCCGCCGTATTGGCAGCGGCATTCGTCGGAGCGATGGCAGTAATGGCACTCATTTTCTTCTTCTCCACCCTCGTGCGCAACCACGTCATGCTGCTCATTATCGGCATAATGATAGGATATATAACAAGCTCTGCTATATCTCTGCTCAATTTCTTTGCCACCGACGAGGGAGTGAAGACGTATGCTGTATGGGGAATGGGATCGTTCGGGGGAGTGACGATGAAAATGATTCCAACTTTCGCAATACTCACGGCTATCGGACTCATCGGCAGTATACTGCTCGTAAAACCACTAAATGCCCTGATGCTCGGCGACAGATATGCCGAGAATCTGGGCATAAACATAATCCGCACACGAAATATGCTGCTGACGGTAACGGGACTGCTTACCGCCGTGTCGACGGCATTTTGCGGACCGGTGGCATTTATCGGACTTGCCGTGCCGCACATGGCACGACTGCTACTCATTACCGACAACCACCGGGTGCTCCTTCCTGCAACAATACTTATGGGATGTGCCGTCGCACTGCTGTGTAACATCATCACCGTATTGCCGAGCGAGGGAGGCATCATACCGCTTAATGCCGTAACTCCTATCATCGGTGCCCCAGTCATTATATATATTATACTGTCGGGAAAATAAAGACAAATGGAACTGCTAAATAAATCATTAATGTTACATTTTTACTCTTCTGTAAATAGTAACATTAATGAAGCTCTGTAAATTCTTTATTGCAATTGGCTATTTGTCTTTCTGTCTTGCCAGTTTTACATACACTGCCGGTGTCATGCCATATATTTTCTTGAACGCAAGATGAAAGCTTGCAGGCGACTTGTACCCTACCTTCTCGGCAATGCTTGCAATGGTAAGATTACCAAATTTTTCTGTGTCTACAAGCATTTTCGAAGCCGTACGTATACGGTATTCGTTAAGGAAAGTCTTGAAATTCTTGCCGTATTTCGTGTTTATTACCCATGACACGTATCTCGTGTTGGAACCGACAAGTTGCGCCAACACTGCAAGGCTGAAATCAGGGTCGCATACCGTTTCTGTGTTTTCCATCACCCTTGCTATCGACATCAACAGTATGTCCACCTGCGATTTGTCAAGCAAGTTTTCGTCAGACTCCTCCTTTTCCGTATTTTCTGATGATAAATCGGCAGAATCTTCACTATGACTGTTTTTTACAAAAGGCATATTATCAACCTCATGGCGCTCCACTGTGTTCTCCATACTGGTGAATATCTCGTTCTGCACTTCCAGTTGGTGGCTATGCTCCTGATGCTTTTTAATAAGCAGCCGCTGAGTTTCTACAAGTCGGCGGTTTACCTTATATATATATAGCAGTAAACCTACGAGTACGAGCATAAGCGAAACAATGACAACAATGATGAATACGAGTCTTGTGTTCTTGTCCCTCAGCTGCGTTACTTGCCTGTCTTTCGACATTGCCTCGTATCTGCTTATCATACTTCTCTTGTTGTTGAAGTCCTTCGGTCGGAAAAACGAGTCGGTGTAATCCACATAAAGCTTGTTGTATTTCATATAGAGATTGTCTTTCCCCTGCTTGCCGTATATGGTTGCAAGCCTTTCGCAGGCAGTGGTGAGCGGACCTACATAATGTCCTTTCTCTGCATACGCCTTGCATTTCAGATACCATTCTTCAGCAGTTTTCAGGTCGCCCGCCTTATCATGCATACTGCCGATCTGTCCCATTTCGGCAGCTACGTACAGACCATTCATCCTATGCGCCAAAGCATAGTCCATTGCCTGTTTATGGAAGAATATGGCACCTTTAGTATAATTGCGAGCTGTCATAAGCAGAGCCTGGTTGAGATAAGTATAAAACCTGTTCAAGTCTTCGCTCCCCATATTAAGCGTCCCAATAGCCTTGTAGCAATTTTCAGCCTCTTTTCTTTTGCCAAGCATAGAGTAGCAGATGAGCATATTGCTTCTGATTTTGTTGGTCAGCAAATAATCTTTACTCTCATCCACTTTGTCGAGACAACTTGTATAGTAATGCAACGCCTGCTCGTAGTCATCGAAAATTGTGTATATATTTCCGATTATGAAGAGCGACTCTAAGTATGCCTTGTCATTACCCGTTTTGTCTGCCTTGTCCATAGCCTTTGCAAGCACGTCCATGGCATCGATATACCTCCCCGAAAGATAATAGCTATTACCCAGCGACACTAAATTGTCTACTGTAAATGACTGTTTCTCGGAGAATACAGGCATCACACAAAAAAATAATGCAAATATAGCGGAAATGACAGACTTTTTCATCTTATACTTTACGTTTTGGATGCAAAGTTAATAAAAAGCATGAAAATATTCTCTGATTTCATGAAATTGTACAATAAAAAAGCCTTATTTATACAGTTTTATAAAAATGTAGGCAAAAAGCAAAATGCCAAGATGCCGCAATAAACCAAATTGCTACCTTTGCAACAGATTAAATAACATATTGTAAAACCAAAACGGAGTATTATGAAGAAATTATCACTAATCTTGGTTGTTTCTTTTGCAATGGCATTAACCACGGAGGCGCAAACCGTAAAGGTAGCCCCTAATAATAAGGTCAATGCAGAGGAATTGAAATCAACAATCAATCCGAATGACGTTTCTTTTCTCGCTACACCAGAAAATGTGGAAGGCATCATTCCCAGTGGCGGAGGTATGAAAACCACTACTGCACCTGTAAGGAAACAGTTGCCCCGCATGGAAGAGGCAGCGGTAGATACGGTGCAGTATTTTGCCATCGCTCAGTCGTTTCATTCCAACTACCAGTTTAATTACGACGGCGGCGACATCTACAGCTATAATGTCGGACTGGCACTCAACGGCACAAAAGCAACGTTCACAAACTTGTTTGACATGTATAACCAGTCTGCCACAGCATGGGCACGCAGCTACGACTATCCAGTAGACGGCGTATACGATGCTGACGCTAAGACTATCACCATACCTACTACAAAAACAGGAATAGTATGCGGAAGCTATGGCGGAGCATATGACGCGATGCTGCTTGGAGGTGTAGTGAGCAAAAGCGGAACCCTAAATCCATCCGACGATATCGTATTTGACGTTACAACCGACGACAACGGCAATATCTCCACGATAAAGCTTCGCGACAACATGCTTGCAAGATACACTTACGGTGCTATCCGCGTGTACAAGTCTTTCTCATGCAATCTGCCTAATCCTAATGCAGCAGACATCATATCATTCACCGAGTCTGCTGACTTCGGCGAGACTTTCGTGAAGACTGATACGGAGAAAGACATCACCTTATATAATAGAGGTGGCAAGGATGCCGAGTTCGTTATGGAGCTGGAGTCTGACGACAACACGTTCACCTCTACAGCCATGTCGGGCGTCATTCCTGCAAAAAGTTCATACACACTGCCGTTCAAGTTCAACAGTACTAAAGCCGGCGAATACGAAGGCATTGCTACGCTGACCTACGACAACGGAACGGAAGAGAAGAGCATCGTGGTAGATCTTACAGCCAAGGCTAAAGACTACCCGGACTTCTCGGCAGCCATTAAGAGCGGTAACTTCGACGTAACGACAAACATCGAATTCCCGTTTGAGATGGCAACACTCGCCGACGGAACACAAGTGGCACAGTCGGGCACCCACGGCCAACACGGTTCTTCATGGCTGTGTCTCGACTTTACCGTACCTGAAGGAAAACTTGCAACAGTAAGTTGGAAGGGAGTATGCAACAACAGCAGCTCATGGTATAAGAATGCCGGTGGCTACTTCATCGACACACTCGACGGAGTGAAGAAATCATGGAACGGACCAAATGCTGACATGTCTGACAGTTGGGAGTTTGCCCCAGGCAAACACTTCATCAGATTCCAGTATGACGGAGAGGCATATACAGGCTTGGAAGAGAACAATCTGTATGTATACGACATAGCATACGAAGACAAAGACCTTTCAGCAAATGCCGCAGTTGTAAAAACACCGGACGTAAATCTCGGTACCACTGTGTTAGAGGCTGGCAAGACAAGTATTCAGACGGGCGTTATCACTATCGAGAACAAGGGTGCCAACAAGCTCACCGTGAATAAAGTAACAAGCTCCGACAAAGAATTTACAGCCGACGTCAGCGGACTGAAATCTGTTGCAACGCTCGAGAGCTTAGACATTCCTGTTACTATGGAGACGTCCACTTCCGGCGAGAAGGAAGCTACATTCACTATCGAGACTTCTGCCGGTGAACTTACTGCAAGAGCAAAGGCTTCAGTGATGGATATGCCAGACTTCGCAAGTCTTGTAACCGAAGGCGCCGAATACATCACCGGATGGGAGGTCAACCCAAACTATCCTTTCGTTATCAAAGACGGCAAGGCTGTGAACAAGAATGCCGGCGACAACTCTACAGCAAGCGACTCATGGTTCAAGATGAAACTTGACATTCCTAAAGGCAAACTCGCATACGTATCATGGGAAGGCCACAGCTACGGCAGACCTATTGACAACGAGAACTACTCTCATCTGTACAGTAGCTATTTGAATTTAAGTCTGAATCATCCTATGACCAGCGGCAATACAAGTATATATGGATACGACGTTGATGCAGGCTCCGACGTGCTTGCTAACAATGATTCATGGAGTGATTATCTTACCTGCGTACCAGGCTCTCACAGCTACGTATGGACATGGAAGCATGACGGAAGCGGATCGGCACCGGAAGGCGACTTCGCAGAGATTTCAAACATCAAGATTCATGTAATCGACTTCGAGGAAAAGAATGTTGAGCTGCTCACGCCAGAAGTAACATTCGATGATTCTTACGTTGGCATGAACCGCTATACAACTGCCAAAGTAAGACTTCACAACACAGGTTCTGATGACCTTACAGTGGGTGCTATAACAGGTGATGCTCCATTCTATGGTATCGAAACAACCGACAAGGCCGCTTTCAACAAGAACATTGACGTAACCCTATGGTTCTACCCGTCAGAAGCCGGAGAGTTCAACGGCGACCTGACAATAGAGACAAGTGCAGGCCCCGTAACCGTGAAGTGCCACGGAAAGGCAAAGAACGCTGCCGACGAGGGGTATATATACCTTGGCGACTTTGAGGATGTTGCTTACGGATGGACAACCGTTGATGAAGACCAGGATGGAGAAACATGGGACCTCGGTTCAAACCTTTGGGGCGACCGTCCGGAATACTGCCACAGCGGCAGCGAATGTCTCGCATCCATATCATACAGCAACAGTCTTGGAGCCGTTACTCCAGACAATTGGACATTGTCGCCTATAATCACGATCCCTGCCGACGGAGCAAAGCTGTCATACTATGTTGCTGCATTCAGTCCGAAGAAATGGGAGGAGCACTACAGCATGTATGTATTGCCTTACGACGAGAGCACGTTCAGCGTAGAGAAAATGAAAGAGACAACACCTCTCATCTCTGAGACTATGAAAGAGGAGAACGGAGCTGAAGACGGATGGACAAAACGTGAATTCGACCTCAAGGACTATGCCGGCAAGCAAATCGTTATCGGCTTCCGCCACCACGACTGCACAGGACAGTACCTGTTGCGTCTCGACGACGTGAACGTGCTGAAGAGTTCTTCCGACGGCATCTCGTCTGTCATCAACAACGTTCCAGGCAACGCTGCCGAATACTACTCTATAGGCGGACAGAAAATGAACGCTCTAAGCAAAGGCATCAACATCATCCGCACTCAGAAAGAAGACGGAACGACCGTCGTGCGCAAGGTGATGAGATAACCTACAGACTGAAATTTTTTAATCAGGACATTAGTCCAGTAAAAAGGATTGAAATGAAAAAGACAATATTATCACTCTTGGCATTGCTCGCTATAAGCGAGGCGGGCAATGCCCAAGTGTCGGGAATAAATATCGGCTATTGTCAGGGGAATACAGGAACGTTCCCTTCGACAGAAGATAGCTATTTCTCCGACATGTCGACAAAAAAGAACACATGGACCAGCTGTGCCATTCTGCTCAAGGAAGACCGCATAAAGAGTCTTGCCGGCAACCAGATACGCGAAGTAAAGGCCGCCCTTGCATCCAAACTTAACGTCGATTCCCTTGCGGTATGGATAAGCGAGAGCCTCGACGGACCGGTACTCTCTACCGACACTATCACATCGAAGGAAAATGCTATCACATCGATAGAAAAAGGGTGGAACAAAGTGAAACTGACTAAAGCCGTTGACATAACCGCTGGAATGAAAAAGCTCTATATCGGATACTCCTACCACCAGAAGAGCACCTGCAAGGCAATGAGCTGTATGGAAAGCGGAGTGACGGGATATTCATGTTTCACCCGCTCCGGCAAAGATGAATGGAAAGACTATGGCGAAACTCTTACGGCATGTGTGGAGGCTATGGTTTATGGCGATAACCTACCCAAATACGACCTCTCGCTCGAAAGTCTGACTGTACCTAAGAACTACATTGTAGACAAGGGAAAGATGCAGCTGTCAATGACTGTGCGCAACAATGCCACGGTAACGATAAGCAGCTTTGACGCTATATGCTCGTTCGACGGCACAGACGAGAAGTACACGGCACACTGCACCGAGCCTATAGCCTATAACGAGAGTAAGCTCTATACTTTCACCATTGAGCCAAAGTGCATTCAGACAATGGATCCAAAAGAGCGCACAATAAGCGTAACGCTCGCCAATCTTGCCGAGGGACAAGAAGAAACTCCCGATGACAACATCAAGTCGGGCAGTTTCAGTGTAACGCTCCATAGCTTCGTACGCAATGTGCTGCTCGAGGAGTTCACAACAGAGAAATGCACCAACTGCCCGCGTGTTGCAGGCTATGTGCATAAGGCAATGGAAGACCCGGATTTTAAAGGACGACTGAACACAATGGAAAATCATGCGGGATACTACACCGACTTTCTCTCTACAAACTTCCATGATGCATGGAGATGGTTCTACGACAAAGAGTCTGCTCCAGCCGTGATGTACGACCGCTACACCTACAACGAAGCAGCTTCTCCTGTCATGGGCGTGTCAAGTTCGCAAGAGCTATTTGCCTACATAAGCAACAGGCTGTCTCAGGATGCTTTCGTCAGTCTGAAGGTAACGGCCGCACTCGACAAGGAGAACCAGAAGATAAACGTTAAGGTGACCGGTGCCCGCACCAGGGAAGACTTCACGCGAAACCCGGCAAGGATAACGGTAGTGCTGACGGAGACAAACATCAAGGCTCAGGCTCAAGCTGGTTCAAACGGCGACTATTACCACTACAACGTGGGGCGGCGCGTGAACAGTATATGGGGCGACGTGCTGGAGTGGAACGGCGATGACTACACATACGAATGTTCTATCCCTTACACCCATGACTACAACATGGACAATGTGGGCATACTTGCATTCGTTCACGACTATGACCCCGACGACAAGACTAAATGTGAGGTGGCTAACTCTGCCGCTATCACCAGCGCCGAGTTCGACGGCTACGTTTCTGGAATAACTTCCGTCAAGAGCGATGCCAACGGCAGGGAGAAAATCTTTGACCTGGCTGGAAGAACACAGCGGAACATAAAAAGAGGCGTTAATATAATTGTAAAAGACGGCAAAGTATTAAAAGTAATAAAGTAAATTTTTTCTCATAAGCAGTTAATGGTTTAATGTGTCTTTCATTGGATTCCTATCCTTTGAAAGACACTTTTTCTTTCATCACTGTGCGATAATAGTTCGTTAAGAAAGAACACCAGTATGGACCTACACATGGAGTACAAGACAAATCAGCACTTTTCAAACGTCTTCACGAATCCCCACTTGCTGAAGTCGAAGAGTCCGATATCGGTGAGTTTCATCTCTGGTATTACCGGCAGACACATAAATGCCATTGTTATAAACGGTGCATGGAATGGGCAACCCGCCTTTTGCATAGTGTCGCGGAGAAGCGAACTGCGATAGGCAATCTCGTGTCCGCTCAGCGGTGATATCAGTCCGGCTATCGGCAGCGCCAGGTCTGTCATCTCGCTGCCCGCAATAGCCACGAGTCCGCCCTTCATCTCCACCACGCGGTTTATAGCCTTTTCGATATACTCGTCTCTTGCTCCTATAGCCACGATATTGTGGCAGTCGTGGGCTATGGATGCTGCCATGGCACCGTTTGTCAGACAGAATCCGCGAACGAGTCCCACAACGGGCTTCGCCCCTTCATGATATCTGTTGTAAACAACAATTTTCTGTACTTCACCCCACGCATATCGACTGTCTACAAGAGGGTTTCCAGTAACCAGCACCTCCTCGCTCTTTGTAAACAGACTCCCGTCGAAGGCACGAATTATACGCACTTTGTCACCGCTGTTAATCGGCAGACAGATATCCTCAGCAGTAATGGGCTTAGCAACAAAATGGTTTGGATAGTTGTCGAGAATAGCCATCTGGTTGTTTATCGACTTGGCTTGCGACTTTATGATACTCAGAAACGAATTGCAGTTGTACACCTCCTTGCCCTTCACAACAGTGAGAAGTACACGGAAGTTTGGCGTAAGGTTGTTCACGGCGATAAAGTTTGCCGCGTCGCCCTCATGGAGCAGTCCCCATTTCAAATGATAATGCCGTTGCGGAGTGACGCATACCGCCTGCAGGATATCCCAGAAGTCGTAGCCGTCAGCCATGGCACGAGAGACAATACTGTTGATATGACCGCGTATCAAGTCGTCGGGATGACAGTCGTCGGTGCAGAACATCAACTTGTCGGGATGCTCCTTGAGCAAAGGAATGAGAGCCTCATAATTTTTTGCCGCCGAACCCTCGCGAATCTGCACCGTCATGCCTGCCTCAACGCATGCCCTCGCCTCTTCAAGCGTGGCACATTCGTGGTCGGTGGATATCCCGGCAGCAGCATAGCGGCGGCGCTCCTCGCCCAAGAGTCCCGGAGCATGCCCGTCAATCGGTTTACCATGGCGCTTTGCCGCCTCAATCTTAGCCATCACCTCCTTGTCGCCGGCGAGCACTCCGGGGAAATTCATCATCTCGGCAAGATAGCCGATGTCATCGCGCGCCATCAGCTCCTCTATGTCTTGACTGTCGAGCGTAGCACCACTCGTCTCAATGTCTGTGCCACACGACGGCACGCACGACGGCGCACCGAAACAGAAGTTGAAACGAATGTGCTTTCCGCTGTTTATCATGAATTCTATACCTTCCTTACCGAGCACGTTGCCAATCTCATGTGGGTCGGCTACAACTCCAATGGTGCCCTGTTCCACAGCGACACGGGCGAACTCAGCCGGTACCATCATGCTGCTCTCTATATGCACATGACTGTCGATGAAGCCCGGCATGAAATATGGAGCATTGGCTTCCACGTCATCACTTGGAGTTATACTGCTTATCACTCCATCCTCTACAGTCAGTTCTCCGTCGAAAACTCGACGCGAGGTGATGTCTACTATATGTCCTTTGTATTTCATATTAATTTTTCTTATAACTTCTATTATGTGTGTACAAAGGTATGAAAAACTATAAAATTTATGTCTGGTGGATGGCAATAATCTTAAAAAAAACAAGCATTTCAATTCTAACACTCCACGAAAGTGTTGTGTTCATATCGGCAAAAAATCATTTTATGCCGTGGCATAATCATTTTCCGACGTGAAATAATTATTAAAGTATTTAGAAAAAAAACGACTTTTAGAACACTTTTTCTCGAAGCCCCCAAAACACACAGTTTTTAGACGAGCAGCGCTTTTCGGGGAGCAAAGCATTGCTTCTCTCCCGGAAAAG
>ERZ869991.370-NODE-370-length-15378-cov-6.356447_pt1 | contig 15378 bp, 7 predicted proteins | sample MGYA00520862_ERZ869991 | MGnify/ENA primary metagenome ERZ869991 (study PRJEB32232, sample SAMN07284978) | human gut metagenome | biome: human-associated habitat; material: feces | host: Homo sapiens | place: Tanzania | collected 2014-08-11 ...
AACGATTTCTTTTTTCTTTTATTATATCAGTTTATTAGACAGTAGAAGTTGTTGGAAAAGACAGTAGAAGTTGTTGGAAAAGATAGTATATGTTTTCAGAAAAGTAAGCTCCTTAGGCCGCACAACAGCTGTTGTGCGCTTGCATAACAACTGATGTGCGCTCGTAAATCAGCTGATATGCGTTCGTCGCACAACTGTTATGCAGCAACAGAAATCATACCAGACTTTCCTAAAAAAAATCGCCTCACCGATAATTCGGCAAGGCGATTATAAAGTTTATATCATCCTATGTGATTACTTGCTCTCTTCCTCAGCCTTCTTGGTCTCAGGAGCATTAGGGCCATAATAACCATAGTAAGCCTGGTAACGGGTATAACCCCAGTTAGCCTGAGCCTTCTCTGGGTCGAGTTCCTTAGCCTTATCAAGAACCTTGATAGCCTCCTGATAAACAACCTTACGACCCTGAACAGCCTGGATTTCACCAGCCTTGCTGTTATAGCAAGCACCAAGATATGTCATAACAACAACGTTGTCTGGCTTTGCCTCGAGAGCCTGCTTGAGGCACTTGATAGCGTTGTTAGCATCATTCTTCTGGATATACATCATACCCTTGTTGGCAAGAGCTACGAAGTTCTTAGGATCCTTAGCGATAGCTGCATCCAAAAGCTCAGTCTGCTCTTTCTCCATCTTCAAGGCAGAATACATAGAGTTCAAGCCATCGAGCATTACCTCATTAGATGGATCCTTAGCATAGAGATCCTTCAGCTTGTTAACGTAGTTCAAAGAGTCTTCCTTAGTCTTCAAACCATCCTTCATTACATAGAGCTTGAGGTTAAGAGCATCCTTAGCCTCCTTCTCGCTTGTCATGGCAATGTCGCAATACTTCTCGCAACGAGCAGCATCCTTAGCCTGATAAGCATAACGAGCTGCGAAGAGAGCAACCTGACCGATATACTCCTTCTCACCTTCCTTCTGCTTAGCATCAATAGATGCGAAGAGAGGCTCAGCATCAGTATCCAAGAATGCACCCCAATACTTCAAAACATCATCAGCCTTATTGTTCTGAGCTGCAGTCTGACCTGCATTTACAAGCTGCTGGCGAGCACCCCAAACGCGGGTAGCATTGCCATTGAACTTAGGAGACACCTTACCCTTTGCATTAGGAAGCTGATCGTACTTGTAGCACTCGATAGCGTTCATCAAAGCATTGTAAGCGCCCTCGTTCATTACATTCTCATCAACAGGATCATTCTTCTTCATGAGCTGATTGGTCTGCTGAATAGACTGCTGATCGTTGAAATCCTTCATACCAAGGTCTACCAACTTGTTGTAAGCCTTAGCCTTCTCTGCATCATTAGCAAACTGACCCAAGTTCTGCTTTACCAAAGCCTCAGCCTCAGCATAAGTCTTTGCCTTCATGACAGCCTTGAGTGCATCACTGTCACCTGCGAATGCTGATGTGGCACCTAGTACCAACATAGCAGCTACGATTAACTTTTTCATTTTGTTTAAAGTTTAAAAAGTTGAAATTTATAATTTTTTACGCTTCGTCAATATGATATGAACGAGTGTTCAGGGGATTACTCCTGAACATTCTCGTCATCTTGATTCTCCAACTCAGCTTCTGCCTCAGCTGCTTCTTCAGCAGTCTTGGCACCAACTGTATCGTTTTCTATTTCCTCGCTCTTCTTTGCCCAAGCTGAACGGCTTTCCTCTTCTACCGAAGCTTCGAGTTCAGAACTCATCACCTTACATACGCTAGCAATGACATCATTCTTCTTAGCCAGATTGATGAGGCGGACACCCTGAGTTGCACGACCCATGATACGGCAATCGGCAACAGCAAGACGAATCACGATTCCACTCTGATTGATAATCATGAGGTCGTTATCATCGGTTACGTTCTTGATAGCTACCAGACGACCGGTCTTTTCTGTAATGTTAAGAGTCTTCACACCCTTACCGCCACGGTTGGTTACACGGTAATCTACTACGTCAGAACGCTTACCATAACCCTGCTCGCTGACAACCATCACGGTTTCCTTCTCAGGATCATTGACTACAATCATACCAATCAAGGCATCATCGCCCTCATCAAGACGCATACCGCGGACACCGGTAGAAGTACGTCCCATGGTACGGATCTGACTCTCATCAAAACGAACGGCACGACCGTTTCTGTTGGCAAGAATCAACTCGTTATGACCATTTGTCAAACGAACATCTACCACCTCATCACCCTCTACGATGTTGATAGCAATCACACCGTTAGTACGTGGACGTGAATATGCCTCGAGACATGTTTTCTTTACTGTACCATTCTTGGTAGCAAAGACTACATAGTGATTATTGATAAATTCGGCATCATTCAAGCCTCTCAGGCGGAGGAATGCATTTACCTGATCATCATTCTCGATATTGAGGAGGTTCTGGATGGCACGACCCTTTGAATTGCGGTCGCCCTCAGGAATCTCATAGCACTTGAGCCAGTAGCAACGTCCCTTCTTGGTGAAGAACAGCATAGTCTGGTGCATGGTTGCAGGATAGATATACTCTGTAAAGTCCTTATCACGAGTACGTGCACCCTTAGAACCTACACCTCCACGAGCCTGTTCACGGAACTCTGACAATGGAGTACGCTTGATATAACCAAGGTGACTCACGGTAATAACCACAGGATCATTTGGATAGAAATCCTCTGGATTGAACTCATGATCATCTGGCTTAATCATGGTACGGCGAGCGTCACCATACTTTTCCTTCACCTCATTGAGTTCATCCTTCATTACCTTCTTGCAAAGCTCAGGGTCATTCAAGATCTGATTCAAGTAATCGATGGTCTTCATCAACTCATTGAACTCGTTATGCAACTGTTCCAGACGCAAGCCTGTCAACTGACTGAGTCGCATATCAACAATTGCCTTACTCTGCAGTTCATCCAGTTCAAAACGCTTCTCCAAGTTGCGCTGAGCATCAGATGGAGTCTTGCTGGCACGAATGATATGTACTACCTCATCAATATTATCACAAGCGATAATCAGACCTTCAAGAATGTGAGCACGCTCCTGTGCCTTCTTCAACTCGAACTGAGTACGACGGATTGTTACATCATGACGATGGTCAACGAAGTACTTCACGCATTCCTTCAAACTCAAAAGGCGCGGACGGCCATTGACCAAAGCAATGCAATTCACTGAGAATGAACTCTGAAGAGCTGTCAACTTGAAGAGTTTGTTCAAGAGTACATTGGCATTGGAATCACGTTTTACATCAACAACGATTCGCATACCCTGACGACCGGACTCATCGTTCACGTTAGCAATTCCATCAACCTTACCTTCCTTGGCAAGATCGGCAATTGCCATTACAAGCTGCTCCTTGTTAACTCCGTAAGGAATCTCAGTGATTACAATCTTATCATGGCTTTCACCGCTTTCTATTTCGGCAGTAGCACGAACCACGATTCTACCCTTACCTGTCTCGTAGGCATCCTTCACTCCCTGGATACCATAGATAGTAGCACCTGTAGGGAAGTCTGGAGCAGGAATATACTGCATCAAGCCATCAGTATCGATATCAGGATTATCGATATAAGCACAGCAACCATCAATCACCTCGCCCAAGTTATGGGTAGGGATATTTGTAGCCATACCTACAGCAATACCATTACCGCCATTCACAAGGAGATTAGGAATCTTTGTAGGCATGACGGTAGGCTCCTGGAGCGTATCATCAAAGTTGTTCATCATGTCTACGGTCTCCTTATCGAGGTCGTCCATGATGTGTTCACCCATCTTGGAAAGACGGCACTCTGTATAACGCATAGCTGCAGGAGAGTCACCATCCACAGAACCGAAGTTACCCTGTCCGTCGATGAGAGTATATCGCATATTCCATTCCTGGCCCATACGAACCAAGGCACCATATACGGAAGAGTCACCGTGTGGGTGGTACTTACCGAGTACCTCACCTACAACACGCGCACATTTCTTATATGGTTTGTCACTGGTGTTTCCAATTCCCAGCATACCGTAAAGAATACGGCGGTGCACAGGCTTGAAACCATCACGTACATCAGGAAGGGCACGAGCCACAATCACTGACATCGAATAGTCGATGTAGCTAGACTTCATCTCCTCCTCAATGTTGATTTTCATGATTCTATCATGATCCATTGTCTGATTTTCGTCCATTTCTTATATTAATGTTTATGTATTTTTATTACCATGATTTTAATGGAAAATCGCTCAGAAGGGCATTTATTTGCGTTCTAAGCCGTTTTGCCTCTCCAAAAATCTCGACAAAGATACAAAAAAATATCCATACTCAAACGCTTTACAGGCAAAAAAAATGAATCTTTTAGCATTATTTGTCTTTTGAGGAAGAAAAAAAGTTGGCTGGAGGTTTGCAAATACCAAAATTATTTGTAACTTTGCACTACTTTATTAAAAAAGGAACATAGAATATGCAAAATCCATTTGAACATATACAGAAGATTCTAGCACAGTGTGGCGAGAATGTAGCTCGTCGCCATGGCAACAAGATTACGATAGAACATCTAATCTTGGAATTCGTGCGAAAGAATAAAGAGATAAACCACATATTGGAGACAGGATTCAGGGTCGACATCAACGTTCTTGAAAATTCACTCAATCAAGAAATTGCGAAAGAACCAAATTGCGACTCAGAAGAATCTGAACTGGGAACTCCTTCTTTGGACGCAACAGCTTCCGAGCTGATGCGTAGTGCAATTAAGGAGGCTTATATCTGCGACAATTCACCTTATGTGGAGCCTAAGCATGTACTTCTGGCTCTGCTGAAACAGAACAATAATCCTATTTCCAATTTGCTTTCCGGCAATGGAATCACCTACGATAGTCTCAGAGATTATCTGAAAAACCAGAACAGGAAAGCGGATGATGAAGCAAAACATCAGGCAGAAGAGATTGCTGAGGCTGAAGATTCAGAAATGGAACATGGAGAGATTACTGAAACAGACATAGAGGATACTCATGCAGAAAGTGAGTTGGCTGTAGATGAAAACAACGAGAATGAAGAAGTTGAAACAGAAGAAGATATGGAACAGAAAAGTAAACGTCCGAAAGCTAACCTCCTGGATTCTGACGATGAGCCCCTGGACCTCAACAGCAATCCTGAAGACAACAAGAAAACGGCTAAGAAAGAGGAGAAAAAGACAAAGACAAACACTCCTTTCATCGACAAATATGGTCACGATTTAACTCAGGATGCAGCTAAGGGAATTCTCGACCCTATGGTTGGAAGAGAAAACGAGGTACAGAGAGTGATGGAGATTCTGGGACGCCGCAAGAAAAACAATCCTGTTCTCATTGGTGAACCAGGCGTGGGTAAGAGTGCTATCGTTGAAGGGTTAGCCCAACTCATCAAGAACCACCAGTCTGCCCCACTCCTCTTTGATAAGCGTGTTATCAGCCTCGATCTTACGGGTCTTGTCGCAGGCACTAAATATCGCGGTTCCTTCGAAGAGCGTATCAAGGGAATCGTGAACGAACTGGAGACGCACCCGGAAATAATCCTCTTCATAGATGAGATTCATACGCTCATCGGTGCAGGAGGAGCTGAAGGAGCCATGGATGCAGCCAACATTCTGAAACCGGCTCTGGCTCGTGGAGTAATACAATGCATCGGTGCAACAACACTGGATGAATATCGCAAGAGTATTGAGAAAGACGGTGCACTGGAAAGACGATTTCAAAAGATAATCATCAATCCGACAACGCCAGAGGAGACACTGCGGATACTTCATAACATCAAGAACACCTATGAGAAATTCCATGAGGTTACCTATAGTGATGAAGCATTGGAAGCATGTGTGAAACTGACTGACAGATATGTTACTGACCGTTTCTTCCCAGACAAGGCCATAGATATTCTTGACGAGGTCGGCTCGCGCGTACATCTTAAAAATGCAAGCATTCCTGATGACATTCTGGAATTGGAGCATAATATAGAAGTATTGATTACAAATAAGCAAAATGCTGTAGCGAATCAAAACTACGAATTGGCCGCTGCTTATCGTGACCAGCAAGCCCAAATGGAGAAGATGCTGACACGTGCCAGAGAAAAATGGCAAAACGGTGAAAGCGACAGTCATCGCACACCAGTAGAAGTAGATGACATTACTGCCGTGGTGAGCAAAATGACTGGTGTTCCGGTACAACGTATGGCTGAGGCTGAGAATAGCAGACTCTTGAAGATGGCAGAAAAATTGAAGAGTAAGGTCATCGCACAAGATAATGCCGTAGACAAGATTGTAAAAGCTATACAGCGCAATCGTATCGGCTTGCGAGATCCAAATCATCCAATAGGAGTATTCATGTTCCTGGGTCCTACAGGTGTTGGAAAGACATATCTGGCAAAAAAACTTGCTGAAGAAGTTTACGGAGATTCCAATGCACTGATCCGCATAGACATGAGCGAATACGCTGATGAGTTCAACTCATCCAGACTGGTAGGTGCACCTCCGGGATACGTAGGATATAATGAAGGTGGTCAACTTACCGAGAAGGTTAGACGCAAGCCTTACAGCATCGTCTTACTCGATGAGATAGAGAAAGCTAGCGGCAAGATTTTCAACATGCTTCTGCAGGTACTTGACGAAGGTAGACTCACAGATGGCAACGGCCGTCTCATCGACTTCCGCAATACCATCATCATTATGACTTCGAATGCCGGAACCCGTCAGCTAAAAGAGTTCGGTAAAGGCGTCGGCTTCAAGTCTGGCAGTATAGGTAATGTTGCTACCATGTCGGATACGGACAAGGAATACGCCCGCAATGTGATACAGAAGAGTCTGAGCAAGCAGTTTGCACCAGAATTTCTGAATCGCCTTGACGAGATTATCACCTTCGACCAGCTCGACATCAATGCCATCAAGCGAATCATTGACCTGGAACTCAGTTCGCTCATCAAGCGCATCAACGATATGGGCTATGGCTTCCAGATAACAGAAAAGGCAAAGCAGCTGGTTGCCGAGAAGGGATATGACGTGCAGTTTGGTGCTCGTCCATTGAAGCGCGCCATCCAAACCTATATAGAAGATGGAGTCTGCGAGCTGCTGATGCAGGGTAAATTGGAAAAAGGAAGCATCATCAATGTCGGGAAATGCCCTGGTAAGGATGAGTTGACTTTCAAATAAAAAAGGAAGAATCAATAACACTTCATTAAAAACATAAAGCGAAGCCCCTGTGCCTAAAAGAAGAGCACAGGGGCTTTACTTTTTAAAGTATCATTCTACAAGCTATTATTAAGCGCCATCAAGGCAAGTACAGCCTCATTGTATTCATTGACAACATCAGCTTGTTTCATTCTCATATCGATTGCCTCGTTCAAGGCATTCACATATTCCACATAATTGATTTCACCATTCTCATATTCCGTGATACTCAGACGAACTATCTCATTGGCTTTATCAATATTCTCTCCGCTGTAATATTGCAACTTCTTAGTGGCATTCTGCAAACGGTTATACCCCAACCGGTAATCACGTTCTTTCTCGCGGCGTTCCTGCTGCATATTCAGCTCTGCCAGCTCCCGAGCTTTCCTTGCAGCCTTCACCTTGGCCTTGGTTGCCCCATAAAAAAGAGGTACACCCACACCAATTTCAAAACCGAAGAAATTACCCTCTGTAAAACGCTGACGGTCGATATGATATGGATCCCAACTGGAAATCAGCAACTGCGAACGCAAAGCCAGAGAAAGCGAAGGCGCATACCCAGTCTTGGCACTTTTTATCTCCTGATCGAGTACCTTCAGGCGGTCCTGCTGATACTGGGCATCAGCCGTCTGCTGATAATAAAACGAACTACTGATAGATGAATCCAATATAATAAGATGAGATTCTGACGGCAATATAGGCTGATCAGAATTCAGAAGATTCATTAAAATCATCTGTTGATTCTCTGCCTCCGACTTCACATTTCTCATCTCCACCTGATTCTCATCACGCAGACGCTCTGAGGTAAGTACTTCCAACTGGCGGGTTTCTCCCGCCTTGTATCGTTTGCCGGCAATATCACAATAACGATTCAGTATAGAATCAAGACGTTGAAGAATACTCAGACGATAGGTCTGATACAGCATCGCATAATAAGTAGAAGCGATTTCCTGCTTCAACTGTTGCCTGGACACATTCAATCTGCTTTTTTCAGCCTGCGTCTCTGCTTTCAACTGTTTCTTCCTAGCTGCATAGACAGTAGGAAAATCGATGCTCTGAGAGAAGGTAAGTCCATTATCTGTATCACCGCTCGAAGCAGGATTCTGAGAGAAAGCCACCTCGGTTTTATCTACATCCCAAGCTGTTCCTTCCATTACCTTGGCACGTTCTATCGTTTTTCTCCCTGCCTGAAGCGAGAGATTCTGCTGTTCAGCCAGATCAAAACACTGCTGCAAAGTCATTTTCTTCCCAGGCAGACTCGCATCAAAAAACTGGGCATGAACTGTTCCTGGCAGCAGCAATGTCATGACCGAGAATATTACCTTTCTAAATGTTCCTATATACTTCTTCATGATAAGTTATTTTTTAGTAAAAGTCTTGTAGATGGCTGGCAATACAAGCAATGTGAGCAACGTACTTGTTATCAAACCACCTATCACTACAGTAGCCAACGGGCGCTGCACCTCTGCACCATCGCCCTGCGAAAGCGCCATTGGCAAGAAGCCCATAGAAGCAACAAGTGCTGTCATTAAGACAGGGCGCAAACGAACCATACAACTCTCGATGATACGATGATGGATAATCTCCGAGAAGTTGCTGGATGTCTTATCAAGAGAAGCCTTCTCTTCCCGCTGCATCTGATTCATCTGTCCGATGAGTACAATACCATTGAGAACAGCCACACCAAAAAGGGCTATGAATCCAACACCAGCCGAAATACTAAACGGCATTCCCCTGAACCATAAAGCCCAAACACCACCGATTGCTGCCAAAGGAATGGCAGAGAACACGAAGAGTGACTCACGAACATTCTTGACCGTAGCATAAAGCAGCAGCAAGATGATGACAAGCGCTATCGGTATTACCACCATCAAACGCTGGGTAGCACTCTGGAGATTTTCAAATTCGCCACCATAATTATAATAGTAGCCCTCCGGCAGCTTCAACTTTTCATCAAGAATTTCCTGAATATCCTCTACAGTACTCTGCACGTCTCTCCCCTTCACATTGAATCCCACATAGATGCGACGGGCACCATTTTCATGAGATACCTGTGCTGGAGCCGGTTCGTATACGATATCAGCTACCTGCGAAAGCGGAATCTTGGAGCCATCAGACAAAGGAATACTCAATTTCTGCAGAGACTCTGCATTACGTTGAGAAGGATCCATACGAAGCACAACATCAAACTTCTTATCACCTTCATATAGTGCACCAGCTACAGCTCCGGCAAAAGTGGTTTCCAAAACCTGATTGATTTCATCTACGCTCACTCCATAAGAAGCCATGCGTTCATGATTGTATTTCACCTGAATCTGAGGCAAACCCGATACTTCCTCTACAAAAATGCCACTCACGCCCGGTACACGCTCTATCAACTTCTTTACCTTTCCGGCTTCAGAAGTCAAGACATCAAGGTTTTCACCGAAGATTTTGATAGCCACGTCCTGTTTGATACCCGTCAGCAACTCATTGTTACGCATCTGTATCGGCTGCGAAATCTCAGCTTCCAGACCAGGAATCGCCTTCAAGGTCTCCTCCATCTTCTCCATCAACTCCGGAGTAGTTTCTGCAGACGTCCATTCTGCCTTCGGTTTGAGGGCAATCATGATGTCAGCACGTTCTACAGGCATCGGGTCTGTAGGAATCTCTGCACTACCAATGCGGCTCACCACCTGTTTGACTTCCGGATACTGCGCCATCAACAGCTTCTCTGCCTTGGTACAGCTCTCTACCATCTGAGAGAGCGAAGTTCCTTGTGACATACTCATCTCTACAGCGAAATCACCTTCTTCCAAACTAGGAATAAACTCACCTCCAAGGAATTTGAAACCAACGATACTCACACAGAACAATCCGACAGCAGCAGTAATGACATCTTTATTGCGAGCCAGCACCCAGTCGAGAACCGGCCGATACCACCCCTGGAGCTTCTCTATCATCTTGTCAGAGAATGTTTTTCGGTTATGTACTTTGCGACTCAACAACAGTGAGCTGAGCATTGGCACATAGGTAAGCGAAAGAATGAAAGCACCAAGAATGGCGAAGAAAACAGTCAGCGCCATCGGACGGAACATCTTGCCTTCAATCCCCACCAAGGTCATCAGCGGAATATACACTATCATAATCATGATTTCACCGAACGCAGCACTCTGTCGGATGCGTGAAGCTGAAAAATGCACCTCTTCATCCATCTGCCTCTGGGTAAGGGCAAATGGAATGTTCTGTCCGCCACTCTTACTTTGAGCCAGATAAGCTGCCCTCACTTCGGGCTGTGAAAAATGACCTGTATTAATATGTGTAACTACCGCCTCAACAATGATAACGGCTGAATCCACTATCATTCCAAAGTCAATAGCTCCGAGCGACATCAGGTTGCCATCAATACCGAAAGTCTTCATCATACCGAAGGCAAAGAGCATACTGAGCGGAATCACGCTGGCAACCACCAAACCTGCACGCCAATTACCCAAAAAGATAACCAGCACAAAGATAACAATGAGTCCACCTTCTATCAGGTTTCTGGCAATGGTACCCTCTACTCTATCCACCAGGTTGGTACGGTCAATGAATGGTTCTATCACAACGCCTTCCGGCAGCGATTTCTGAATCTGCTGAATACGCTCCTTCACATTGTGGCTTACTTCCTGAAAGTTCTCGCCTTTCAGCATGATGGCGATACCAGCCACAACCTCACCTTCTCCATTACGGGTAACAGCACCAAATCTCGTCGCATGTCCTAACTGAACCTTAGCTATATCGCTCACCTTAACCGGTGTACCGCCAACAGTCTTCACCGTGATATTGGCAATATCCTCCAAACTCTTGACGGTTCCGATACCACGGATATAATATTGGTTGGCATTTTCTTCAATATAGCTTCCACCGGTATTGGCATTGTTCTTTTCCAGCGCATCAAACACTTCGCTAACGGTAATATTGTTGGCATTCAGCTGGTCTGTATTCACAGCCACCTCATATTGCTTCACATAACCGCCCCAACCACTCACTTCAGCTACACCGGGAGTTCCTGAAAGCTGCTTTCTTACTATCCAGTCCTGCAAAGTGCGCAATTGCGTAAGCGAGTATTTATGCTCATATCCTTCCTTGGCTCTTACCGTATAATGGTAGATTTCACCCAATCCGGTAGCAATCGGTCCCATTTCAGTATCAGTATTCTTTGGCAACTCTTTCTCTACCTGAGTCAGTACTTGGCTCACCTGCGAACGAGCCCAATAGATATCTGCTTGATCATCAAACACCAAGGTGATAACGGAGAGACCACTACGGGAAATACTTCTACGTTCCTGAAGCCTAGGAATATTGGCAAGCGCCATTTCCACAGGAGTGGTAACATATTGTTCCACTTCCTGCGCTCCGAGAGAAGGGGCTTGGGTTATCACCTGTACCTGATTATCGGTAATATCAGGAGTAGAATCGAAAGGAAGATGAACAAGCGACCAGATGCCCCATACCATTAGGGCTATAGAGAGAACTCCAATCACCAGCTTATGGCGAATGGAATAAGTAATCAATTTCTGAAACATAAGCTTTAATCTAAAATCTTTTACTGTCTATTGATGAATCATCAACTAAAGCTTAGTGAGCATGTTCACCATGTTCTCCTGTAAGCGATGCGAGATAAAACGCATTGTCGGTAACTATCTTCTTGCCAGCCTTCAGATGGTCGCAAAGCTTCACTTCTGTAAATCCACCGCCTGTTACGCCAGTGCTAACCTCATGTCGGGAGAAACTATACTCACCCTTCTTTGGTTCTCCATTGAGAGCAAAGACGTACTGCTTACCATCGGTAGAAACAATTGCTTCAGAAGGCAAGGCAAGACATCGCTGTGAACCAGTAGCAATCTGTCCACTCACATACATACCATCAAAGAGCTTGATATGATTGATACGACTTGTTTTCAATGACGCGTCATCCATTTTTACATGAACAGCAACAGATTTCGAACCGTCGTTAAAGTATTGGTTCATACCATAAACTGTACCAGACAGCTTGACTCCAGGTTGATTGGTCAAAGAGAAAGTTACGCGATTACCCACCTTCACCTTGGCGAGATCTTTCTCGAAAACATTCAGATCACATTCCACAGCCTGAGTATTACGAATCTTCATCAGCGGAGTCTGCATATCAGCATAACTGCCCAGACTTGCAGTCAGCTGACTGACCACACCAGAGATAGGAGCATGAAGAGGAAAAGCCGTGGTAAACTTACCTTTGGCAACCGCCGAAGTAGAAATACCCATCTGAGCGAGCTGTCTACCTATACCCAGGAGATTAGCATGAGCTACCTGATAATCTTTCTGCGCCTGCTGCAAAGTGCGCTTTACTCCAGCCCCCTGCTTACTGAGCAAGAGCTGTCGTTCCATGTCAACCTTGGCAAGTTCAGCCTCCTTATAGGCAGTAAAATACTCACGCTGCAGACTAACCACATCGGTATTCTCCACTGTAGCAACCACCTGTCCTTTCTTGACCAGCTGACCTTCTTTCACATAGATGGCCTTTACCACGCCACCCATTAACGCAGCCACTTCTCCTATATCCTGGGCACGCAAGACGAGTGCTCCTTTGGCAGAAATCGTAGCATCCATTTCTCTATTCTGAGCCATTCCCATCTTCAAATCAACAGCGTTCACCTGTTTTTCAGTTAAAGGGATATGGTCGAAATCTACTTCCTCTTCGTGCTCATGATCCTCATGTGCATGCGCTTCCTGGCCAGTCTGCTTTGCAAAGAAAGCAAATCCAGCCCATGCTATCGCTGTGATAGCGACAACAAAAATGATTCTTTTCATAAATGATTATATTCTTTTATTATTTTTGATTGAAAAACTACCCAAAAACAATAAAAGAAGGAGGTCCTCGCCTACTATAGCCTGCCGACAAGCCATCAGAAAGTGGGCTTGCCGCAATATGCTGCCATCTTACAGTTGTAAGTAAATGACATGGAATGAATTCATAGGAATCATGCAGAAAAAGAGCAGAAAAAGATTGCAGAGCATCATCTGAATTAAATTCTTTAATGCTCTTTGTCACCTTAGAACTGACCACAAACTGATGCATCAGCCTTACACTACAGTTCTCACGGTCACCTTCGTTCTCCTGATCATGGTGCTCAGTATGCTCATCATTGATATTGCCGTCCTGCTCACATTGTTCTTCTACCATACAGATACGCCCCATGTGGTGATGATGGGTCATCACCGTAGATAGCATGATACTCATAGTGGCTATCCAAAGACAGAATATGTACAGTATTCTTTTCTGCATACTTAATTTTTCCGCAAAATTACAGAAAAAAAGGTTAACCACCAAGAATAACAGATGTTTTTATAGCATTTTTTCTTAAAAAAATAAAAAGACCTATACCCGAATCAAAATTATAGGCCTATTTATAAGTATAATTTAGTAACTTTGCAATCAAAATTAGTACAAATATAGAAATGAAAAAGATTTTTGCAGTTTTACAATTACTCCTAGTAGTAATGTTGGCGCAGGCGCAGATGGTGAACCCTGTCAAGTTCTCTACTTCGCTCAAGACCAATGGTACCGCAATAGCGGAAATCGTATTTAATGGTAAAATCCAATCGGGATGGCATGTCTATTCTACAGGATTGGGAGCAGACGGACCTATCTCAGCTACTTTCAATGTCAACAAGATGGATGGTGTAGAGTTGGTTGGCAAACTTCAAGCTCGTGGTAACGAGATTAGCAAGTTTGACCCACTCTTCGAGATGAAGCTACGTTATTTTGAAGGCAGCGTTACCTTCGTTCAGAAAGTGAAGTTCGTCAAGCCAAACTACCATATCGATGCATACGTTGAATACGGTGCGTGCAGCGACCAGAATTGCCTTCCTCCTAGCGAGGCAAGTTTCAAGAAGAGTGGAAAATCTCCAGCAGTAGATGGCAAAGCTGAGACAGACAGTAAGGAAGCTACCAAGGCTAACGGTCCTGAAGTCATTGATGTCGTCAAGGCCAACACCGACTCTTCTTCACTTCAGGGAGTAGCTGAAAAGATGGACAGTACAGCCAATATCGATGCTGCATTCTCTGTAGATAGTGATGACGCAAAGGCCTGGTGGGCTCCGGTAGTAAAAGAGCTTCAGACTTTCGGTGGCAATAACGACATTGCAAACCACTCACTCTTCTATATCTTTATCATTGGCTTTGTAGGCGGACTTCTAGCACTTGTCATGCCATGTATCTGGCCTATCATCCCTATGACAGTAAGCTTCTTCCTCAAACGAGCTAAGAACGATAAGAAAAAGGGTATTCGCGATGCTTGTACATACGGATTGAGCATTGTTGTCATCTATTTGGTTCTCGGTCTTGCCGTTACAGCCATTGCAGGTCCTAGCACCTTGAATGCACTCAGCACCAGTGCTGTATTCAATATCATCCTCTTCCTTCTTTTGGCAGTTTTCGCCTTCTCATTCTTCGGATGGTTTGAAATCAAATTGCCAGACAGTTGGGGAAATGCCGTAGACAGCAAGGCTTCCAGCACTACAGGTATGATCAGCATCTTCCTGATGGCTTTCACACTCGTGCTCGTAAGTTTCTCTTGTACCGCTCCTATCATCGGATTGCTTTTAGTACAGACTGTTACTTCTGGCGATTGGTTGGCACCTACCATCGGTATGTTTGGTTTCGCTCTTGCCTTGGCACTTCCATTTACCCTCTTCGCCTTGTTCCCATCATGGTTGAAGTCTGCTCCAAAGTCAGGTTCATGGATGGAAACAGTAAAGATTGTTCTCGGCTTTATCGAGTTGGCTTTCTCTTTGAAGTTCCTCTCTGTTGCCGATTTGGCATACGGCTGGCACATCCTTGACCGTGAGGTATTCCTCTCTCTCTGGATTGTCATCTTCGGTCTCTTGGGTCTCTATCTCATCGGCAAGTTGAAATTCCAGGTGGATGCCATTGGTGGCGACATCCAGAAGCCTATGCCTGTACCTTGCATCATGCTCGGTCTCTGCTCTTTGGCTTTCTCTGTATATATGATTCCTGGACTTTGGGGTGCACCTTGCAAAGCTGTCAGCGCTTTCGCTCCACCTATCAATACACAGGATTTCAATCTCAATACCAAGACTGTAGAACCTGCTTACAAGGACTACGAAACCGGTATGGCAGCAGCTAAGGCAGCAGGTAAGCCAGTACTCATAGACTTCAC
>ERZ869991.371-NODE-371-length-15346-cov-5.457201_pt1 | contig 15346 bp, 9 predicted proteins | sample MGYA00520862_ERZ869991 | MGnify/ENA primary metagenome ERZ869991 (study PRJEB32232, sample SAMN07284978) | human gut metagenome | biome: human-associated habitat; material: feces | host: Homo sapiens | place: Tanzania | collected 2014-08-11 ...
GTCGACAGGATCGCTAGACGTCTCTGTAGATGCAGAGTCATAATTATCTTCAGAAACAGAAGGTTGCTCCTCAGCATAGCTATCCTGAGTGGAGCTATCCTCCAAAGCTAAAGCACTTTCAGGCAAGTTGTACCCTTCACGATATTTATTTACCGCAGCTTGAGCTCTTTCTAAATCAACATCTTTTACTTCTAACCGCCCTCGAGTGCTGCGATAGGCAATATCTTGAGAACTTAGTACCGTGCAAGCTTCTACAGGGCTGAAGTCACCCAGAGGCAAAACGACCCATTTTTCCTTCACGGCTGTCTTTGCTGCTACAGCTGAACTGGAAGGTGAAGGACTGACTTTAGCTTGTTGTTCATCATCTCCGCTACCACAAGTAATAAACGATAGACAAATAAACATCAGCAAAATGATAGCCGCCACGACACCAACCAAATGCAAATTAACTTTTTGCATTATGGCTCGCAAGCGTTCTATGTTGGGGATGCGTTCTTCTAAAGCGTTTTCTACTATAACGGAAGTGCGGCTAGGAGAAGCGAAGAGATTGCGCAACACCGGAGGCATAGTCCAACGGCTGCTGTCTTCGGCAGAAAGCCCCTCAAAGTCGTGTTCTACTTGCTTGATAAGCTGAATTTCTTTGCCACAATCGCCACACATAAATATGTGCAAACGAATGTTGCGCTGTTCTTCTTTGCTCTGTTGCCTATCACCGACAGAGTAGCGGAACAATTGCTCATGAGTAGGATGAGCGTCATAAACAGGCTTAAACCCGCTTTTAGCCAACTCGCTCAAAGGACGCATAAGATCGTGTAAGCGTCTAACCTCTTCACGGCAAAACTGGCATTCAGTTAAGTGGGCCTCTACTTCGGCTCGATTCGCTTTAGCCAAGGAACGCTCCGCGTAGGGTACCAACATAGCCTTTATATATTCGTTTTGGCAAATTTCTGCGCCATTTTTCTTGGGTCTCACAATATTTCTACCATCCAGCTATCGTCGAATCTGTCTAAAAATACACCCTTTTTATAGAAAGTGAAAAGCGGAAAACTTTTAATTAGGGCGTTGCTCGCCACCTAGGCTCAATAAACCTCGCAGAAGGCGCAAGCCAATCTCTCCTGCAGAAGTTACTTCCAATTTCTGGCACAACTCAGCAAATGAGCAATTGGCGAAATAACGCATAACTACAGTCCGGTAAGCCTCTAAATCGGTGACTGCCAATTTTCTTAAACCAGCGACTATCGCCTGAGCTTTGCGAGACAACTGGGCTGGAGCCGTAGGAACGGCAGAAACCGGTTCTTTTTCCGGAATATCCTCAGAAGGGCTCAAAGCCGGAGCTAAATGAACATTATTTCTAGGTATACGCGACGAAATAGCAGCTTTAGTGCCAGAATCAGTGCGCAACAGTTGAGCTTGATTAGAATTATTTCCCAAAGTACCGGCACGCCGCACTTCAGTGCTTCCGACACTTGTAGCCCCTGTCAAGCTGTCACTTTGGCGCATATATACAGGCCCTTTAACGCCTCCTGTTTTTGCAGCAGAATTGCGTTCACGATTTGCCACATCTTCTTTGCCACTTAGGCTTCTGGTCGCCGGTATGCCAGATATTCTCATCTTAGGTTTGGGAATATCTTCAAAAAAAAGACTATCTTTGGTTTGGGTACTATAGTCCTGGCTTCTGTAATTGGTTGAAGTTGAAGCCTTATGTCCGGGCTCGTCATCTAAAAAAAGACTGCGCTCTCGGCTACTGTCTTTTAAACTTTCGTTATTATCCTTCGGCTGATCCAAAGTGTCCTGAATACGTTTAACAAAAGGCTCGGCACAATGACTGTAAAGATAAAGGCGGATACCTTTACTTAAGTCTATATCGGCAGCTTTATTGACAAAATCAGTAAAAAAGCTATTAAGAAATTCTTTGCGACGACCACCGCTGCTAATTAAAGCCGGCGCTATACCTCCCCGCTCACTGGCTCTCTCTTGCAAATCGCGTTTTTCCAAAGCCACCAAGAGACTTTCAACATAGGGATAAAAAGTGCGCACCAAAATCTCGGCAGCTTCCTTGTCTCCGCTCTTAAAACGGCTAACTATTTCTGAAGTTGTTACAGACTCCTCACGCTTTAGCAACTCGATCAACTTCGTTTTAGATTCTTCATCGAGCGTTCGGCGCTCATCTTCTGATAAGGCAAAGTTATTGTCTGTAGAAGCTGCACTGTTAATTTTAGGCAATCGCTCCAAATAATCGATATCGCTCATAACATCATTCCTGAAGAAAACATTCCTCTTCAACTTCGACATTCATCGTCTTTGTTCCTTATTTCTTACAGAACGGCTTCGAACAAAAAATTTGAAACGCACTAGCAAATATTGTACAATTTTTCCCGGTACTTACTGTTTTTTTACTCGCTACCACAGCCAGTGCTCTCTTTGTAAAGGAACCGAACAAGCCTTGAATTACAATTACAAGCTATTAGGCGGCCTTGTAGGCCTTGTCGTTTGTTTTAACGTTTGTTGCTCAATATCTTCAGCCAACTTGCCAGCCCCTACTCCTAATCATTCGAAGCCCTGGCTGGCTCAAAACTTTGAGCTGCCCGGTGACCTTGATATAAGTGAGGACGAACCTTCTTCAGCTGAAAAGTCTCCAATTTCACTTCCGAAGTCAACTTCAAGTGATGAATCGCCCAGTCGTTCTCTGCCCAGCACCAATACTTCCAATTCTACGCCGACTTTAACAAACCAAGATCAAGTAGTTACCCTCCCTGCTTTAGATCATGATCGTCCGGTCGTTACAGATAGTCCGTCAGATAGTCAATCACCAACTTGGCAATCTATTCCGGCAGCCAAGATCGATTCTCCTGAAGATAAAGAAGAGATTTCCCCAAATTCCAATACCTTCCCTGAAGATGAAGATTTAGATATTCAGCGCCCTGAGCTGGCTCTAATTTCTTTCGACAATCATGGTTTGCTCAAAAAGACTTCACCTCCCCTTCTCTTAGAGCAAGCTCAACAAATAGTTTTTGATCCGGAAGTACTTTTTAATGCCAAAGTCACAAACAATTTGAGTGATGGCGAAAAGGCCGCTTTAATAAAGAATCTCGCTCTCTTTATGCAATCTGATTATGCTTCCAAAGTAATTCTGCCACGTAAAGTTCTTGTTGTTCGCCAAGAAGGCAAAAACTTGCTAGGCCATTTATATGATTTAGAGCTTTTGGATGAGCGCGAAGTTCGAGCTCCCTTAGCCAAAGGCAAAGGGTGGCAAAATTTATGTGATCAGGCTCTTCAAGAGTGGGGCGGCCTCCATGGGGTTGTGGTCAACATGGAAAGCAAGCAATACCACCAACCTGGAGCGAATCATCTTTCTACGAATAGTCGTCTTTATGCCTTTAAAGATGAGAAACTTGCCAAACGCAAAGGATATGAACCTTGCGCAGTTTGCTTTCCTAAAGACGATCCATATTTGAGTATGAGTAGACAAGATCGGGAACTTTCTAAAGAGGGAGCTTCTCAAGTTCAGAGTCGTTACAGCTTAAGCCAAGATCAAGAAGCTATAAGTCGAGTCCAAAAAATTGGCAGCAAACTCTTAGAAGGCAATGGTTTCTCACCAGATTTATGCGACTTCGTCGTACTCAATTCCCCAGAAGCGCAAGCTCTCTCCGTGCCAGGTGGGCCAGTCTTTGTTACCTCTGGATTATTAAAAATCTTGGAAAGCGACGACGAACTGGCCGCTGTTTTGGCTCACGAGTTTGCTCACATATTGCACAAACATGGTAACGCCAGCAAAATGCGTGGCAATTTGTCCAATATCTTGGGTACAGTTATGCGCTATACTACTCGAAGCTATTGGGGATATTTAGGTTCACAAAAAGCAACAGACTTAATAAATAAGGGCTTTTCGCGTGAGCAAGAATATGAAGCCGATCGCAGCGCCGTGCAACTTTCTTTCGCTGCCGGTTACAATCCTCAAGAATTTTGCGCCACCCTAGAAAAGCTCGAATTGTACCAGCAAGAATCTGGACAAGCCAAACTTCATATTCCTTGGTTTAGCACCCATCCTACTTCAGGCCAAAGAATTCAAGAAATTAAGAAAGTTTGTCAAGATATAGAGCCTTTACAAAAAGAGGCCGAATTTGCTCAAAAACAAGGAGACAAGGATTATGCTTTGACTTTACGTCACAGTTCCTGGCAATATCTTAAAGACAAACGCAATATCGATGAGCTTTGCCGCAGTTACAACAAACTAAACTGGGATATTTTACATGCCAGTAAAGGATTTTAGAGCCTTGTGCCTAAAAAATGGCGGCGTGAGCTTTTCTACATGCTAGGCGAGAGGAAATTTGCAAATGCTCAATACTGAAGGCGTATTTTTAGAATATAAAGCCGCCACCGGAGAAGTGCTTTCTTACCAAACGATAATGCACTCCAAACAAAAGACAGAAGAGAACAACGAAGAGATCAGCAATACTGACGTCGTTATGGAGATGTATACTGATCAGAAGGTGACCAAAGTTTCCGGAACAACCTTCGACGTAGACGTCAATGTGACTGATGGCTTCATTGAGCGCAATAATCAAAGGCTTCCTTTGCCTGCTGTCGGTCAGACTATTGGCATGACCGTAGAGAAAACCGGACACATAACTCGCTCTACCGTCAATGCCAACATAAATCAACCCGTCTTTCCCAGCGGTTTGCAGCAAGTAGGCTCTTCTTGGACAGAAATTAAGCCTTTGGAAATTCCTTTAGGAGATAAAGGACAATCAGTCACTCTCGATTTAAAATTTGAGCATAAGCTAATCGGCTTAGATACAGAGCAAAATTACGACGTAGCCATTATCGAGACGTCTGCCGGCCCCATGAGTGCCGATATAAAAGATGGCATCAGTCAATCTGTACAAGTGAAAGCCAGAACAGCTTTCGCTTATAGGGCTGGACAAATGGTCAGCTCCCATCTTGAATCTAAAACTGTGGTCAAAGCTCCCGATTTGGTACTTACCAGCGTTCACACCATCGATACGGTGTTGAAAGCTTCCAGCTCTCCAGTGATTGACACTCCCAGTATCGCCGACAGCGCCTTCATTATCGGTGCCTAAAAACTCTAACCAATCGCTATACAGACTACAACAGCTTGAATTGCTTCTATTGATCAGTTTTTTGTAGTAGATAAACAAAAATGAGCTGCTGCCAATCCTCCACTTTGCGGATAGCAGCAGCTCATCTTTTTATATTTTTCAGTTCTATAACTTAACGCAAACAGTGCTCCACGATAGGCTGAATATAGTCGGCACGTTTTTCCTTAGGAAGTTGTTCTAAAGTTTCAAACATTTGGTCCACCAAAAGCATTTGCTGTTTTCGACGCAATTCAACAAGTTGATTGAGATAATTTTTTACCACCGCTTTGTTGGGATTATCAGAAGTAAGCTCTTTGGCAACTCTGCCTCGAAGTTCTTTAATAGACGCTCTGAGTTGTAGCATTTGGGGACGATACTTTTCTCTTACTTGTTTGGCTTCGGGAAATTTGTCTTCCTTATCTTTGCGACTTATAAAGTTGCCTTTGGGTAAGCTGTCCACAACATTAGCATTATTAGGCAGACATTTTACTAAACCGCACTCATTAATATTGACAGCAGTTTTTTGCACATTTCCATTTTCCGTAAAGTTGTTTCCTTCTTCTGCCAAAGCCACTCCGGAAGTAAGAGACAAAGTGCCTACCACAGCAACAAATAGCACAATCTTCTTAAACACAGAATTGTTAAACCTCTCTATCTCTTTTTAGTGCGCACCATCGGCAGCTTCATCGAAAGCCATATCCAAAAGCTCTTGAGACATTATATAATCTGGCTCGTAATCAGCATAAATAACGCTATTGCTCAGATCTTCGTTGGCATTATTGTTAAATTCATCAGCCAAAACATAATCTGTGTAGTACGGTTCATCACCGCTAAACTCAGTTCCAGACTCAATCGATTGTTCGGAACCTCTTTGTAATGTGGAATTGACCCCTGCAGCAGTATTGGTACTAACCATCAAGCTTACAGAATTAGGTGACGTGGCTACATTATTAGCGAAAGCACTCCAAAGCACAGCACCGCCAACCACAGTTAAAGATGCAGCAGCTGTAAAAACTTTCCAGTAATGCAAATACTTATTTTTAGCTTTTAACCTGGCTTCTAAATCGACAATCTTACCTTTATCTGATTCTTGCCCTACCTTCTTCCAAAAGCGTAGCTTAAAATCAGGAGCAGGTTCCAATTCTTGCGGGAAAGCCTCGCCCAAACGGTTCCATACTTCACTTAGAGAATGTTGATATTGTTGGCATCTAGAGCACTCTTCTAAATGTTTTTTTAGTTTGGAAGCATCAGGTTTGCTAAGAAGCCCGTCTTCATATTCCAATAATTTATCTATACACTCTTGACATTCTGTACTATCCGAAAAAGCAGCTTCTGAGCTTTCGTTACTTTTCATAAAGAGAGCACTCCTTTCTAACCAAATATCTTGCCTAAATACTTTTGTAAAGTCTGACGCGCCCGATGGATCCTAGATCTGACCGCAGCGACTGTAATGCCCAACGTTTCTGCGATTTCTTCATAAGTGAGATCGTAAAAACGGTTCATTATCAGCGGAGCTCTCATTTCTTCGTCAATCTTCAAGAGTGCCCGACGCAATTCACGGCTGACTTCCCCATATTCTACAGACTCTAGCGGAGAATCTCCAGGATCGGCAAAATCGCGTTGCATGGGGCGATCTCCGCCGTTATCCACAGGTTCATCTAGACTTATCTGAAGAGGAACATCTTTAGCTCGCTTCTTTCTTTCCTTAAAGCACTGATTCATAGTCACTTTATATATATAGGTGAAGAGACGAGCTCTGAGTTCGAATCTGGGCAAAGCCTTATATAATTGAAGGAAAACCTCCTGAGCAGTGTCTTCAGCTTCCTTAGCTGAACCGCCCTTGAATTTATAAATTAAATTCAGTACAGGACGATAATAAATAGTCATCAATTCATCAAACGCAGAGTCGTCGCCAGCCTGAAAACGAGCTAACAAAGCAGCATCGGCAGCTTCTTCCTCGGGTTTGTCTGGTGGTTTAAATCCAGTCACGTCCAGTTTGTTTCACTCAAATTTCAAAGATTTTACGTTTATCTAAAAAAGAGACGGTACAAGCCGAAGCTATATAAAAATAGGCGCTTTGCCTAGAAAACATCTAAAACAAAACGCCTATCTTGCATAGAAGCGACAGATAATCGACTTCCGCTCCAACTTGTGCAAAGCTGAAACGAAAGTCGTAAATGTCAGCTATTCATTACTTAGCTTCGGGAGCGGAAGCCAAGTGCAAGTAGCGCTCGTAGCGCTCTTTAGCGATAGCTTCGGACTCTTCGGCGAACTTGGCGGCAGCTTCGGGGTTGATCTTCTGAAGCTGACGGAAGCGGTTCTCACTGGCCAAGTAGTCGGCAACGGGGGTCTTCGGGCCTTTGTAGTCGACTTGTAAGCAAGGCTTACCTTGAGCCTTTAAGCGAGGATCGAAGCGATAGAGAGGCCACTGGCCGCACTCTACAGCGTTCTTCTGATGCTTCAAACCGTCGGCCATATTGATACCGTGGTTGATGCAGTGAGAGTAAGCAATGATCAAAGAAGGACCATCGTAAGATTCAGCTTCTTCGATAGCTTTCAAAGCCTGAGCGTCATTGGCGCCGACAGAAATTTGAGCCACGTAGATGTTGCCATAAGACATAGCAATCATGCCCAGATCTTTCTTGGGCAAGCTCTTACCAGCAGCAGCGAAGCGAGCTACAGCACCAAGAGGAGTGGCCTTGGAAGCCTGACCACCGGTGTTGGAGTAAACTTCGGTGTCGAGTACGAGGACGTTGACGTTCTTGCCCTGGGCCAAAACGTGATCCAACCCGCCGTAACCGATGTCATAAGCCCAACCGTCACCACCGATGATCCACACTGAACGAGGAATCAAGGCGTCCATAACGGACTCGAGCTCTCTGGCGCAAGCGCAATCGCAGCCTTTTACTTTTTCAGCCAGCTTATCGAGTAAAGCGCGTTTCTTAGCGATATTCTCGGGAGTAGCAGGCTCAACAGCCATCAATCCTTCGTAAACTTCGGGATCGATCTTGTCCTTGGCTTCGGTGAGGAGCTGACGGGCATATTCGGCCTTCTGGTCTACGGCTACACGCATACCTAAACCGAACTCGGCGTTGTCTTCGAAGAGGGAGTTGGACCAAGCAGGGCCGCGTCCGTCTTTGTTGGTGCACCAAGGAGTGGTGGGCAAGTTGCCGCCATAGATGGAAGAGCAACCAGTAGCGTTGGCGATCATAGCTCTGTCGCCGAAGAGCTGGCTGACCATCTTCACGTAAGGAGTCTCACCGCAGCCTGCGCAGGCGCCGGAGAACTCGAACATAGGAGGAAGCAACTGTACGTTCTTAACCATGGTGCGCTTTAAGTCGCCGCCTAAGTCAGGCAAATCGAGGAAGAACTTCCAGTTTTTGCGACCTTCTTCGCGGAGAGGACGCTGAGGAACCATGGTGAGAGCTTTTTCTTTGGCAGGGCAAACGCCTACGCACAAAGTGCAGCCGGTGCAGTCTTCAACGGAAATCTGCATGCTGAACTTGTAGTCTTTGTAACCGACAAAGCCTTTAGCTTCGGCGAGCTTGAAGCTCTCGGGAGCTTTGGCAGCGTCTTCGTTGGTGATGAGGCGAGAGCGAATGACGCCATGAGGGCAAACCATAACGCACTTACCGCACTGAATGCACTTAGCGGGATCCCAGCTGGGAACTTCGGAAGCGATATTGCGTTTTTCCCAACGAGTAGTGCCGCTGGGCCAAGTGCCATCATCAGGAATAGCGCTGACGGGAAGTTCATCGCCACGCTGAGCCATCATTACAGCGGTAACTTTCTTGACGAACTCGGGAGCTTCGTCGGACACCAAGGGCTTGCGATGGTGACCAGTAACTTTGCGTCCTTCGGTTTCTACCTGGTGCAAAGCGGCTAAGCTATTGTCTACGGCAGCCCAGTTCTTAGCTACAACTTCTTGGCCCTTCTTGCTGTAGGCCTTCTTGATGCTGGCTTTAATGTGCTCGATAGCTTCTTCGCGAGGCAACACGCCACTAATAGCAAAGAAGGCGGTTTGCATGACGGTATTGATGCGGTTGCCCATACCGGCATTGTGAGCCACGGTCAAAGCGTCGATAACATAGAACTTAAGGTGTTTGGCTAAGATAGTCTCCTGAACTTCGGCAGGAAGCTGATCCCAAACTTCGTCCTTGGAGAAAGGACTATTGAGAAGGAATACGCCACCTTCTTCAGCTTGCTTCAAAACATCGTAGCTCTCCAAGAACTCGAAGAGGTGTACGCCAATAAAGCTGGCACGCTGAATGAGGAAGGGAGCGTCAATGGGCTTAGGACCGAAGCGCAAGTGAGAAACGGTCAAACCGCCAGACTTCTTGGAGTCGTAGACGAAATAGCCCTGAGCGTAGTTGTCGGTGTCGTGACCGATAATCTTAATGGAGTTTTTGTTGGCGCCTACGGTACCGTCGGAACCTAAGCCATAGAACATAGCTCTTACGGTGCCTTCGGGCTCGCTGATCCAGTTGGCATCGTAGTCGATGCTCAAGTTGGTTACGTCGTCGTGAATACCGACGGTGAAGCTGCGCTTAGGCTCAGCTTTAGCCAACTCGTTATATACGCCGCAAACCATAGCGGGAGTGAAGTCTTTGGAAGAAAGACCATAACGACCGCCAATAACGCGAGGCAATACAGCAAACTTGCCCTTGCCGCCTTCCATGTTTTCCATAACGGCGGTAACGACATCTTGATAAAGAGGCTCGCCAGCGCTGCCGGGCTCTTTGGTGCGATCCAAAACACCAATGGTCTTTACGGTAGCGGGAACAGCTTCAATGAAGGACTTAGCATCGAAAGGACGATACAAGCGGGCGGTTACGACGCCGACTTTCTTACCTTCGGCCAACAATTTTTCTAAGGTACCGCGAACAACGGAAACGCCGGAGCCCATAAGGACGACGACTTCTTCGGCTTCGGGATGACCATGATACTCAAAGAGATTGTAATGACGACCGGTGAGTTCGCCAAAACGTTTCATCAATTTGGCAACGATGCCGGGAGTCTTTAAGTAGTAGGGGTTGGCAGCTTCGCGGCCCTGGAAGTAGATGTCTGCATTCTGGGCAGTACCGCGAATGAAAGGCTTGTTAGGATTGAGAGCGCGAGCACGGTGAGCATGAACCAAAGAATCGGGAATGAGCTCACGGAGTACATCGTCGGAAATGCGCTCGATGGTATTTACTTCGTGGGAAGTACGGAAACCGTCAAAGGCGTGAATGAAAGGCACACGGCTCTCTAAAGTAGCAGCGTGAGCGATAGCGGCCATGTCAGTAGCCTCTTGCACCGAGTTGGAGAAGAGCATAGCAAAGCCGGTAGCGCGGCAAGCCATTACGTCAGCGTGGTCGCCGAAGATGGACAAGCCCTGAGCAGCCAGAGAACGAGCAGCGATGTGGAAAACAGCGCTGGTAAGCTCGCCGGCGATTTTGTACATGTTGGGGATCATGAGCAGCAAGCCTTGGCTAGCTGTAAAGGTGGTGGTCAAAGCACCGCTTTGCAAAGCACCATGTACAGCACCAGCAGCGCCGCCTTCAGATTCCATTTCCTGGATGTGAGGAATAGCTCCCCATAAATTCTTACGACCCTCAGCGCTCCACTGATCGGCGAATTCGCCCATAGGAGAAGAGGGAGTAATAGGATAGATTGCGCAAACTTCACTAAGTCTAAAAGCTACATCGGCGGTAGCTTCATTGGCGTCCATAATCGCCTTAGCGACATTCACATTACCCATTGCGTAATGAGGCTCCTTTCGAGAACGGAAAACATTGAGAACCGCTATTAACTAACTGGTTGAAGACCCCCCGCAAGTCAGGCAACAAAGACTTGACAGAGCACAACAAGCCAGCCGCAGTCCCAAACCGTGTGGTGCGTTCACGTTTTCTGAGTTAGTTTCCTTTATGAGTAGAAAATTAACTTGAAAGCCATTGTTTATCAGCTTTACCAAAAGAATAAAATAAAAGAAGATTTTTGAATCGACTTATAGCAATTTGTCAACGTTTGCAGAATTTAACACATGTAGTATGCCGACGGTCGGCGAAGAAAGAGGCACTAGAAAAAGCATATGCACAGAAAATACTCGACGATAAAAAACAGCATATTTATGGCGGTAGCTGTCATAGGAACTTCCGTTTGTTTAAGCTGGCCGCTGACAGCTCCAGCTTGGGCCGTTTCGGGACCGGGAAATTCCCTTTCCCAAGTTAAAGCAGCGGCTGCCGGTGCTGTTCCCCAGACAGAAAGTTTTCGCAAATATCCCTCTTCTACAGAAGCTGACCACGCCATACAAGAGCAAACAGATTCTCCCGCCTCTGTATGCAACACAGCCGCTTATATGGAAGAAAAGAGCCTTATCAGCAAAACTTTCCTTTTTCCAGGACAAAGCACTTACAACAATAACGATCCACAAGACAGTATCTTGGCTTTCCGACGTTATATCTTCACTAACCGTCTGGATCAAGAAAAACAAGACGTGCGTTGCTATCGCCATTACGAGTTTTTCCGCCATACCAAAACAGATTCAGTATCTTACCCTTACGAAGTTCCTATAATTAGTGGCGAAGGTTTTACTCGTTTTGAGAAAGAGACCGGTTGCGTATTTACTGACGATCACTTTATTGACGGCGACAATATCGTTTGTTGCGAAGTGCCTCCTAGCGATCAAGCGGGAAAAATTTTCGAGTTCAAAGGTGTTTTTTACCGGACAGCTCACAATCTTTACACTGTGACAACTCCAGCGGGCATCTTCAAGAATTGCCAAATGGTGTGCGTATATGGAAAGAGCAAAGAACTTGCCCAAGGTTCGAGCGTCAGTTTCTATGCTCCCAAGCTCGGCGAAGTTTTAGCTTTTAGCTACAATCCCGAGACAAAAGATTTTTACCCGCGCAACATTTTAGCCGCTTATGAAATTACTAACCATCCTTCCTTAGACGCTACTCCTCTGGAACCTCAAATAGGAGTTTATTTGCCATCTCCCAACTTGACTTCCAAGTCATTTTCCGTTCCTGTACCTGAAGAATTAAAAAAAGAAAATATTACTAATTGCTTTAGATTTTATAATTACGAGCACCAACAGCCTTTTGATTACATAAAGGTTGATTGGCTGCGCTACGATGCAGCTTCCGATCTCAAGAATCCTACAGAATTGCTTTCTCCGAACAAAGACGGACTTCAAGGCGTAGATTTTATCGATGCCGAAAGCCAAGCTTGTATGCGCCTTTATAAAACAACAGAAGGCAACAGTTTAGTATTACTTATTCCTCCTCTGGCTTACCCAGACAAGCCCTATTTATTTGATAATAGATGGTATAAAGTTGAGTCGGATCTTTATAATGTCAATACTGCAGTAGGAGACTATCAAAATTGTTTGCGCGTAACTTACTACGGTACAGAAAAAGACAAACTTAAAGAAGGCTCTTTCCGTACTTACTATGCTCCAAATTTTGGTGAAATAGGACGTGAACTCTACAATCCACAGAGCCAGAGCTTTGAATTAGATTCCCAGTTATATCAATATAAAGTGGGCGCTACCCAAAAGTAGTTTTTCAATACACAAAAATAGATAAGGCAGACCCACTTTTGATAGAGAGTCTGCCTTATTGTCTTATATGGCTTCTATTGAACTAAACGAATAAAAGTTATTTTTTCAATTTATTTTGTTTTACTAAAATAGCTTCCATTTCGTCTAAAAGCTGATCCATAAGATCGGTAGCAGCTTTAATGGCGTCGGGCTTAGTTAAATCTACACCGGCGATTTTTAAAATATCGACTGGAGGAGTCGAAACGCTGCTGGAAAGCATCTTCAAATAAGCGTCACGAGCCGGAGCGCCTTCGTTATGCACTTTTTCAGCAATAGCTATACCGCTTGACATACCGGCAGCATAGGAGAAGACATAAAACTTATAATATAAGTGAGGTATGTAGGCCCATTCAATGCCGTCATTGGCATCGATAGTAAACTCGGGGCCATAATAATCACGTACTAAATCAGCGTAAGTTTTATTAAGGAAATCAGCCGTAAGCGTCTGTCCCTTTTCACTGGCTTCATGGATACGCAACTCAAAATCGGCAAACAAAGCCTGACGATAAATGGTAGAACGAATGCCATCAAGCATTTCATTTATAAGATAGAGCTTTTCGGCATCGTCTTTGGCGTTGGCGATTAAATAATCGGACAAGAACTTTTCGTTGCAAGTAGAGGCTACTTCAGCCACAAAAGGTACGTATCCAGAAGTGCTGTAAGTTTGGTTAGCATAGTTTAAGGTGCTATGCATAGCGTGTCCGAATTCATGAGCTACAGTCGACATGTCGTCGAAAGAATTCATGTAATTTAATTTAACAAAAGGATGGCAGCCATAAATGCTAGCGCAACTGGCCCCACTATCTTTGTCAGCGTGAGGATAGACATCGACCCAACCATTTTTCAAATCTAAGCCGTAAGTTAAAGATTTTACGTACTTGTCACCCAAAGGAGCCAAAGCTTTAGGCACAATCTTGCAAGCTTCTTCGTAAGAGATGTCACGACTGACGGCCGGAACCAAAGGAGTATAGAGATCGTAAAGATGGATGTCGTTGAGCCCCATCAATTGCTTACGCAAGCTAATATAACGATGCAAAGGCGCGGTATTAGATTTTACAGTATTGACCACGTTGCGATAAACTTGTTCAGGGATATTGTCTTTATCTAAATAAGCTTGCAAAGCGGAATCATAACCACGCGACTGAGCCAAAAATGAAGAGAAATGCACTTGACCAGCCATAATAGAGGCGAAGGTATTGCGATAATCGTTCAAAGCGCCAAAGAATTTTTCTACAGTATCTTTGCGCACTCGACGATCTTTACTGGCTCTGTATTTGGCATAGTTAGAGAAAGTCAGTTGTACATCTTTGCCATTTTCATCTTTAATGACGGGCAACTTAATATCAGAATAAAGAGACTGGAAAGTCTTTTCGAAATCGGAAGGCAGTTCGTTTAAGTCGATTTCAGCCAACTGGTTGTCGCCAGCCAAAGAGAGGATGCGCTCTTCTTCAGGAGATAAGATATGCGCTTTACGGCGGCGAGCTCCCTCAATCCAAGGCAAATACTCTTTCATTATAGGATGAGCGGCCACAGCTTTATCAATAACAGAAGAATCGATTTTTAACAATTCGTCACGGATGAAGGCGGTATTGGCCATAAAGCTGCGCATAGCGGCCTGAGCTCTGGCGTCCATATCTTGAAGCTTGGCGTCGCGCAAATCTGTAGTGAGACGCAAATTACTATACAAAGTTACACTGTTGGCCAAACGACGTGTATTGAAGTAAGCTTGCATGCAATTGAACAGAGCTTCACTGTCACTCAATTTGCCTTTGTAAGCCACAATAGAATCAATGCCTGTTTTGGTTTGAGCCAAAGCGTTTTCAAAATCGGCTTCATTTTTAAAAAGGGCAGATAAATTCCATTTGTAACGATCAGGAATATTGCTCCTGGACATATTGGAATCAGGAACGAAAGTATTCACGCTTACCACCCCGGCTTTGGGAGATTTTTTAGGAGAGTTGGGAGCGGCGAACGAGGGAGCGCCTAGAGCCAAAACAAGGGCAATGGCGGCATAAGCTGCATATTTATTCACAGGACAAGCCTCCTTGAAATGTTATAGCGGCCATATTTTACCACACACCAACGCAAAGCCCCTTGCTTTATTGTTTGGAATGTGGAGTTACATGCTACTCGCAAAAAAATACGGGGAGTTAATTTGCATACGGCGAAGCCGAGCGAGCAAAAGGACTTACGTTTATGAAAAAATATTATGAAGTTAGCGTGTCGGCTGCTAAAGTCCCGATTTTTTTCGAAGCTCTCAACGGAGCTGAATATGATCCGGGCCAAAAAGTAATTGTTGAAGGAGCAAGAGGAAGAGAACTGGGCACAATTACCGATTCTCCTCCAGTGCTGAGTAGTGCTTCGCCTAATCGCACAGCCGCTCTAGTCTCGGCTGCCAATCCAAGCGTGCCCAGCATAATAGTCGGCCAAGCTTCCAAAGAAGATATCGTCTTGGCAAAAGAACGAGAACTGCAAGGCAACCAGGCTCTAAAAGTAGTTAAAGAACGCGTAGAGTTTCACAAACTGGCCATGCAAGTGCTCTCAGCTTCTATAACTTTAGATGGCAGCAGAATTGTCATAGAGTTTTATGCTGAACAAAGAGTTGATTTTAGGGCTTTAGTTCACGACTTAGCTTCCAAATTTAAAATGCGCATCGAATTGCGTC
>ERZ869991.374-NODE-374-length-15310-cov-4.889582_pt1 | contig 15310 bp, 7 predicted proteins | sample MGYA00520862_ERZ869991 | MGnify/ENA primary metagenome ERZ869991 (study PRJEB32232, sample SAMN07284978) | human gut metagenome | biome: human-associated habitat; material: feces | host: Homo sapiens | place: Tanzania | collected 2014-08-11 ...
GTTCCTACGCAGAAACGATACAAGGCTTGCAAAATATTCATAAAATGGGCTTTCACTTTGGAGGTAAAATTGTTATCTCACGTCAGAACTTCCAGGTATTGCTGGCTATAGCCGAAAAATTCGCTTTATTACACGCTTCTTCTGTAGATATAGCTTTTCCTCACGCTCAAGGACGAGCTTCTAAAATGTGGGAACAAGTTGTCCCTCGCTATAAAGAGATAAGTAGTCAAGTCAAACAAGCTGCTCAATATTTACTCAATAAAAAGATCGCCGTACGTTTAGAAACATTTCCCTTTTGCACCGTGCCAGGATGCGAAAATTTAGTCAGTGAAATCTTTCAACAAACTCAAGCTTATGCGGAAATAAACCAATACGGCTCAGACTCCGGAGCTTCCAATTGGTCAGAACTGCGGCCGCAAATTAAAGAAAAATTCGCTCCCTGCCTTTCCTGTCGCTTCAATTTAATATGTGAAGGTCCCTGGAATGAATATGCCCAACGCTACGGTGGAGAAGAGTTTCGACCTATTTACGGAGAAAGAATCAACGACGTGCGCCAAGTAGCCGATCAAAGTTTTAGGAACCAATTTGCTTTGGCAAGCCGATTGGTATAAAGCTCAATTACAGTGCACTAAGCAAGTAATTATTCGGCCCTTAATGTTAATTGAAATTTAACCTATAGGCACGTTTATGCTTGACAAAATAGAGTAAAATAGCTACATACAATGGCAGATTTTTCACAAAATTGGCTATTTTCAATCAGGAGGGTTGTTTATGCTCAATAACATTCAGCAAGCAATGAATCGTATAGAGCAAATTGAAAAGCGTCTGGACAAAGAGCCTGAAGTCAATTCGCTCGCTTTTTCTCAGATGTTTGAGCAAGTGAATAAGGCTCCTATGCCCCAGGCTCTCGCTCAGCCTCAAGCTCCTATCAATTTAAATGATATTCAGGGTGTAAATCCTCAGTTGTGGAGCTTAATGAATAGTCAGAATACCGGCGTTATCGATCCTTCAAACTTTGGCAGTGCCAAAGCAGGTGAGATGGGAGTTAAGCCCCTGGCACAAAATACTTCGGTTTCTTGCGGTCAGACCAGCGTGGCTATGGCTGTCAATGCCCTTACTGGTCAGAACTTAACCGATTATGATATCAATAACAAATACGGTTTTGAACTTCTCAACGCCTTAAATTCTGAATGTGGCAAAGCTGGCTACAGTTGGAAAGACGGTGGAGATCTCAATGCCGGTTCTTGGGAACTGATCGACCACAAAGTCAACCAGGAAAAGACTCCTGTAATTGTCGCTTTGAATGGCCCGGAGTTCTCCCCTTCCGGTCGCGGTCATATCGTAACTATCGTTAAAACTGAAGGTGACACTGTGACTATCGCCGATCCGGCTACCGGCGAATTGCGCACTACCACCAAGCAAGCCATGAACACAGCTCCTCAGCATCCCGATGGCAACTTCGTCTTCTATGCCAATAGAATCGAAGCTCCTCAGAGCGATGTTTACATGGCTTCCGCTCAGTAACTAAAATATATTATCAGCATATAATAAAAATCCCCACAGATTGATAAGTCTGTGGGGATTTTTATTACAGAGTAGTTTTACTTCTTGGGCGCCGGAGTTTCTATTAGTTGCATAAGAGCTTCAACTTCTTTGTCTTCCGGTTTGAAAGTTTTGACTACTGACAAAAAGCACTTGGCCTTACTTAAAGCTGCTCTGGCTTCTTGCTTCCTGCCGCTAGCATTCAGGTGCCTTCCTTGCTCTAGCAAATAGACAGCTGCCTCTTGCAAACTATTGGGCAAAGATTGCTCCAATCTACAGGCTTTTTGCAAATATTGCTCCGCATTTTTCTCGTTATTTTCAAACAACGCTAACTCAAAGCGTTGCAAACAACAAGATATTAGCTGATTTTTTATATCTTTATAGCGGAAATCGAACAGATCGTCGCTAGTCAAAAGCTCTTCGTTGAAAGTCGAAAAGGCATTTTCCAAAACATTTTCCGCTTCTTTTATTCTGCCCTGACGCGTATAGACACGCGCTAAATTAGCATAAGAATCAGGCGAATTTTTGTTGTCTAGCTCTAAAGAACGTTTATAGCTAAGCTCAGCTTTGGGCAAATCGTTACATATTTCAAAAGCTTGCCCCAAAATACTTTGCACTGAAGCTCTGTGAGGATCGGCACTTGCCGCCTGAACAGCGCAAAAACGAATGCTCTGCGCTAAAGATTTAGCTCTCTCTTCACTATCACACTGATTTAGGGTCAGCACAGCCATCTGTCTCCAATATTCACCAATCTTGGGATCGTACTCCGAAGCCCAACTGTAACACTGTCTGGCCTTCTCCACCTCTCCCATATCGAGATATATTTTACCTATTGTGCTGTAATATTGTCCTCCCCAAGCTTGTCCAGCCAAGCAAAATGCCATTACCAAAATTATTACCGGCACACAGTTGCTACCGATAAAATACCGTTTGCCTATGCTCCAACCATCAGCGCAACTATTTTCTGCCAACTCAGCTTTGCTTGGTATTCCCCAAGCTATACCAAGTAAAGTTACACCCCATAAAGGCAATACAAAAACATGGTTATCTATATCTACTTGGGAATGCAAGAGTAGAACCAAGGCACCTAAAGCGCAAGATAAACGGAATATCCGCAATCGGGGAGTATCTTCCGGCAACTTCTTAAAAATATCCCAGAAGATAAAAAATGCTAATAAATAAAATATCACAAAGGACAAAACTCCGCCTTCAGCAAGCAAATCACAACTCAGCGAATGAGAGCGCTTGGAGAACCAGCGAAAATCTGTCTGGAAAGCAGGATAGAAACGTTCAAAATTGCCAGATCCAATTCCCAAAATAGGATGAGCCAAAGCAATTTTTAAAGATGCTTTGTAAAACTGATACCGTGAGGCCAGTGAAGAATCGCGGCTGCTACCTAGTTCTTGTAGATGTTGTGCTCCTTTATCCGCCATAGTATCAACTTGTACAAAGGAAACTATGCCACAAATAAGTGCCAAGCAAACTCCACAAACCGCAGCTAGAGTGCGTCCGCCGCTTCTCCCCCTAAATAGTTTGCTACAGGTCAAAACAAAAGCGGCGACAATACAAGCAAGTGCTAAAGAGAATAAACGCGTCCAAAGAAAGACTGATGCTAGTAAAAGTATGGCAATAGATCCGCCAAACAATATAGCAGAACGTTGGCTTATTTTCTTATCGGACAAATAAGCAAAAAGAACAGCCCAAGCTACCAGCACCAAACAAAGCAATACCAAGCAGGAGCGGCTATAAGTGAGAATAATGAGCGAAATAGTAGAAATTGTAAAAAGAGATTGAGCACAAACTTTAGCTAGAGCACAATTTCCTTTTGTGCTCTCTAGTTCGCGACAAGCTTCTGCCAAGCGCAGCAACCCGCAAGGAGCAATCATAAGCAGGAAAGCAGCAAAAATATTTTTATTGTAAAAACTACCGGAGATACCGTCAGATACCGGGTTGCAAAAATAAAGCCCCCAAGCGCCTACCATGACGCAAAAAACGATTATTTGCAAAAAATTAAGTGCAAAACCAGCCGTTCTCTCGGCCCCTCTCGCCACACACTCTGCTTTCGCGCCGGATTCTTGTAAAGAAAATTCTTTAATTAGAGAAGAAATTAAAAAAAACAGAGCTGCTACAGAAGCATAAGAACAAACATCAAGCAAGCTTTCATAAGAGCAAACACTAAAATAGGCTGATAAACTCGCCCAAATCAGTGAAGCTGACACACCCCCCACTACAATGGGCCCATATTTTGAGTGCAAACGAGCCACAGATAGCCACAATAAAGAAGCAATAAAAATGAGCATGGTAAGCGCACCGCGCCCCATACTCATCATAGCTCCAGAATCTGAATCTAGGAAAACATGGCCCCAAAAATTAACTAGACTTATTTCTGAAACTGGAGGTGAGCTGAGCGCACCGTTGCTATAAACCTGGGCCAAAGATGTTATGGCAGGAAAAGCCAAAATGCCCAAGGCCACTGCCAAAGCACCGTAAGTGCTTATATTAAAAACAATGCGCTCTGCTTTCAATTAACAAAAACCAACCAGTTCCGTCCGGCATCGCTCCACACGCTGGCGCAGTACACCAAGAGTTATAGAACGACCGTCAACCAATATATAGTAAGAATCGTTAACTTGCTGCATGATAATAGAGCAAGCTTTGCTTTCGCTGACCAAAACGGACAAACGACTCTTTCCCTCAAAGCTCATAACTTTCAAACAATCAGCAGCTTTTACTGCTAAAGCTTCAGCACCTTCAAATTCACCCTCAGTGGCAACTAAACGACCATGTGCAGTGAAGATGATAGCTCTGACGCTGCCTTTAATACGGCACATATTGGCCAAAGGCTCAGCGAACATGGCCTCTCTAGCCAGATCTTCTTCGCTAGGTATATCATTTTCTGCTTCAGCTTGAGCCGCTTCAACAGTAGTAACGGCAGCTTCAACGAGCTCAGGAGCCTCGACAGCTATTTCCGACTCAATCTCAGCCTTACTATCTATGTCTTCAGTAGAGCTGGCTTCATTGTCAGCGACAACCTCTGTTGCAGCAATTGCCTCTTCAGACTTTTCTGACTCAGCCACTGTAGCGGATGTCTCTGCAGATTCGGCATTTTCGACTTCGGCAGGCGCGGCAGGTTCAATCTGACTCTCAGTTTCAGCAACTTCTTCATTTTCTGGAAGTTTTGCAACTGATACAGGCTCAGTAGGCTCAGAAGCAGGCGAAGGAAGAGCAACTTCAGGAGTAACTTTAGGTTCTTCCTTGTGCTCTGGCTCAGTGTTCTCAGAAGCTTGAGTTTGGCTATGACGATTTTCTTTATTGCGCTTGCGTCTGGACTTTTTGCCTCGTTTAGAGTGAGAATCTTCTACTTCGGGCTCGCTCTCGGTAACGCCCTCAGCTCCTTTAGCGTTAGAATCGGCAGCAACTTTTTCAACTTCAGGAGCAGAAGGAATTTCTACAGGTTTCACATCTGTCGAGTCGGCAGGCAAGAACCCAGGCATGTCTATAGCCAGCGGTTCCCATCCATTCATTATGTCCAAATATTCGTTAACACGCTCGGTACGCTTTTGAGCTTCTTTCAAACAATAGAGCAAGATAGGCTCGGGGTCATTGGCTCCATTAGTAGCTATAGCTTCATATTCTTGAACTTCGCGACGGTAAAGATCGCGCTCATTACGCGCATTGATAAGTTCATCACTCAAAGCAGCCCTTGAAGGCACAAAAGCCAAACGTGGGGCGAGATCTGCCGGAGCGCTCTCCTTATCATTGAGCAAATGCAACAAAACATGGCCTTCGATGTTGATGGAATCGATCTTGAACAGACGGCGCAACTCGTCGTACGATTCGCGGTAAAGAGATTGCAAATAAAATATTTTGGCTAAGGCTAAACGAGCCTCAGCAGTCTCTTTTTGTTTAAGTGCTTTCTGGAAAGTGACTAAGGCCTCAAAACGCAAATCGCGGCGAAGACAATCCAGCGCGTAGGTAAGCATCAAATCGACATTATTGGGATCGCTATCCAGTAAACGGCGATTTCTCTGAATTTGCCTTTCCAGAGTTGTCATTACTTCCATTTTAGTTTCCGGCCTCACTATTCATCATTTAGTTGTCACAGACAGAACAAAAACGCTCTTCATCCAGAGCACAGACCTTACATTTCAGTCAAAGCTGTTTCTATATTCTTTTTGCTCTTACGAATTTCTAAACGCACACGCCCCTGATTACTACTATCACTGCCGGTGTAAACTACCAACATAGCTCCGCCGACTAATTCCTCAATCATAAGCTGCTTGTCGTCTAAAGTCAGATGATGTCTATCCAACTCAGAAGCCCCCAGTTCCGAAGCCAAAGTATTTATCTTGGGCAAAAACTCTTTAAAGTTCATGGCCAGAGGATCACTCTTTACCGCCTCACTCAGCTCTTCCGCCAAGATCTCGCAGTCTTTGCTTAAGATACAAGCGCCCAAAACTCCGTCCAAACGCTGAAAACTTTGTAACAGAGACGTCAATTGAGACATGCTCTCTCCTTCCGAAATTGCTTATTTCAAGGAATAAATGTGCTTCTCAATTAGTCACAGAGCAAAAGAGAAGCACTTATTGTAACTTTACAGAGGACGAATAGAAATATTATCTCCCTCGGCAAGTCCCATCTTTTTCATCATAGCAGGTGTCAAACCAGCTCTGTCGCCGAACTTGGAACCGGCTTGGCACTTGTATTCATACAAGGAGCCATCCGGAGTTTCTATCTCTACTGAGAAGGTGGACTTTACATCAGCAATATTCCATTCACGCACAATGTAGTTGTCCACTTTAACAACATCGGCAGCCCTGAGGAAGCCACCATCAGACTTGACAATCAAAGTCTTGATCTTCTCAAGTTCTTCTTCCTTGGCACTGCGCTTAATATCGATCTCTTCGACACGCTCGGCATAGACGCTCATAGTGGCACCGTCACTGTCAAATTCGAAGTTTAAAATACGATCGACAGCTTCGGTTCCGCTGAGAATTTCTCCGTAATTGTAGCAAAAACGATCACGTACAACTTCGCCATTGTCGATAGCCAGATAGTACGTACCTTCACGAGTAGACAGCTTCATCAAGCCGCTGTAACCGCCGTCTTGCATCTTCTCTAAGATACGAGGCATATCGCGTTTTTTCACTTCATAATCTATGTAAAGTGGCTGAAAAGCGAATATACCAGTCAGAACATTTACAATGCGCTTGGAAGTTACGTAACTTGAGCATTTAATTTCATCAAGCTTGATACGATTCAGCAAACGCTGCTCCAATTGCAAACTAACTAAACCGGTATCATTGTCGACTTCCAAGACTTGGGCCACTGTTCCGCCGTCATAAAATATGTAAGCAGATGAATTTTCTAAGTCCAACTTAACATAACCGGTGAAGCCATCATTGGATAAGTTGGTTTGCATCTCACGCATATTGTCATAAGACAACGATACGTCTTCGATTAAAATATTGCCTTTAGGGATATACAACTGGAGATCCTCCGTCGAACTTCACGCTATTATGGGGTCTGAGTGGGCGGGAAACCGCTACGCTTAATATCTAAAGACTGATTGCGGGCACCTCCATGCGCGGTTCCTTTTTGCTCCATACCGCCAGCCAATGCCTTCCAAGAATCTCCAGAAGCAGTGGGACGAGCAGCTCCGGTACCGCCACCGAAAGGAGCAGAAGGACGGGCAGCTCCGGCAGGAGCAACAGGACGAGCAGCAGAGGCTCCAGGTCCCATGCCAAGATTGCTATGTTTGGGTGGCGCAAAACCAGCAGGAGCCGAAGAGGGAGACTTAGGCGGCGCAAAACCTCCACCGGAAGCAGGAGACTTGGGAGGTGCAAAGCCCACACCAGCAGAGGGAGACTTGGGCGGTGCAAAGCCTACACCGGCAGAGGGAGACTTAGGAGGTGCAAAACCTACACCAGAAGTGGGAGACTTAGGAGGTGCAAAACCTACACCAGAAGTGGGAGACTTGGGCGGTGCAAAGCCTACACCGGCAGAGGGAGATTTAGGAGGTGCGAAACCGACACCAGAAGTGGGAGACTTGGGAGGTGCAAAACCTACACCGGCAGCAGGAGACTTAGGAGGTGCAAAACCGATGCTCTGTTGTTTTGCAGGAGCTCCAAAACCGATAGCTCCGGATTGCGCCGGTGGCTTGGGAGGAGTACCAAAACCTATGCCACCACTAGGAGCATGGCCGAACCCTCCAGTTCTTTGTCCAGAGAACCCCGCACTAACTGCAATTGTAGCGTTTCCGTCAAAGCTAGGCACTTCCTTATCGCGACGCGTAATACGATCGCTACTATTTTTGACAGGCTCAATATTCTTATAAGGTTCAAACTTCTTGGCACCTGGGGCACCGTCGTTGCTATCTTCTTTTTCAGAAGACTTCGAAGCCGAAGAGGACTCTTTTTCTTCCTCTTTTTTATTCTCATCTGCAGAACTGGCCTTATTGAGAAGAGCCTTGAACGGATCTTCAGTTTCATCCAAAACAGGAGGCGTAAAGCGAGATTCCTTCTCTACTTTTTCCTCTTTTTCGGGTTCAGGTTCAGGCAAAACTCCGCCGTTTTGGCGCAACTGAACAGTCACCCACACTTCCCAGCATAGGCAAATTACAAATACAGCCACAGCTGCTCCGCAAATAATTTGCAAAGTCAGTAAATGAGAAGCTAGAGTTTGTACAAACCCACCATCACTAGCAGCAGTCTCAGCATCTTGGGCCCACGCCCAGCAAGATTGGCAGAAAAGTGCCATAGCAGCACCTACAGCAACCACACTTTTGCGTAAAGCAGCCCTATATGGAGCAATGGAGTAATTCATGAAAAAACTATCCCTACTCCTCTCCTTCGAAATAGTAGTACCCATCGTCATAGCCATTGCCTTCGCCAGAGACACCGTCACCAACCTTCTCAAACAGTTCGCTCAAGCGCTCAGAGACATCGCGATATTTAATATCGACAGCATAGCATTCCTGGAAAGCTTGAATAGCATCATCATAGCGTCCTTCAGCTTGCAAAATAATGGCCAGATTATAGCGTAAATCGAGGAGTTCCTCATCACTGAATCCGGGCTGTTCCATAGTCTTTTGCAATTGCTTAATGGCTAAATCACGGTATCCTTTGTCTTGGAAGGCCATAGCCAAACTGTTGACCGCGATCAAGACTTTAGCCGGATCGGTGATAGCCTTATGGAATTCGTCGATAGCTTCTTCTAAGAATCCTAACTGGCGGAAGAATTCACCCATCTTAATATGATAAGCGGCATCGTTAGGCTGACAATCCAACGCTTTACCATATTCTTCAGTGATCTGTCCTACCAAACCTTTGGCAAAGATCTGACGTGCCAAACCGGCTGCTTCTTCCAGCTTGCCATCCAGAGCGTAGATAATAGAAACACGAGAGAGAGATTGTGCTCTATCAGGTTCCATTTCCAATACTTCTTTGTAAATGGGACAAGCTTCATCACGATAGCCGCGCTCGAAGAGAATATCAGCAATGCGCTCCACAGTCTCAGGCGAATGGTTGTCGTAGGCGCGAACTTCTTCGAAGACAGGACGCGCAGCCTCAATGCCACGGTAGTCGATTAACAATCCAGCCATCTTGAAGGCCAACTCGACACCGCGTTTGGTCATATCATGATTGACAGCTAAATCTACACCACGACGATAGTAAGCAATACCTTGCTCAATGTCGCCAAGTTCCAAATTGGCGTCGGCAATGGTAATAACCGTATCGAGAGCTTCGCTCCACTCTTCCAAGCGTTCCATAATCGAAGCTAAGCGATCTTTGACAATAAGAGCCAAATCGGTTCGTCCAGCGGAGGCAAAGCGTTCTTCTAAATCTTTAAGAAGTCCGACGCCTTCAGTCACATTCTTATGGCGGAAGAACCCATCACTCAACTTTACGAAGAGCATATCGGTATATTCACGGCGACCACGACGCAAATATTCTTCCAAAGCTTTAAGGTAGTTGGCCTGAGCTTCTTTCCACTCATCAGCTTCGACTTGCTCGTCGCCTACGCGCTCGAGGTACTCTAAAGCGGCTTCCCACTGCTGGTTGGCATTGAAAGCTTCAGACAGAGTCTTGAGCACTTTAACCACGTTCTCATGATCGGAGCGTCCCTTATAAGCGGGAATCAACTCCTCAAGCAATTGCTGTCCTTCTTCAAGGTAACCCGCCTTCAAGAACATGCCACCTAAGCATTGGCTCAACTCGAGATTGAGAGGTTGCAAGGACTTAACTTCACGTACACACGTTAAAGCTTCCTCAAGCTCTCCTCTGTCGAGGTGAATTCCCAACAGCACACGATAATTTTCTATGGCTTCTTCTAAGCGCATATTGCGTGCCAACAGCGTAATCAACTGGCGGCGATGCACAATATCTTTGCTGTCTAAATCTAAGATCCGATGTAAAACTTTCTGGGCAACCTCATTGAGATTTTGGCGCAAATACTCGCCGGCCAAGAAAGAGAAGTGCTCTAAAGCCTGAGCAGTTTGACCATGTTGGGCCCAAATTTCGCCCAAACGATAGCGAGCATTGAGATTGTCCGGATCTATTTCCAACAAACGGGTGTAAATATCTACAGCAGATGTAGCGTTGCCCTCTTTGCGGAAGCGACCAGCCAGAACCAACAAGCCTTCACAAGCGCGTTCCAATTTACCCTGAGCAGCCACTTCCTGGCACAAGCGCATTCTGATCTCTACGTCCATTGGATGGTAATCCAACAAGTTGGAATAAAGACGCTCAGCCTCAAGATGATTGCCCTCGGCAGAAACTGTTTCTGCCAAATTGTAAATTTCCTGACGAGCTTTAGCCATATTGCCGGCCGTCAAGAACGAATGGACTATACCATCTAAATATTGCTGTTTTTCCGGCATACCATCAGGCAACTTGACGACAAGTTCTCTGAGATTATCAACCAAACCGTTGATCTCGTATTTTTGCAACAAAATGCGCAAGAAAGAGAGTTTTTCCGGATCGTCAGAATCGAGCAACATAATGTCGCGCTCGGCATCCTCAAAACGATTATTGTTAAGATAAGCCTGAATAATGCGACGCATATAGCGAGAGCACACTTCTGTTTTGGGAGGCAAACCAGCTACTTCTTGAGCGGCTTTATCTATATTGCCATCCTGAAGGTAGGCCTCGATAAGTTGCCCCATAAAGGAATTGCGAGCAGGGTCGCTCTCGTCGAGTTCTTTGATACAATTCATGGCATCATTCAATCTGCCAGATTGCATCAAACCGGAGATTTGGCGCATAAAGAAATCGTGATAAGACTCATCACCAGGAGGCAACTTAGCCATTTCTGTGGATGCGTCTTCAAAACGCCCCATCTCTTGATAAGAGTTTATCAGACGGCGCTGGAAAGAGAGCCGCAAAGAATCATCATCTGGCAAGCGATCTATGAGAGCCACGGCACTTTCCATGTTGGAAGCACCCAAGTAAAGCTCCATAAGGCGAGTGACTAACTTGTTGCGCTCTTTGTCGGAGCGAGGCACAAGCGTAACTACACGATCGGCTTGGGACAACTCACCCAAATCGAGGTAACGTTTAAGAAGTTCTTTATGGAAAGATACCAAACGTTCGTCATTTGGATCCAAACCGTTGATATAATTTTCAGCCTCTTCGGTACGATTTTCTTCTAAGCAACGCTCGATAATTTTATAAGCGAAAGCTTTCTTCTCAAAATCGTCCTCGGGAAGAACGCGAATTTCTTCCATGGCTTGATCGTAGACGCCTTGCTCAAGGTAGTACTTAATCAAGCGCTTACGTACATCGTAGCGAGCCGGATCGTGCTCCAATATAGCCCGATAAGCAGCAATAGCTTCATCCCAATGGCCTAAAGCAGCATATTCTTCGGCCAAATAGTTCATGGCGATCATATCATCGGAATTGTTATCAACTAAACGAGTCAGTTCATTGACAGCTCCGACATGGTTGCCCTGGCTGCGTAAAGATAAAGCGACTTGATAACGCAAATCGGAAGTTTCGGGGAACATTTCTACCAGCTGGTGCTGGAACTCGATAGCTTCATCGTCCAAACCATTTTCTTGGTAGAGGCGCACAACTTCCTGATACTCGGAAAGAGCTTCCGTGCCCATATCTTTGCGACGATATTGATCGCCCAAAAGGTGTCGAGCCTCAATATTGTCCGGCTCGATCTCGATAAGCTTGCGCAAAGTAGCAATAGCCTCATCGACACCACCTTTATCAATGTAGACCTTAGCTAAATAGAGTTGATTCTCTGCCGCTTGAGCAAACATGCCCTTCTTGAGTAAATTGTCAATTAAACGAACTCTGAGACTAACGTTATTTTGATCATTATCCAGAGCTTCACCGTAGATAGCAATTAACTTAGTGCGAGCTTCGTCATCGGCAGGATTAAGTTCGATAGTCTTCTCCAAATAGCCCATAACCTTATCAGAGAAGCCTTCATCTTCACAAATCTGAGCTAAGGTAAAGTAAGCAGCGCAAGCTTTTTCTACATAGCCTTCAGCAGCATAGATGTCACTCAGACGAACCAAAATATCTTTGTTGCGCGGCTCAAATTGCAAAATGCGCTCGTAAGCTCTTATAGCATCGGCATACTCGCCACGCTGCACAAAAAGCTCACCGGCGTTGCGGAACCAAACGACGGTATTTTGCGGAGAACGCCCAATGCGTAAAAATACCTCGCCGAGCAATTCATAAGCGCTGGCAGCCTCACTGCTAGCCAAACGGACAACTTCTTGGAACTCAGAAATAGCTTCCTTGTTCTTGTTGTCCATCATTAGAGCTCGGCCCATAGCCATGTGGGTGTCCCAACGGCTGGGATCTAAATCCAAGCTGGGACGCAACCACTTGATGGCCTCCATGTACCGGCCTTCATTAAGGTAAATAGTACCTGTTTTAGCGAAGATTTCAGGTTTTACTTGAGCTACCAGATTTTGAATTTCACTGAGCCGATCGCCGCCGATACCTTGACTTTGAGCCATCTTCTCTAAGTTAAGAATGTCTTTGTAGCTATCTATAGCTTTTTCGGCTTCGCCCTCGGCTGCGAACAACTCAGCCAAGGCCATATCCTGACTGATAATAACTTGGAAATCCAAAGCCTTCTTCGCTGCAGAGAGTACGCTTTCGCGTATCTTTACATCATTAGGGTCCTGACTGACCACTTGCTTATATATTTCTCGGGCCTCTTCCCAATTGCCGGCCCCAACGAGTTCATCGGCCTGCTGAATAAGGGACTCCATATTGCTACGATCTGTCATTTTTTCTCCGATTCCATTGACGCTCCCCATGCCCACAGGCAGAGGATTCTTGAGAAATTTGGCATTCAAGACGCCCCTATTCTCAAAGGGCTTATCAAAGGCCCCACGCACAGCATCGCTTTACCCAAAAAAGCTTTGCCAACTTGGCACAGGGCCTATAAGCGCTTGAGAGTTTCACTATTTGCGACGGGGAGGAACACCTCTGCCTTTAGAAGCACCTCCACCGGCAGCTATCTTGGCTTGCAAATCTTTAACTCTAGCTTCAACGTCGCGGTAAGTAACATCGAAGGCCAAAATACTCTTGAATTCGGTCAGAGCCTCTTGGAGGCGGTCAGTTTGGTAGAACAACATAGCCAAGTTGTAACGAAGTTCGAGATAATCTTGCTCCGCATGTCCTTTGGTATCCAAGCCTAAGCGGAATTGGCGAATAGCCATCTCGCGCATACGAGGCATCTTAATAAAGGACAAACCTAACATGTTGCGTGAGCGCAACTCCAAATCTCTATCAACGTGAGTCTTCTGGAATTGCTCAATGGCGTCGCTGATACGGTTGAGATGGTAGCAAAGTTCACCATAGCTAAACCTGGTATTTAAATCGGCTCCATCTTGCGCAATTTTGTCCAAGAAAGACTGACAAATATCGTCAATGGCCTTCTTGCCGACTTCTTTGTCAACCGACTGAAGCTTCAGCAACACAGACGCAGCCTCTTTAGGTTTGCGCTGATTTACTAACAGCTGAGCATAACGACTCATGGCCGCAGCGTCACCGGGATTCAATTCGAAAACCTTCTTGTACTCTTGCATAGCTCCACTTACGCTTTGCAATTGCTCGTCGTAAAGTCTAGCTAATCGGCAATGCAATTCGGCACGTTCAGGGGCCAACTCTATGGCGCGACGCAAGTAGCGAACGGCTTCACGGTACTCGCCCTTGTTTTCGTGAATTTCATCCAAAGTGAGCAATTCACTGAGCATGTTGTCACGCTGGTCATCCAAAGTATAGAAGGAAAGTAATTTTTCACGTAATTCCACAGATGTAGGATCGGCATCGACCAAACGTCTGTACATTTCAATTGCCTGAGCATATAAGCGCTCGGACTGGTAACGCTCAGTCAAAGGTTCAGCCTGAATCATGGCCGCAGCCAAATCGCCTTTAGCCAAGTAACAATCTACCAAGCAACGACGGGCTTCATAATGATTGGGATCCTTCTGAATGATCGCTTCGTAAAGTTCAGCAGCTTCGTCAACTTTGTCTTGCTCTTTATAGAGTCCGGCCAAGCTGAACTGTTCTGCCATAGCTTTATCGTAGCGTCCCAAGTTCTGATACAAGCTGATTAATAAACGGCGCTCGTCAAAATTATCAGGTTCCAGAGAGACCAATTTCTCGCAAATGGCCAGAGCGTCGGTCCACTTTTCTTCCTGAGTGTAACGCTTGGAAAGTATACGGTAGTACACAATGGCTTCAGTGACGTTGTCATGATCTTCGTAAACTTTAGCCAAACGCTCTACGAAAGCAGGATCGTCGGAAAGCTCAATCAGCTGTTTGAGAGCAGAGATCGCATTATCTACACTACCCAACGAAAGAGCCGTATCCACAAACTGACGTAAGTGGTGAATGGCCAAATCGATCTTATCTTGCGCAATAAAGCGTTCGATTAAGAGGCGACGAGCTTTGAAATTCTGCGGATCCAAGCTAAGTATAGTTTGCAATACGTCGATAACGTCGGCATATTGCTCGTTCTTGGTATGAAGCTCAACTAAATCGAAGTAGACGTTGACAGCTTCATCAAAATCTTCGTTCCACAGATGAGCACAAGCCAAACGATGGCGCAAAGCCACTGAATCAGGCTTGCGACGTAAGATCTGACGGTATTGGTTGATAGCATCGTCCATCAAGCTGAAGCGCAAATGGACATCGGCCAAATCCGTACGCAGCACCAAATTCTCGGGAGAATTTTCGATAGCGCGACGATAGTCTCCGATAGCAGTAGTGACATCAGCGCCAACCAACTTTTCACGTAAGCGTTTAGCCTCTTCCAAATACTCGGGAGGAAGCTCAGACTCTACTGACAGTGAGCACAAACCGTCATCAATAGGTTCAACGGCTTCTTCAGTAGGCTCGACCGTAGCGGCAGCTTCAGGTTCAACAGCTTCTTCAGTAGGCTCGACCGTAGCGACAGCTTCAGGTTCAACAGCTTCTTCAGTAGGCTCGACCGCAGCGACAGCTTCAGGTTCAACGGCTTCTTCAGTAGGCTCGACCGTAGCGACAGCTTCAGGTTCAACAGCTTCTTCAGTAGGCTCAACTGTAGCAACAGCTTCAGGTTCAACAGCTTCTTCAATAGGCTCGACCGCAGCGACAGCTTCAGGTTCAACAGCTTCTTCAGTAGGCTCAACTGTAGCGACAGCTTCAGGTTCAACAGCTTCTTCAGTAGGCTCGACTGTAGCGACAGCTTCAGGTTCAACAGCTTCTTCAGTAGGCTCGACTGTAGCGACAGCTTCAGGTTCAACAGCTTC
>ERZ869991.376-NODE-376-length-15271-cov-4.833948_pt1 | contig 15271 bp, 10 predicted proteins | sample MGYA00520862_ERZ869991 | MGnify/ENA primary metagenome ERZ869991 (study PRJEB32232, sample SAMN07284978) | human gut metagenome | biome: human-associated habitat; material: feces | host: Homo sapiens | place: Tanzania | collected 2014-08-11 ...
GCTGACAATATTGGAAGCGACTTCGGTACGGCCTAAGTTTTTAGCTAAAGAATTATATTGGAAAGTGACTTTGTAAGTATCGCTAATGGGAGGTTCAGGTGTAGGAGGCTGAGGGGTGTCTCCGCCATTTAAACTATTAGGCGTAGTGGATCCACCATCGCCACAGCCGCCAGCCAAGAGGCTAGCGCCTAAGCTGAGAGCAGCCGCAAAGGTTGCAAAACGGAAAGTATTTTTGTATTTCATATATGTAACGCTTCCTTTGTTTACAATAACCAAGTAGAAGTTTTTGTCTAACCAAATGCATCAAACATTTTATCGCCAACACGGCAACAAAATATAGCCGGAAGGTTCACTAAAAGGTTGGTTTTATCCCCCTGTATTGCGCAATATTGTTACGCTTAACATTTTATGCTGGCGCAGTATCGTTACATTTACTGCGCCTGTTTTTATGCTCAATATTTTTTTGCGCTATACACACGCTAGCGTATTTTTTTGCCAACAAGCGGAAACAGTGGCGAATTGAAGGCGAAGAATATTGGCCGAGCTGAAAGCTCGGTCAGTTCGAGCCTGAAAGAGCCGCTGTTGGAGCTAGCCAACATGAACATTAGCCCGCAGCCTAAACTTATAGCGGAATTTTTTGCTATATCGGTAGCGAAGGCATCTGGCCACGAAGTGGACAGCTAGCCGTAGCGTAGATATAGCAAAAAAATGAAGCTAACACGAAATAGCTAACTGGCGGGCCGAACATCATCAGCGTCTCTAAGCTGAAAAAATACGCAACCAAACAGGTTACGCTATGCATGTTGATGCTAAATTTATAGCCTCGTTGTTTGGCGGCTATAAATTTCATTTACGCTCCCACCTTTTGTGCTCAAAGTCTAAGTTTGTGAAAGCAATTAACCAAAAAGCTAACTTCGGGCGATGGTTCTTTAGCGTATAAAATGCCATAAGGTATAGCATAAGAGCAATCGACTATTGGCAAAGTAACCAAAGCAGGGTGAACATCAGCCCAACATTCTAAATTAAGCAATAAATGACCAGTTTGAGCGCAACGGTTAAATACGGAAATATCGTAATAGTGGGGCAAATCTTCAATCATTATTTGCGGATGATTCTTTTGCAAATCGGCCCGGAGTTTATCATTTATGGGAGAATTGCCCTCTTTAACCATCATAAGCGTTTCCCCATGTAAGTCTGTTAAGTTTAGCTTCTTTTTTTTAGCCAAACGATACGTAAAAGGCATAGCTATACACTTTTTGTAGCTACCTAAAGTGAGCATTTGACAGCGTTCTAGCCATTGTTTGGCATCACATACTCCAACTAAAAAATCTAGCTTTTTACCAATGCTGTCAATAACTGAAAGTATATCGCTATGATTGTCGTCAAAAGGCACTACGTTTAGTTTTAATTGAGGGCATTGCCAATTAATTTGTGCCCATAAATCCATAAACACTTTGCAAGGATTCAGCAACGAAGTGCCTACAGTTACAGTATATTGCCATTTATTAGCCACTTGTCGAGCTTCACTTAAAGCTTGAGCTGCCGCTTTTTGTATTGCCAAGCCTCGATTGTAAAGTATATTTCCAGCTTCTGTAAGAGTAAGTCCGCGAGCTTGACGTTCAAATAAGCGCAACTCCAACTCGCTTTCTAAACTGTTTACATGTTTCATAACCGCAGTGGGAGAAATGAGCAATTTTTCAGCCGCTTTATTAAAACTACCATTTTCAGCAGCACAGAGAAAAACGCAAAAATGCTGGCTAAGCATATTAACCTCTTTCAAAAAGCGTTTAGTATCAACTTTTAGTTAATACTATAACAAAAAATTGACGATTCCCTACTTTGTGTATGCATTATACAATACCGACGGAAGGTATTATTGCCGCCATAAACTGACAGAACGCAGTAAGCAACCTTATGCAAACCAAGTTTTTGTCTTCATATTGGCAAGGCCAATCTTAGTTAAAAAGAGGGATAGTAAAAAATGAAAACTTTAATTGCTTATTTTTCCCGAGCCGATGAAAATTATTTTGCCGGCCAATTGAGATATATTGAAGTTGGCAATACAGAGAGAGCGGCCAAAATGCTTAGCCAAATTACTGGCGCCGATCTTTTCAAAATCGATCCTGTAAAGGCTTATGCTAAGGATTATAATACCTGCATTGAAGAAGCTCGCGCCGATCAGCAGAATCAAGCCAGACCTGAATTAAAGCAATACCTCGACAATATTGACCAATACGACACTATTTATCTCGGTTATCCAAACTATTGGGGTACTATGCCTATGGCCGTTTTCACTTTTTTGGAGCGCTACGACTTTAGCGGCAAACGTATTAAGCCTTTCTGCACCCACGAAGGCAGCGGCCTGGGACGCAGTGAAAATGACCTTAAAAAAGTCTGTCCTAAAGCCATTGTGGAGCAAGGCTTAGCTATTGTAGGCAGTCGTGTAGACAATTCAGCAAAAACTTTACAATTATGGGCGGAGGCTTAATAAATTATGAAATTGCGTCAAGATACCGAAGCTTACTATAAAAAGCTTTTCCCCAAAGTTGAGCTTCCGTTTGTAGAAACAGATCCGGAATACGCTGAGCGCTTTTGCGAATTTGCTTTTAACGAAGTGGTAAACCAAGACGATTTAGACGATAAATCTCGCTTTCTAGCCATTTTGGCTATATCTTTAGGATGTCAAGGAGTTGAGCTTTTCCGTTTATTTGTTCCGGCTGCTATAAATAGCGGACTCACTCCAATTGAAATACGCGAAGTTGTTTATCAAGCTACCGACTATCTTGGTTTAGGACGCGTTTTGCCTTTCATTAACGCCTTTAATGAAATCATGCGTAAATTGGGCGTCGATATTCCCTTAGCCAACCAAAGTACCACCACGTTAGAAACTAGGTTGGCCGCCGGTGAACAAGCTCAAATCGATATTTTCGGGGAATGTATGCGTGGCTACTCCGAGTCGGGCCCAGCTGAAACCAAACATATCAATAAGTGGCTCACCGCCAATTGCTTCGGCGATTATTACACTCGCAAGGGCTTAAGCCTTAAAGAGCGCGAGCTTATTACTTTCTGTTTTCTGGCAGCTCAAGGCGGCTGCGAGCCCCAGCTTTTAGTTCACGCCAAAGCCAATTTTAGCTTAGGTAATGATAAACAGTTTTTAATAAAAGTTGTCTCCCAGTGCGTGCCTTATATCGGTTATCCGCGCACTTTAAATGCTTTGAGCGCTTTAAATAAAGCATCTCAAGATTAGCTGAACAATATTTTTTCGGAGAGTGCTATTATGGAAGAATTTGATAAACAAAATATTTTTGGCAAAGGCCAAGCCAATACCGCCTACGCTCAGTATTTTGTGGGCAATTCCTACTTAAATCCGCTGACTAAACCTGGCGAATCAGCCGTATTTTTAGCTAATGTAACCTTTGAGCCCGGCTGCCGCAATAATTGGCATATTCACAAAGCCACCAAGGGTGGAGGCCAAATACTTATTTGCACAGCCGGCAAAGGTTGGTACCAAGAAGAAGGCAAAGCGCCGCAAGAACTTACTCCCGGAACAGTAATTGTTATTCCGGCTAATGTTAAACATTGGCATGGAGCCCAAAAAGATTCTTGGTTTAGCCATATTGCTGTAGAAGTGCCGGGCGAAAATACTTCTAACCAGTGGTGTGAACCTGTAGAAAATTCGGAACTGTACTAACCGCTGCAATATAAATTGATACATAAAAAAAGCCAGCTTCCTTAAATTGAGGAAACTGGCTTTTTATTGTGAGCGCCAAAATCTAGTCCATAGCGCCGGTATAAAGGATCTTGCGTGCTTTGCTGCCTTCAGCCGGGCCAACATAGCCGCGCTTTTCCAGTAAGTTAATTAAACGCCTGGCTCGAGCATAGCCTACGCGCAATTCAGTTTGCAACATAGAAGCCGAGGCTTGACGAGTACGCAAAATGGCATCCAAAGCTTCTTCGAGCAAAGGATCATCGTCATTGGCATCATTGCCTCCGCCCTTATCAGCTTTGTCTTCGGCCATATCTTCCTGAATATTGAGCTGAATGCGGTTGCTAGGCACGTCTTGTCTATTCCAGAAATCAACTACGCGCTGAATTTCGTCATTTTTAACAAAAGCGCCTTGAATACGAGCTCCGTTATTGGCATCTACAGGTTTAAAGAGCATATCGCCTTTACCAAGCAAATGTTCGGCGCCACCATCATCGAGAATAACTCGAGAATCGACACCCGAAGAAACAGCAAAAGCGATACGGGAAGGGATATTAACTTTCAAGAGACCTGTAATAACGTCGGTGGAAGGACGCTGAGTAGCTACAACCATATGGATACCGGCCGCACGAGCTTTTTGAGCCAAGCGACAGATCGATTTTTCCACATCTTTGGAAGCAACCATCATTAAGTCGGCCAACTCATCGATAATAACCACAACCCAAGGCAAAGTAGCTTCGGGATGCTTCATGTTATATTCGCCAATATTGCGCACTCTGTTTTTACTAAACATAGTGTAGCGTTCTTCCATCAAGTTGACCATCTGATGCAAAGCCGAAGAGGCCATCTTAGGATCGACGATAATTTTGCCGGGTTCTTCTCCGGTTAAGCAAATCAAGTGAGGCAAACCTTCGTAGATAGAAAGTTCCACTTGCTTAGGGTCGATCATCAAAAGTTGCAAATTCCTAGGCGTAAAGCGATAAAGCAAACTGAGAATCAAAGTATTGATACAAACAGACTTACCAGATCCGGTCGTACCAGCAACCAATAAGTGAGGCATTTTGCTTAAATCGGTCACTCGAGCTGTACCGCTAATATCTTTACCTAAGCCGACACACAGTCCCTTACCGTTGCGGAAGTTTTCCGAACTGAGCACTTCTTTTAAGGAAACAAGTTCGGTAAATCCATTTGGTACCTCGACACCCACAACAGACTTGCCTGGCACCGGAGCTTCGATACGCACCGTAGTAGCAGCCAAGGCTAAGGCAATATCATTGGTCAAATTGATAAATTTGTTGACTCTAACGCCAATAGCCGGTTCCAACTCGTAACGCGTAACAGCCGGCCCTTGAATTACGTTGCGTACCGTAGCTTCCACTTTAAAGCTGGCTAAAGTGCGAATAAGCAATTCCGACTTATCAACAAATTCGTGTCTGCTCTGAGGGGGAACTTCTTCCAAAAGTGACAGCGAAGGCAACATGTAGTGCTCTACAGCTTGCAAAGCTCCGGAGTTGCTCTTTCTGGGCATAGCTAAAGGAGCAGACGCGGCGCTATTGGTCGGCTGACCAACCACACGAACTGTGCTCACAGAAGGTATGCTGGAAGGATAAAGCGCGGCCGGACGCTGTGCATTAACTACAGCGCCTGGAACAGGAGTAGAGCTGCCAATAATGCGCCGTTCACTCCTATCAAAGCCAAAAGCGGGAGAACGCCTTGGCTGATCTGCAACTGGCGCAGCGGGAGCAGGCTGGACGACGGCAGCTGGCATAGTGGGTGCAACTGGCGCAGCGGTGGCAGGCTGAGCGACGGCAGCTGGCATGGTAGGTGCAACTGGCGCTGCGGGGGCAGGCTGAGCGACGGCAGCGGGCACAGCAGGCGCAACTGGCGCAGCGACTATGCGTGAAGCGGAGAAGAAGCTAGGGCGGATAGGATTGCGGTAGACGCTGCTGCCGGTAAGGTTGATCGGGCGCAAGTTGGTGAAGCGATCACGATCGCGAGGCATAATGCTGTCAAAGTCTAAAGCCGCGCCATCATTGCCCAAGCCAAGATCGAAGCGCTTTACGCCGTTAGGTTCGGTTGCCGAGCTAGAAGAACCGGCGCTGGAACTTACGGTATTTTCAGCCGCTTCCGACTTAGGAGCGCTGACATCTTCGCCAGAAGTTTCATGAGCTTCAGTGGTGTTTTCTGAGTCCTGCTCCTCAAATAATTCTGCGCTCTGTCTTTCCTCTTCGGCGGCTGAATCGACATTGAGTAACTCGCTAGGAATTTGCACTTCTACGGTGCTCTTAGCTTTAGCCAAAACAGCAGAAGCAGCACTATCTTGTTCTTCACTAGCAATTTCAGTTTTTAAAGTTGCAGATTCAATAGCGCTATTTTCTTCTGTCTGAGCTTGAGCTTCAGCCTCTGCTTGTTCATCAAGTTGTTCAGCTAATTCCACAACTTTTTCATCAGCCAATTCGGCTTCTGCCAATTTTTGCAAATCGTCTATGCGCTCGGAAGAAACGTAAGCTGCCACTTCGGCTCTACTAACAGAATTGGTCGCTTTGGCGGCTGCTTCTGCGGTAGTTGTTACATCGGCAACCCGCCTGGCAAGTTGAGCGCTGGCAACAGGAGCAGGAGAGATAACGGCTTTATGATTAGCTGAAGAGCGCGGCTTGGGAAAAGGCAAATCTTCCTCTTCTTCGGCTTTGGCTAAAGCGGAAATGGGCTTTTCAGTCACAGGCTCAGCAGCAAGCACAGGCTCGGCGGCAAGCACAGGCTCGGCGGCAAGCACAGGCTCGGCGGCAAGCACAGGCTCGGCGGCAAGCACAGACTCAGCGGCAGGCACTCCTTCAATTTCCGGCTTTTTAATAGCAGCTAAAGCTGCTGCAGAATGCTTAGACGGATTGAGCAAAGAATCCAGGTCACCGCCTTCACTCCAAGTTACGCCTTGCAACTCCCCTACCGCCGAATGGAATTGAGACAATCTGGCCTTCACTTGACGGTTTAAAGAAGCATCAGAAAATTCGCCCAGTTGCGGACGTATGCCAGCTCTAGGGAAATTATCGGACACTAAACGGCTGAGCATTTCTGGAGAGCCAATGGCGCTATGAGCTTCAGCTTGTTCTGTTTGAAAATTTAATTCAGTTTCAGCGTTTTTTTTTCGGAAGTCTACATCGTCGGCGTCAGAGCTGTCAGCTTGTTGGACAGTCTGGGCGACGGCGTGACGAGAAGCAGAGCCATTCTTGCGAGCCCGGGGAATAATACCCAATTGCTGCCTGGCATTGCGCTTGGAAGCTAAGGCTGCTGTTGCAGAAGGAGCTTGATTTTGCGCCACAGGAGGACGCAAAGTCGGCCCTTGAGGGTTCATTAAATCGTTAGCAAAAGGCATATCGTCAGAGACTTCCTTGACGGCCTTTTCCTGACGTAAGCGAGCTTTGCCTTCGGATTGGCGCTTGAAACTAGCTCTAGCTCTTAAAGTGCTGGCTCTCCAAGCAGCTAGTTTAGCTTCTTTGGACATTTCTGGAGCTTCAACTTGAGGCTGTTTGGCCGGAGTGTTTCGAGATGGCGCAACTGTAGAACGAGAAGCCGTCGAACGCATAAGGCTAGGCTTGGAAGATCTAGTAAAAGAAGCTTGGGCTTTGGACTCGGTAGGGCGAAGTGAAGATCCGGCACTTTCTCCAGCTGTAGTTTGTGCCTTAGGAGCAGCTCCGGGACGACGCGAACTTAAAGCGTTAAGGGCAGCCTTGGGATCGCAAGCGACATTTTGTCCTTCGGCACCACGCAAAGCTTTTATATCTGAGAGAGAGTTTCTGTCTCTATTTAAATATGGAGCAGCGGCACCTCTTATACCCAAAACGCGACGACGCTCTTCCGGAGGCAAAGCATTTACTTGACTGGGTGATAAAGTGCTGAAACTCTCCAAAGCTTCAGGATCGATAGGCAAAGCCGAAGGACGACGATCCTCCCCCAGCCCCAGAGCCTGACGGCGCTCTTCCGGCGAAAGTGCGTTGAGTTTTCTCAAAGCATCTGCCGATACACCCTCGTTTTCAGCTTTTATCTGGTCATTATCATCAGCTGTTATAGAAGCAGATTCGGCCACTTCTTCAGCCTTAGGCTGCACTTGTTGAGCACGAGCTTTGCCTGCCGGACGACGAATTAAACCCAAAGCGCGGCGGCGCTCTTCGGGAGAAAGCTCGCTCATTTTGCGAGCTGAAGAGGTAGCATTGTTATTTTCGGCAGCTGCCGTAGGGACAGGAGCAGCTTCTTCAGCCTTGGGCTGGGCTTGTCGAGCGCGAGCATTGCCGACATCTGAAGCAGCCAAATTTAAGTCGCTATCTAAGCGCTCTGCGAATTTCAAAGCCTCAACTTTTTTGTCTAATTCGTCAGAGGGCTTCTCACTATCAACGTTAGAATTGACGGCAGGCTTAGGCTCGGCAAGGCGTTTTAAAGCGGCTACTTCTACAGTCTCGTCAGAATCGATAAAGTTTGGTTTACGCTCGGAAAGAGCGCCGCGAGACAAAGCATCGCTTGTATGGCGAGTTGCTTTGTAGCCACCGGACGAAGATGAGCGCACCGGACGCAAAGGCAAATCTTCGCTGGCATTTTTTTCGCCCAAACGGATGCGAGAAGAGAAAGAACTGTAATTGCGAGCCAAGCCAGAACCGGAACTATTGGAGGGACGCTCTGCCAAACGGCGACTCAAAGCCAACCCTTCTTTAGCTGTAGCAGGCTCATGCTTGGCATAAACTCCGCTGCGAATTTCTGTCTTTTCTATACGGCGCTGCGGCTCTTTATTTTCGCTCGGCGTAGTCGAGGGCTTTTTATCGTCACGTTGCCAATCGTTTGGCCTTCTCTCATTGGCTGACGAACGCCAAGAGCCCATACTTGAATAAGGAGAAGCTTCACGCCGAATTGCCGAACTGGCGGTATACGTCTCTTTAGCTTCAGCAACTGGCTCCGCTTTACGGGCTGTTTCGTAATCTCTATTTCTAACAGAGGCCATCTCTCCGCTGGTGTTGCGGCGATGTATTTCATTTAGAAGCTCGTTCTTATCAGCTTTATTTTGCTTCTCTGGCTCCGGCATATCCGACTTAGGCTCGGAAAAACGCGGCCTTTGTAAGTTTTCTTCTAAATCGTCATGGCCGAAAATCTTTTTATCATCGTCATCTTCAAAAAAGCCTCTGGAAGTGAGAGGTTCGATCTTTTCAGGCTCTTTGGTAGTCGGCATAAGGCCGGACTCTTCGTAAAAGATGGCTCTCTGTTCCAGATCAGTCGGTTCGGCATCTTCAATTTCTTTAACTTTTAACTCTGCATCATCATCTTCTTCCTGATGGTGCTCCGATAATTTTTCTTTGGCACTACTAAGCAATTCGGCGCAATGCTTGCTGGCAGAAATAACCCAACCCCAAAATTTAGACAGTCCGCTGAGTGCACGCTGACCCAACTCCGAGAGCGAACTTCCAGAAAATTGACTCAAAGCTTTACAACCTTCTATTGTTTCTTCCGTGGTAAGATTCCAAGTAAAAACAAAAACAGATAAAAATCCTAGTGTAGCCAATGTCCAGGCTCCAAATTCACCAATAATACCTGCAACTACACCGTCGATAAATTTGCCTATATTGCCACCCTGACCACAGCGAGCGGCAAAAAATACCGAGAAAAGCAACAACAGCGGAATAACAACTTTTATATTTATGCGTCCGGCTTTGTTATTGTAATTGAAACACCAAGAAGCAGCCAAAAAAGCGATCATGGGCATAACCCAACCGGCCATGCCTATGCAATTTTTTAAAGCCAAGGATATACCGTTTCCCAAAGCTCCGGCCCATTGGGGTGCAACTAGGCACAGGAGCAAAAAGGGCGCAACCAGCCAAAGCCAAACGAGCCCCCATATGTAAAGGCGGCTTTCATCTCGTTTACTTGCAGCTTGTCTGGCTAGCGGAGGCGTATTTCCTGCTTGACTGGCCCCCTTGCCAGCGGCAACTCCGGCTGCCTTGGCCAAACCGGCGCCGGCTTTCTTTGTACGCTCAGTAACCATATATACTCACCCTATCGCTAAAAATGGCAAAACAAACCAATCTAACCGGAATATGAGCGCTATACTTCAATGTGCTCCTTCCCGGCAAGAAACCGGCTTGTCATAAAAAAACTGTCTTCTGCTTATTGTCAGATTGGCTCCTCCCCCACTCTCGATCAGAGACCCAAAAGGCTCGATCATTCCCCACAACAGAGGGGGCCTCGTGCTTCAAGAATTAAAGACCAACTCCTCTATATTATAGGGACAAGCCAGGTACTCCCAGTACAGTATCATCTACATAAGCAGGATTTTTTGCAATTTAGACGTAAAGAATCAGGATCGAGAAATTGATTATATCATTCGCGGCCTTATCAAGCCGCACGGAGGATTGAGCATGCTCGTAGAGCCGAGCTTGGATGAACTTCTCACCAAGGTAGACAATAAATTTGAATTAGTGACTCTGGCCTTAAAAAGAGCTCGCCAGATTAACGACGGCGATACCTCGATTGAACATTACAATGCCGCTAAGCCTGTGAGCATGGCATTGCAAGAGATTGCCAAAGGCGAAGTCTATGTAGACGAAAGCGCCGATGACGAACCTGCAACCGCTAACGCCTCTAAGGAAACCGATATTCTGAGCGGAGAAGGCTTAGCCGCCTCTCTGTCCGGTGCTCCCAAGAGCGACAAATATGCTTCTGAAGACAAATCCGAAGATGCTATAAGCATTGACGATCTCAGTGCCGGAGATGTGAATTTGGAAGATGTCGTTGCCAAAGAGGAAGACGAAGACAATTCCATTGATGAATTGACCAACGCGGTTGACTCTGCCAGCCAGAGCGGCGAAGCGTTAGACTTCGTATCCGACGAAACTAAAGAGACGGATTCTTTAATCTAATCGCGCCGAGAGTACGTTCGCTCTGAAATTTCCAAGCTAATCAATATTAACAAAGAACGGCTAGAGGTATTTACTTATGGAAGTTAATGGGTCAGTTCTACAGGAACTGCTTAATAGAATGACCATTTTATGCGATCACTTTGCTGAAAGTGACAGCGAAGCGGCTACTGTTCCCTACAAGCTGACCCAGCTTTTAGATATAGCAGTTGCCCACGGTGCTTCTGCCCTAAATATCAACGTCGGCAGCGCTCCCACTTTGCGAATTAACAACATGCTCAGTGTCGTAGAAGGTTCTCCTCTGAGCGACGCCGATTGCCGTAAACTCCTCAAGCCTGTTCTAACCAGCTATTTGAGGAATCAGTTAGTTAAAGAAGGTCACGCCGAGACTTGCATAGCTGGCGGCGGATCCGGCTTCAAAGTTCACCTCTTTTTAGAGCGTAGCCACATTTGCGCCTCTTTCCATCGTTTGCGCACCGATATTCCCAAGCTAGAGACTTTAGGGTTAAGTGGGAGTTTGGTTGAAAATATTTTAGAGCAACCTTCGGGACTGATCTTGCTTACCGGCTTACCCAGAAGCGGCAAGATCAATACTCTGGCTGCTTTAGTATCTCATATCAACGCCACGCGTCTGGCCAGGATTGTCACTTTAGAAAATCCTATCCAGTTCTGGCGTTACAATCAGCTCAGCACAATTTTACAGCGCGAAGTTGGAGTAGACGTCCCCTCTTTCTCCACAGGCATTCAGCAAGCTATCGACCAAGACGCCGATGTGCTGGGTATTAGCGAAATTCCCGACCGCGAAACAGCCACTTTTGCCATTAGAGCAGCGACTAATAACAAATTAGTTATCGCCGTTTTAGATGCTACCAGTCCTGATCGCGGCTTAGAGCGCATACTCAGTTCTTTCGATGAGCAAGAAAGAGCCAAGATGGCTCCGATTTTCGCCAACGCTTTGCGTATTGTCCTTCATCAGACTTTGGTAAATCGCAGTGACGGTCGCGGTGTCATTCCCGCTTTCGAAATTTTGGTCAACAATGACGAAATTCACGAAGAATTAAAGAATGGTCGAACCGACAAACTTACCTGGATTATGCAAGAGCATAATATGCAAACTTTGGGTAAGTCTCTCTCGCGTTTAGTTTCAGCCGGTTTGGTAGACAAAGAAGAAGCTTTACATTATCTGTCCGATCCTTCCGAATTACAAATCGACAAAGACAGTTTGGCCAATCTGGGTGACTATGACAGTGAGCCGGTAACTGATGTAGATACTAACGACACTCCTCTTATGTCCTGGCTCTAATCGCTCCTAACCAAAGGAAATTATAATAATCGAGCCGATCTAACTAAATATGCCCCGCGAGCCTACTTGAGCTCGCGGGGCATATTTAGTTGCTTTCACAACAAATTATAATTAGTCGCAATTTCTGTTCATAATAACTTCCAAAGCGGACATAGATTTTAAGAAAGCATATTCTTTTAAGCGCATATTAGCATCTTGATCGTTTAAAGTCAGGCAAGAACTTTGCTCTTGACGGCCTAAAACGCCAATAATCGGATCTTCTAAAGGGTCACGCCAATCTTCATTAGCTCTCAGCATAGGTTTGGGCGTTTGGGTAGAGATAACCGGCTCGGCCGGGCCTAAAATATCGCGCCAAGTTATGACCCTCTGCCCCTTATTGACTATTTGCTGATTGTTAACTTCCTCGTGCTCTTTCTTAGGCATAGCCGGCGGCTCGACAAATTCCATTGCACTGGCCATTAAATAAACATGACAATTGAAAAAATCACTATCTTGATAGCAAAGCTTAAGAGGCCCTAAGTAACGATCGTAGCGATTACTACCCAATACTTCTTGAGAGATAAAGCGATTGGCTTCTTCTTCATGTTCCAAATCAGGATAACGCTTTACACTGATAAAATCGGCTTTACTTTCAGCTTCTTGCCAATCGGCATAAATAGTATCCCACACGTGGGCAGCCATAGAAGCTTCTGCTCTAGTTTCGTCGTAAAGACGATGCATAGCCGGAATAGCATAATCGCCAAAGCAAATACTCAATACTCTATCCAAATTGGTACCATTGTAGCCAAAGGAAAAATCTTTATCTTTAGTCATCAAGCTACATCTCTCGCGGAAAGCAAAAGTACCTAAAGGCAAAGATTCGCGACGGCGGTAATAGGGATAGCGCTTTACAGGCGATACCGCTACTTCAGCATTGATACATCCTTTGTATTTGGCAGCTTGAACCAACAAAAATTGGTAGCAATCTTGATCTTTCTGTCTAGAGAAACCAAAAATAAGACTATCTTTAGTAGAGAATTTAAATACTTCTCTGTATCCATTAAAATATAATCTAACTGCATCCAGAATAGCCGGATAAACTTGAATAGGCGTCCTGCTGGCGATACTCATAATGAGAACTAAAACCGTTCCTTTTCAAGGATATTTTTGGTTAATTACTCATTTATTTCCTAATAAATTTATAAAGTCCTGGCTAACTCCAGGAAGTAAATTACTTATCTCAGAAGCGACAAGACCACGATCAGAATGTTCGGCGGAAGCTTTATCGCCGGCGGCGCCATGCCAATAAACTCCCAAAACGGCTGCTTCAAAAGGCTCCATTCCTTGAGCTAACAAACCGGAAATTAAACCGGCTAAGACGTCGCCCGAGCCTCCCTGAGCCAATACAGGGCCACCGCTACTATTGAGCCAACAACGCTGACCGTCACTTACTAAAGTAGGGCTTCCCTTAGCTGCTACTATACAATGATATTTCTGAGCGCATAAACGGGCGTAATAAGGCAAGTTTTTCTCTAATTCGGCAACATCGGTATCCAAAAGCCGAGAAAGTTCGCCTAGATGCGGAGTTAATACACACTTTTGTTGCAAATCGACTTTTTCGGCAGTAGCAATTTTGCTTAAATGCCACAGAGCGTCAGCATCAATGACCATAGGCACAGGACATTTTGTTATTAAAGTGCGGACAGCTTCGGTAGTTTCAGCTTTTCGCCCTAACCCAGGCCCTAAACAAACAGCTTTAGGAGAAGGCCAAGGGCAAGGATGAGAAGAAAGCTCCATACCATTTTTGTCGTTTTTAAGCCAAGGGAAATATTCTAGATCGTGCTCATTGAGGAAGCCTTCATCTTCTAAAGGGCAACGCATTACTTCCGGATAAGCGGCTCCTATTTTGCGACAAAGAGAAGATGGAGCAGCCAAAAGCACCATACCGGCTCCGGAGCGTAAAGCAGCCTGAGAAGAAAGAAGTGGCGCTCCCAAATAATAATCAGATCCACCAATTACCCAAACAGTACCAAAAGTACCCTTATAGGCGTTTCTGGCTCTGGTAGGCAGAAGAGAAGCAGCCAATTCTTGATCAACAATAAGACACTCTTTAGTAGGATCTTCAGTTAGAACTTTAGGAAAACCTATATCAGCAACTTCAACTTTACCTGCCCTACTGCGACCAGGTTCTAAATAAAGTCCCCATTTGGGTAATCCCACAGTTACCGTAAGTTGACAAGAGGGAGCATTGCCCAAAATTTGACCGCTGTCTGCTTCTAAGCCAGAAGGCAAATCTACAGCTATAGCTTTAAGCCTATTTGCATGCTCATTTATAGACTCAATAATTTCGATATAAGGGGATTTTAAGTTTCTGTCCAGACCATTACCAAAAAGCGCATCTACTACATATTCAGTTTCCTGCAAAAAGCGTTTAATTTGCTCTATATCAACATATATATGTAAATTGCCGTACAATTTTTGATAAATAGAAGCATAAAGTTGAGCATCGCCGCGTAAATTATCCAATTCTTTCATGGAAAGACAAATAACTTCGGCCTCAGCTTCACAAAGGTAGCGAGCAATAACAAAACCATCTCCCCCATTATTGCCTGGCCCGCACAAAACTAAAAAGCGTTTACCTTTTACAGAGCCAAAATGCTTTACTATAGCGGTAAAAATAGCAAAGCCGGCTCTCTCCATAAGTACAGCGCCGGGAATACCTACTTTTTGCATGGTATCATGATCGATAGCAGCCATTTCTTTAGCTTTGACAATACGCATATATTGGAACTCCTCGCGCCGAAAAATAGAAAAAGTATTTAAAAATAGAAGAAGCTGCCCAACCGTAATGGTTAAAGCAGCAACCTCGAAAAACGTTCTTAGCTTTTAAGCAGCTCTTAAAAGAGCGCCACAAAAACTAACGTTTGGTCCACTGGAATCCGCGACGAGCACGCTTGCGACCGTATTTCTTACGCTCTTTTTCACGAGAGTCACGAGTCATGAATCCAGCTCGCTTCAATTCGGTGCGAAGGGTTCCGTCAAAAGCTTCTAAAGCTCTGGCGATACCGTGCTTTACAGCTCCGGCCTGACCGGAAACGCCGCCACCGTCACAGGTAGCGTAGACGTTGAATTTGCCCTCAGTCTTGGTGAGTTCCAAAGGAGAACGCACGAGCATCTGCTGAGTAGCGCGAGGGAAGTACTCCTCGTAAGGGCGCTTGTTGATGATGATGCGACCGTCACCGGGTACTAAGCGAACACGAGCGACAGCGCGTTTTCTGCGGCCGGTAGCCTGATGGACCATCGACTGGATTGCTAACTTTACTTTAGGCATTAACTTACCCCTTTAAAGATTCTTGAAAGTACAGAGCGCTTTTCCTAAAACCTAAAAACTAT
>ERZ869991.377-NODE-377-length-15267-cov-7.768071_pt1 | contig 15267 bp, 26 predicted proteins | sample MGYA00520862_ERZ869991 | MGnify/ENA primary metagenome ERZ869991 (study PRJEB32232, sample SAMN07284978) | human gut metagenome | biome: human-associated habitat; material: feces | host: Homo sapiens | place: Tanzania | collected 2014-08-11 ...
TTTTTTTTCAAGCAGAAGACGGCATACGAGATACGAATTCGTGACTGGAGTTCAGACGTGTGCTCTTCCGATCTCAATAGATATGTTGTAGTTTTGTTACTATTTTGTTACTGAAAATTTGCGAGTAACAAAAATTTTGCTTATCTTTGCAGCAGATTTATAAATGTAGGCTTATGGGAAGGAAGAAAACAATCGACAAGGAGCCAGTCACTATCAGATTCAAGGAACTTGCCAACGGAAACAAGAGTATCTATCTAGACATCTATATGGACGGAAAGAGAAGTTATGAATTTCTCAAGCTATACCTCATCCCAGAGGTTGGTAGAGAAAGAGCGAAGGCGAGGATGAAGAATGCTGAGACGATGGCTAGTGCGAATATCATCAAGGCTCAGAGGGTTCTCGACTTGAAGAACCGAAAGGCAGGAGTATTCAGCAGCAACAAGAACATGCGCTTGGTAGAATGGCTTGACATCGTGAAGGCTGCCAAGCAGAAGGCAAGTAGGTCGGATGAATCCAGCAAGACTATTGAGAATGTGAAGAAACACATCATCAAGTTCTGTGGCGAGTCTACCAAGATGGTTGACATAGACAAGAAGTTTTGCGTGAAGTGGATAGAGTATCTGAGGACTGCCACCAAGAGAGGTGGACAGCCGTTTAGCGAAGTAACCAAGAAGGTGTACCTTACTTGCTTTGGTACGGTTCTGAATCAGGCTGTCCGTGATGGCATCATTCAGATGAATCCCCTATCGCTCATAGACCCTAGCAGCAAGTTTGGGTCTCCTGAGAGCGAGCGAGTATACCTAGATATTGAGGAGGTGAAGATGCTGGCTGCAACGGAATGCTACAGCCAGCACACCAAGCAAGCATTTATGTTCTCATGCTTTTCGGGTCTTCGTATCTCGGACATCAGGAAGCTGAAATGGAGCGATATTGAAGAGGTGAAGAATCCTGACGGAACAGCATCCTACCGACTGACCAAGACGATGGAGAAGACTCAGCGAGTAGTAAGCTATCAGCTATCAAACGAGGCGATGAAATGGTTGCCTGAAAAGACGGAAGACGAACTGGTATTCTATGAACTATGCCAGCAGCCGAACATCAACTATCATATTAAGGTATGGGCGAAGGCAGCAGGAATCAAGAAGAACATATCCTTCCATACAGCTAGACATACCTTCGCCACCATGATGCTCACGCTGGGAGCCGACATCTACACCACCAGCAAGCTACTCGGTCACTCCCGAATATCTACTACTGAGATATATGCTAAGATTGTGGATAAGAAGAAGGATGAGGCAATGGGGCTGATTGATAAGTTCTTCGATAAGGAATAAAAAAAAATCTCTGTAAGGTAGCCAGCCTTGCAGAGATTAAAAGTTAAACTATGTAATTTGCTTCTGATTCTCAGGAGAAAGCCGTAACTTTGCCTCATAAACTTTATAAACTTATTGCTTATGAATGCTTTAGATGTAGATTTATACGTGCTTCTTGATTTTCAGTACCAAAAAAGCGAAAAAGAAATCAGAGCATACCGTTACTTGCACGAAAGTCAGCGTGTATTTAGCGACCTTCTTTACAAAGACAGAGTAAGATGCCTAACTAAACTTGGCTATCTGGCTCATGGTATCGGAATGAGCGATGATGGTGTCAGAGACCATTGGTGGGTTACCGAAGAAGGAAAAGAAAAAATCAAGGAGTGTATGGAACGCTCTTCGATATACAAAATAAGAAGACTATCCAAAAAGTATGGAGTTATAAGAGACCAGCTACATATCTTTTGGGAATGCCTTCCTTATGCCTTCATTATATACTTCATCGGTCTAATTATCTTTAGCTTCATCAGAAAATGGATATTCTAAATGATAAGATAGCATTAGGCGCAATAATTGGGATTTCTTTGGCTATTGTCGTTTCAGTACTATATATGTAACTATAGCACCGACAATAGCCCCAATCAAAGCGTCTGCAACCTTCCACATAACCTTGTAGATTACAGCATGCTGCTCCTTAAATGAAGACTCCTTCCGTAGAGCCTTCACTTCCTTCTCATGTTCTTTCTTCAACGTACTGCCATTCCAAAGGACTGGTATCTGGTTCCTACCCTGCTTGGTGATGCTATACACCACCCTAGACTCTTGGTTACTATAGGCATACCCACAATTAAGGTATTCACTCTTCACCATCAGCCTAACAACATCTTCTTTCCAAGTATCATCAGGAGATACGTGGTCGTAAATGATACCCCATATCTCCTGCTCATACTCGGACTTATCTCGGATGTTGTCCAGCAGCACATACAGCTTCTGTTCGTTAGTTATTCCTGCCATTTTATTTTTCTAGTTGGGAAAATAAATTTTCCTAGTTGGGGAAATAAAAACATACTACTTCCCAAGAACAACCTTCCATCCAGTCTTTCCGTTCTTTTTCAAACAAAGAAGGACAGACAACAAGACTATCTGGAACAAAGCAATACCAGTGTATCTACCAAACGCATACGCAGTTCCACCACCAATAACACCACCGAGGATGATATGGATAATTTCAATACCGAAAAAAGCATAGATGCCATACTTCTTCTTATTCACAACCAATATTATAGCAATGGCAATCAAAACACTTAATACACCATTCAAAACATCCAAGGCTCCTGTATTAGCATCTAAGCCCATTGTTATACAACCAGTAGCAATACCCATAACTGAGCGAATAATCTGATAAACTGCACATACCCAAAGTACACCTGAGGCGAAGCCATTCAGTTCCTTGTCTTTTACAACTTTTGTTTCATTTAAATTCTGTTCCATAACTATTTGATTTTAAATTTCTTTTTCAACCAAGTCTTTAAACTTCCTAAAATACCAAACATGATAGAGAACGCTACTACATACAAGACAGGACCTGCCTTATAACCATTCTCCTTCATAACAAAAAACAACGTTACTATTAACGCCCATAGAGCCAAAAAAGCTACTACCAACACTAAGTAATAATAAATTCTATTCATCTTCCGTTAATAATATAAAGCCTTTAAGAATACCTTCCATATAAGCTATGCCATATTTGATATAAGCTGCATTAAAACACTTTGTGGTTACAATATATGTTCCCATATCACCTTTCAGAACATATTGCAAACAATGCGTTATAACAATCTTTCCGTTCTTCTTCTCCTTTGAAATGTAATATGCCCTAATTGCAGGCGTGTTATTTAACATACTAGGTGAAGTATCTCTACTAGATATTACAATTCCTATAGATGCCATTTTTTTGTCTTGATAGGAAAATAAATCTACCATTTTATCATATACATCTAATATAGAATCATATATAGGTTCTGCTGTAAACGGATGAAAGTTTAGGAAGGCAACCATACCTGTTTGCGGTTGAATAGCACGAAATACGGTATGTGCTTCTAACCCATTCTGCTTAGTCCAAGTATGGTTTCTATCCCAAGGCAAATTCCAAACGTAGCCTCTGCTTTCATCATAAGCACTATAATCTTTTGTACTCCATTCTAATTGAGCGTTATTAACAAGTACACACAACAGAAAGCCTAATGATAATAATAATCTTTTCATATCTCACACATTTTAATTAATAACATATCTTGCAAGGAGTTCTGCCCATATCCTCAGCTTCCTCCTCACTTACTTCTTCTATTTCTCCTGAGCAGCGAGAGAGACCTTTGCAATCTCGCTCGCAATGGTAACGCTTGGAGGAACCACCAGTACAGACAAAAACATTATCACTAGAGCCAGCCGACTTTACGGCAGACTCCTTCTTCTCAGGTACTACATCAGCAGACTTCTTGGAAAAAATGCTGCATGAAACCATCAGGATAATGGCTAAAAGTAATACTATATGTTTCATAATTCTTCATTTACATAATTATATGGACCATAATCTAAGAAAACGGTATATGTTTTACCGCTATGAACAACGAAAACGCTAAATCCATACTCATCTGAATTTATAGGTGATTCGCCACCATAAGCAGCAATAAACCCATTATCATCCTTATACACAATTGTGTTCTCGTATTTGCTCTTTAACTTTTTTATGATTTTATATCTAAAATTCTTTGCCAAAGAAAAATCTTCAAAACGTCTTCCCATTACACACTCATTAAAATAAGTCAAGTAACCATCAGATTGAAATTTAAAAGATATAAACTCAAAAGGAATGTCAGCATAATCTCTTTCGAAATACCATATTTCATTTTTATCATCTATTTCAGGTTCTCCATACTTATTAAACAAGTGTGTTTTTGCAACATTATAAGACTGCCCGAAAGGAACACCGCAAATAGAACTCTGTGCATATACTATATATGTACAAAGAAACATAAATGCAGATAAAAATAATCTTTTCATATCTACCACATTTTAATTATCCTACATTTGCTTGTCTCATGCCACCACCTAAGATAGAAAGTAGCTGGTCGTAGCGTTTCTCTAATTCGTCATACTTCGCCTTCCAGACAGAATCATCAGAATCTGATTCTTTAGGATGAATAGCATCAGCAGCATAATCTATGCTAGTCTTTTCTGCAACATACTCGGCAGTTTTGCCTAATTCTATAGGTTCAACACCACGCATCAACCATTCAGCAGACACATCTGGATAGGCTTTTAGGAAGTTCTCTACCAAGGTAGAAGACAACGTCTGCTCACCTTTAACTTGCCTAAGAACCGTAGATTGATTCATATTAAGCGTTTTTGCCAAAGCGTTCAATGATATACGATTATCATCAATATACGCTTTAATTCTTTGACACACAGTTATTTCCATACATTTTACATTTTTAAACCATACTTAAACTATGCAAATCGGGATAACTTTTTCCCAAAAATATTTGGTTAGTTAGGCGGATTTGCTTATCTTTGCACTCGTAAACAACAAGTTGCTTAATTATTAAAAGCAAAAGTACAACAAAAAATTAAGATATGCAAGCAAAAAAGATAAAAATTATCAAAGTTTCGCTTGAAGGACGAAAAAAACTTGCTGAGCGATATGGTTGCTGTAGAGAAACAATCTTCAACGCTCTTGCATTTAGAAGTCAGAGCAAGCAATCCGAAAGCATCAGGCATGATGCCCTGAATGAGTTCGGAGGAGTTAAGACTGATAAGGTAGTATTCTACTAGGAAGGAGGTGAATATGATTAAGAGGTTATTCTTTAGAAAGAAACTGCGGTTGATATTATATTTGGACTATGGAGCTTCATGCCCAGAGTTTGAAGAAATATTCAACTGGATATATGAAGCCCCATTGTGGGAGTGGAAAATCAGATTGGACTTAGTATTTAGAGCATACCATAATCAATCCGACAAAGATAAATCTCAATGGTTGTCTAAAGCGGAAGAAGCATTAAGATTTATCAGCAAGTAAAAAGATATGAATATAAGCATCATAATCTTCCCTACTTGGGAATCGCTTATCAGAATAGCAGGTTGAAATCTGCTTAACTGTATAGCCATCACGTTCTACTTCGCTGATGATTGCGTCAAGGTCTATACCTTTCAGACCACCATTCGCTCCCACTTTAAAGTGGTGCTCATAAATTTTCTGTTTCATACGAAATTGAATTAAATTAAAATAAAAATTTGTCACCTGCAAAGGTACAAAATAAAAACAACAATCGGGCAACGGTAGATATAATAATGTATAAAATGAAAATTTGTCACTTTCTGTTTCATACACTACCGCCCGATTTAAAAATGGAGGAATCCTATGAATGAAATTTCAACTATTGTAGATGGTGACCGAATGACATCACTACAGATTGCAGAGATTACAGCAAGACTCCACAAAAATGTTATGAGAGCAATCAGAAACATGGAGCCAGCTTGGGAAAAAATCAACGGGCGCAAGTTTGAGCTGGTTGATTACAAAGATGAAAAAGGCGAGACAAGACCTTGCTACTCCCTCAACAAAGAAGAATGTCTCTACATCGCCACCAAGTTCAATGATGAAGCGAGAGCCAAGTTGATTAAACGATGGAAGGAACTGGAAGAGCAACATCAAAAGCCATCCGTTCCTCAGAACTATCTCGAAGCTCTCAAATCTCTGGTCAAGTCTGAGGAGGAGAAACAGCAGCTAGCTTTGGAGAACAAGCAGCAGCAGGAGCAAATCGTCACTATCAGCAAGGCGAACATGGAACTTGGCAACAAGATTACTGAAATGCTGCCGAAGGTCAGCTACTACGACCAAATCTTGCAGAGTACAGCCACCATGACCGTCACCCAGATTGCTCAGGACTACGGAATGAGTGCCATGAAGCTGAATAAAGAACTGGAAGCAATGAAGATTCAGCACAAGGTTCGAGGTCAGTGGATATTGTACGAAAAGTTCCTCACTGGCGGCTATGTTCACAGCAGAGCAGTAGAAATCGTAAGGAGTGATGGTCGGCACGATGTGAAGTACAACACCGAGTGGACAACGAAAGGAAGATTCTTCCTTTATGAATCACTCAAAGCGAAGGGCATTCTCCCCTTGATAGAGCAGGAGAACACACCCAGCGATAAAGGCACTAGTAGAACAGAGCCATCCAAGGCAGCTAGCGCAAGTCAACAAACCCTCAATTTCGTATGATATGGTAGACCCAGAGATTAAAGAGCAGCTAGACCGCATAGAGCAGTATTCGCTCATAGCTGCAAAGAATGTGCTCAACATTAATGAAGCTGCAATCATTCTTGGTATGACGGTTAGAGGAGTGAGAGAGAACGTTAGGAACCGAATCATTCCTTGCTATAAACCAAATGTCAACCGACTCTACTTTAAAAAGAGCGAGTTGGAAGAGTGGATGACTCAGAACCGCAGAAAGAGCATAGCTGAGTTGAAATCAGAGGCAGCAGCCTATTGTGTAACCCATTAAACAGACAAACTTATGATAGTAGATGTAATGTTGGTAGCTAGCGTAATCGCTTTCGCTGTTGCCGTTAAGGAAATCCACTCCTACTTCAAGGAGGTAGGCAAGTAAGATATATGGAGATTGAACCTCACAAGAATAGTTAAGTATTAAGTTATTAATGTGTTAAGTCTTATAATGTTTCAGCCATCGAATTTTATTCGGTAAAGAGCAGAGGTTTTTTGGAGTTTGCTACTCCCAGTCTCCACTATAGTTTTTGTCGTTATAATTTTACATGTTTTAAGTTTTTACCCAGCGCAAGTAACTCAGTTGGTAGAGTGATGAAATGTCATGTGTCGTGGGTTCGAGTCCCACCTTGCGCCCCATATAGCCCGATTCCAAGGCTTTATATCGGATAGGATAAACCTTCCTAGAGAGGTACACGTACCCAAAAGGAGCATCATTAACCACAGATGGTGCTTAGACGTGGAAGTGGCAAGCGAGTACATACACCTGATAGGTGGAATTTGGAAAAACTTGGAGTTCACTTGTGAAGAAGCAGACCTGATGCCGTGACCCTTATATAATAAGGTAGCATCTAAAGGTAGGAGCGCACAACTACAAATCGGTTCTAATGCAGCCAGTACGCTTTCTTTCTTCTATTCGGTTCAAGTTATAATTGATTATTTTATAGAAATCAGATATATCACAATATGTGCGATTACTAGTGCTGGGAGTCCTAAGCCTCCATGAATGCAGAAGGGAACTAAGGGCGCACGTATGGTTTAAGGCCTCGGAATGTGCGCCCTATTATAGAGGAATAATACACTTTAATATATTTTACATTTTACATTAGCAATACTTATGATTGCGGTAGCGACCGCTCAGGTTAATACTAAATAAAATACTCGCCCCACCATTCGTGAGAACCGTGGGGTTTTTAATTTGAACATCAAAACAAAACAACAATATGAGATATAAAGCAAATAGTTGTCACGATTGTCTCTTCTCGACCATGTGTGACAACCCGAATAAGAACCCAGATGGTGGCTACAGATGCAGCCACTATGAATGGAAACATCAATAACAACTTAATACATATAAGATATGAAAGAACTTATCGCAATTCAATCGGAACTGAAAGCCCCGAAGAGTCAGTTCAACAAATTCGGTGGTTACAAGTATCGCAAGGCTGAGGATATCTTAGAAGCTGTCAAGCCTTTGCTCAACAAGCAGAAATGTACGCTAACCATTACAGATGATATTGTGATGGTAGGCAACCGCATTTATGTGAAGGCTACCGCCAATATCAAGAACGAGAAGGGCGAGTGCGAAACAACTACTGGATGGGCAAGAGAAGAAGAACAAAAGAAAGGTATGAATGGCAGTCAGATTACTGGAGCATCCTCTTCTTACGCTAGAAAGTATGCTCTCAACGGTCTCTTCGCCATTGATGATAATGCTGATTCTGATACCACCAACGATGGGCAGCAGCAGACTCAGCAGCAAGCGAAGACTCAGGCACAGCAGCCAGCATCAAACCAATTCAACCCAAACGACCTGAACGAAGGATTGGGTTACCTGAGCAGATGTGTTAGCAAGGACAATCTGTTGTGGGTAATTCAGCATTACCAGCCACTCTGCTCTAACGCTCAGTTCATGCAAGCAGTATCAGCCAAGAAGAAACAATTAGGTATACAATAATATGACAATAGCAACAAAGAAAATCACTCTGAATGTGCCAAGAGTAACATTCATTGAGGAATCTCATCAGTACTTCATCGGCAAGAAGGAACTGAAAGGTGTAACGGGAACGCTCATCAAGAAAGCCTTCCCCGACACCTACAAGAACATTCCTGAGTCAGTACTAAAGAAGGCAGCAGAGCGAGGAGGTCTTATCCATAACACGTTTGAAACCTTCTGCTCTATATTCGATGCAGACATCAAGAAGTACCCGAATCCTACGGAAGAGCTTCAAGCCTTCCATAGGATGTTAGTCTCATTCGGTTTACACTATGTAGCATCCGAGTATCTTGTTACAGATGGTGAGAACTTTGCATCAGCCATTGATGGAGTCTTCGCTGATGATGAAGGCAACATCTATCTGGTAGATTACAAGACCACCGCCACCCTTCACTATGACAACGTATCTCTCCAGCTATCTATCTATGCAAAATGGTTCGAGGAGCAGAATCCCGACCTAAAGGTGAAGGAGATTGTCTGTATGTGGTTCAAGAACGGACAGAGCAAGTTCCAGCCACTCCCTAGGGTATCAGATGAGCAGATAGATGAGTTAATCAACGCTTATCTCACTGATGATGCAGAGTACCAATATAAGGTGGAGGTTCCTGAGCAGTTCTCTGCCCTAGAGCAGGAGTACAGACTTATAACCGCTCGTATGGATGCCCTAAAAATCAAGCAGGATGATGTGAAGGAGAAAATAATGAAGATGATGGTAGCCAACAAGCAGAAATCCATCAAGACCAATATCGGTTCCTACTCTTATGTTGAGAGTACAACTAAGAGAAAGCTCGACACGGAACTCTTCAAAAAGAAATATCCAAATGCTTACGAGAAATTAACAAAAGTCAGTATCTCTAAGCCATCAATAAGAATCAAACTTAATTAAGTATAGATATGAACGTTAAATTTACAGGCAAAATTATTACAGCAGGGCAAGTTCAAATGGGAACTTCCCAAAACGGAGCCCAATGGAGTTCCCAAGAGTATGTTATTGAGGAACTGAATGAGCAGTACCCTTCAAGAGCCGTTATCCAAGTTTATGGTTCAGACAAGATTCAGCAGTTCGGCATCCAAGTAGGTGAAATCATCACCGCAAACATCGGATTGAAGGCACATCAGTCTAGAGACGGACGATGGTTCAATCAGTTGGACTGCTGGAAGGTAGAGCGACCTAATGGTCAGCAGCAGGGTCAGGTAGTACAGAGTCAGGTTGGCGCAGCACCTCAGCCAGTTGGTGGATATTACCAACCTCAGCAACAGCCTATACCTCTGAGCCAGCCACAGCAGTTTCCCCCTCAGGTTAATGCAAGCGGTCAACCTATTCAGCAGAACGCTCAATATGCAGGTGGTCAACAGAAAAGTGGTCTCCCATTCTAAGCATTAATATATAAGGTATGGAAGTCCATCTTGTTAGAACCTCCTCTGGTCTTCGCCCCTACACGGATGATGATTACGAGGAAATGAAAAAGATAAAGGTTGGAACCATCGTCAAGGCAAACATCGTCCGTCCACGCAACGTGAAGTTTCATCGCAAGTTCTTCGCTCTTATCCGAGCAGCATGGGATAGTCTTACAGAGCAACAGCGCATCAACCTACGCTCTGTAGACACCTTCCGTGAGCAGCTTCTGATAACGTCAGGATTCAGCGAACCTCTTTACGACTTGAACGGACAGAAGTTCCTAGAGAGAGCCAAGTCTATCTCCTTCGCCAAGATGGACGAGCCAGCCTTTAACGAAGTATATAGTAGATGTCTTGATACCATCCTAACCATCCTCATGGCTAATGATATTACAGAAGACGAGTTTAATAACATTTTACAAAATTATAGTTGATATGACACGTAGAAACGACAAGCGCAACAACAGAAGTAATCGTCAGCGAAACAACAACCCAGAGTTACCACCATTTGCACAGATGCTTTTCGGAGCAATTGTTGGCAAAGGAGTAGATATGATTGCCAAGAAGATGGCAGAGATTGCCGAGGAGACTCCTGATATTCATGCAGAAGGCATCAGTAATCAGGACGTTACCAACATCAATAACGAAAAGGCAACCCTATCTAAGTTGCGCATTCCTGCTGATGGTTCGGCAGTAGAGTACCCAATCCCTGATAACCTCCAGTTCTTCTTCGATGAGGAAGGAAAGTTGATGGTTCGTCAGAAGACGGAACATGAAACTGCTCCTGATGATAAGGAAGGCAATCCTATCACTTATGATGATATTCTCAAAGAACTCTACCTTGATAAGACTGCATATTGGCTTTGTGACAAAAACAATATTCTTGAAGGAAAACAGAATTATTCAAGTTACGAAGATTCCGTCAACTGCGCCACTCGTGCTCAGGTTAAACGTTGTGCTGCTTTCAATAAGTTGCAGAACATCGCCAAGTATCTCAATGATGGATGGAAACCTAAGTTCGGTTGCGATAACGAAAACTGGGCTATCGTTAAGGACGAAGAAGGTTTAGTTCCAAGATATAATCAGAGAACAAACGATGGAAGCGTTTACTTCAAGAACGCAGACCTTGTTAATGAAGCTATCCGTCTGATGGGGGAAGAATCTCTCAACGACCTTTTCTCAACTGATTGGTAATGGCAAGCTACGCTGAAATCAAAGCAAAGCTACAGCAGGAAGGCAAGAAGATACGCAAGCGTTTATCCTACGATGAGCACAACTTGCAAGCCGCAGAGGTCAGGTATATCCGTGGGGTATATCCTGACCTTGAAGGAGTCTTCTTTGCCGTTCCGAATGGTGGCAAGCGAACTTCCCGACAAGCCGCATGGCTCAAAGAAGAAGGTATGAAGGCAGGAGTATCTGATATGCTGCTCCTGAAACGCACCTCCCAGTACGGTTTCCTCTGCATCGAAAACAAAACACCGAAAGGTAGGCAGGAACCCGAACAGAAGGTATTCCAGTATGAAGTAGAACGACATGGTGGCAAGTACATCATTGTCCGCTCTATAGATGAATTTATCCAAGCAATCGACAATTATTTAAATGGTGAACTATGACAGATGAAATCAAACAAGCCATCCAGCTTCTAGAAGAGAATGGCTACAAGATTACTGCTCCTCCCAAGGAAGTCAAAGACGAATATACCTTTGAGCGAGCATGGGACTGGTACGATAAGAAAATTGGCTGCAAAGCCAAACTCAAAAAGAAGTGGAACTCCATGAGCAAGAAAGACCGCAAGGCAGCTATAGAGTATATTTCTCTCTATGTAATCTCACAGCCCAACAAGCAGTACAGAAAAAACTTCCAAACCTTCCTCAACCAGCGAGGATGGGAAGACGAACTCATCGGAGCAACACCACCGCCAGCATCCGTTAACGAGAATCCTTCCGAAATCAGTCAACTTATCGCAAAGACGAAGGCTGAACAGAACGTAACAAATGCGGATAAGGACAACGTTTTCAAGACACGCATCATGGGTATGATAGAGCTTCTGCAAAAGAATCCTCATAGCCTATGCCGAAAGCAGTTGGAGATATATCGTGATAACGGAACCTTGGAACGCTTGGGCATCCAATGGAATCCATAAACCACAAATCTGTTTACCAAAATGATAGCAATCAGTAAGTACAACAAGCAGCATCCTCTCAGAGTCTTTGAGGCATTCGCAGGATATGGCAGTCAGAGCCTAGCCTTCAAGTACCTCAAAGATAAGCATCCTGAGTTCGACTTCAAGGTAGTTGGCTACTCAGAGATAGAACCATCAGCCATCCAAGCCTACGGACTCCTGCACGGAAGAGATATACCTAACTTCGGAGACGTGACAAGGATAGACTGGAATGAGGTTCCCGACTTCGACTTCATATCATGGTCTTCACCATGCCAAGATTTCTCCAATGCAGGACTTCGCCAAGGAGCAGAGGAAGGAAGCGGCACACGCTCATCCCTTATCTTTCAGGAGAAGAGAATGCTGGCAGTAAAGAAACCGAAGTATGTGATGCTAGAGAATGTGAAAGGTCTTCTCTCAAAGACAATGAGAAAGTACTTCTTCCAGTATATCCGATACCTCGATTCTTTCGGTTACACCTCCTTCTACAAGGTTCTTAATTCTAAAGATTACGGAATCCCTCAGAATCGTGAGCGAATCTTCGTTATCTCCATCCTCAGGACAGAAGACGAGCCGAACCCAGAGTATCACTTCCCTTCTCCCATTAAACTAGAGACAACGGTTGAGGACATCTTAGAAGACAACGTATCTCCCGAATATTTCCTATCCCAGCCCCTTCTCGAAAAGTATCTCACCAAAGCAGACATCAATGAATCAATCGAAAAACTCTACCCCGAAGATATCAATACCGAAAACTGCTGATGGATGCTCTGTAGCAGTCACAGCCAGTTTCTCTATGATAAGTATCATGAACCTCATAGACACCGCTCATTATCCGAAAGGTGGAGTTCTTATCATAAAAAGAGTATGATAATATTCAGAAACAAACACGGAAGTTTCAAAGGTGGGTTAATTAAAACAAAAATATCACCAACCATCACAACAGCTTCCTTTGAACACAATACATTTATCTTAAAAATAAAAGAATGTGCGACAAAATTATAAAGCTAGCAAACCTCCAAATCAAAGGCAGAATAGAGCAGCAGACCAGAGTCTACTCCACCAAGGGAATCTCTCCTACTCTCAATTCTGCTATGGGTCACGGAGGTAACTGCATCCCACTATTCTTAATAGTAAAAGAGATATGATAACCGGAGGAAAGAGAATGAAATCCCTGCTCCTATCGGGGAAGGTGAAATCTGATGTAGGTGGTCAGGTTCTTGACATCTACAACCAAGCAGTAACGCAAGGTATCTCCCCTACCATCAAGACAACCATTGATACAGCAAATATGACATTCGTAACCATCATGAACAAAGAAATCATCCATACAGCTCCAAACGGAAAGCGATACTCCATCCAAATCAGGAAGTACACTCCAAGAGATTGTTTCCGACTAATGGGAGTACACGAAGCTGACATAGACAAACTCCTGAGTAAGGAAAAATCTGGTCAACTTATCATCTGCAAGAGCAAACTCTATGCCCTAGCAGGAAACTCAATAGTAACCAACTGCCTGACCGCCATGTTCGAGGAACTGATATTCCCCTCAGGGAATCACTACCACGACAAGACTGGTCAGTTATCCCTCTTCTAACATGAATATATTCGGATATATCAAGGTAGGCAAGCGAATAAGCAAAGCCCACCGCATTCTATTTGAGGGCAAGACCCTTATCATGTGGTATAAAGATAAACCTATCATCGGAACCATGATAGATGGGAAATGGTGCATCATGGACATAAACGGCAACAAGGAAGTTCTCATGTATCAGTCTTTAGACACACACGTCTCATTTTTACCTTCGCCAAATGAAGAAAGAGAAAGAAAAAATCCTAGCCATCATCGCTGAGATTCAAGCAAAGCGTGAAGCTGCCCACATCGTGCCCCCTCACGTACTAACAGCCGAAATCATCAACCAAGGATGCCACAAGCCGTATCAAGCCCTCAACGAGTTATGTGAAGAAGGCAAGATAGACTGGTTTCGAACCCTCAACGATATAGCATTCACTATCAGAAAATAATAAATCAAAACAATATGGAAAAAGAAATTATAACACAAAAGAAACTGGTTGTCTTAGCAAACGATGCTTACTTGAATGCGCAAAGACATGGTTTCTATCCTGACAACACAGATATAACAACCGCTCTGATGCTCATTATCACAGAAATGTCGGAAGCTGTTCAGGCAGACCGACACAACCGACACGGAAGTATCGAAGACTACGAGAGCGAGATTCAGATGGGCAGAGATATTCCTACTGCCTATAAGAACACTCTTGAAGGAACGGTTGAATCGGAGTTCGCTGATGTTGGCATCCGTATTTTATCACTCTTGGGATGGATGGACACCAAAAGACCAACAAAATTTCAAAGCGACTCTTATCTAAAAGAAGAGTATGAAATCGCTAAGATTAAATACAAGTGTGGTATAGCTAGGGATTTTTATCGTATCATCTGCGTTCTCTGCTCGCTTATTGGCAACAACTCGCAGTATTGGTATATCTCAAGGGTTATCCAGCAGACCCTCATGCAGGTTTTCGCCCTAGCGCAGAACAACAATATCGACCTGATGGAGCACATCAAGTTAAAAATGAAGTATAACGAATCACGTCCGTATCTTCACGGATGCAAATATTAGGAGGACAAAATTATGTTTGGTATAGAACAGATTTCAAGAAGGTGCTTAATGACTTTTAGTGATGGCAGCAAGCTACTAGCAACCATCTACATTCCAAAGCCCACCAAGCCCATCTTTCCTGAGCAGATGGAACGTAATATCATCGAGAATTTCAATAAATCACAACCTCTTGCAGTAAACAAGGTTGTTAAGTGTCACATCATGAGAAATTAAGCGTATGGAAGATTTACCTATAGGCTCAGAAATCATCTTGAAGGTGGTTGAGACCGAGAAAGAAGAATGCAATGGCTGTTTTTTCGATGAGATATGTAGCGACATTTATAATGTTATTTGCGGAGATTTCAAGTGTGTCGCAATCGACAGAAAAGACGGGAAAAATGTTCAATTCAAAAGAGTGAAGTAGATTATGAAAGATGAAAGCATAGATGTTAATCTTAGTTTTATCAATACCGATTATTTCTCAGTATCTGTAAGGG
>ERZ869991.381-NODE-381-length-15232-cov-4.768261_pt1 | contig 15232 bp, 13 predicted proteins | sample MGYA00520862_ERZ869991 | MGnify/ENA primary metagenome ERZ869991 (study PRJEB32232, sample SAMN07284978) | human gut metagenome | biome: human-associated habitat; material: feces | host: Homo sapiens | place: Tanzania | collected 2014-08-11 ...
AATGCGTTGTCGAATACGCAAACCTGAGGAGTTGTAGGCATCAAAGCGTCAACTGCACGAAGACCCTTCAAGTGGCCAGCATTGTGAACAGGAGCAAGGTCGCAAAGTTCCTCAATACCATCCTCTACGCTTTTATCAACGACAACACTCTCTTTGAACTTGTCACCACCCTGTACGACACGGTGTCCTACAGCGTCGATTTCCTTCAAGTCCTTGATTGCACCAAACTCAGGATCGAGCAAGCACTTGAACACGAAGTTCACACCTTCCTTATGGTCAGGCATGTCGTGCATGATAATCTTCTTCTCACCGTTTGGCAAAGTTATCTTGATGAAAGCCTCGTCAAGACCGATACGTTCAACACCACCCTGTGCAAGCACAGCTTCGTTGTCCATGTTGTAGAGCTTGTACTTGATTGACGAGCTTCCGCAGTTTAATACTAATACGTTCATATTTTATAAATATTGAATTATGAATGTTGGTTATTGTTTTAAGCCTTTGCATCCATAGCCTGGCAAGCTGTGATAGCTACCATATAGTAGATGTCATCAACAGAGCAGCCACGGCTCAAGTCGTTTACTGGACGAGCAATACCCTGAAGGATAGGACCGATAGCGATAGCATCGCCCAAACGCTGAACGAGCTTATAGCCGATGTTACCAACCTCGAGGCATGGTACTACCAATACGTTAGCCTTACCAGCAATAGGGCTACCTGGAGCCTTCTTCTCACCTACTGATGGTACGAGAGCTGCGTCAGCCTGGAGTTCACCATCAACATCAAGCCATGGAGCACGCTCCTTAGCAAGACGAGTAGCCTCAACAACCTTGTCTACAACCTCGTGCTTAGCACTACCCTTTGTAGAGAAGCTCAACATGGCAACCTTAGGATCTACGCCTGCCACACTCTTTGCTGTCTGTGCAGTACAGATAGCGATCTGTGCCAACTGGTCTGCATCTGGCATAGGAGTAACAGCAACGTCGCCCATTACTACCAAGCCATTGTCGCCATACTGCTGCTGCTTTGTGATAAGAAGCATTGCACCACTTACGCAAGTGATACCAGGAGCACACTTGATGATCTGAAGAGCTGGACGAAGAGTGTCGCCAGTAGTGCTAAGAGCACCAGAGATCTGACCGTCAGCACCTTCTGTCTTGATGATCATACAACCGAGATAGAGAGGATTCTTAACCAACTCGCGAGCCTGCTCGATGGTCATACCCTTCTTCTTGCGCAATTCTGCAAGCAATGCCGCATACTCTTCGCTCTTCTCGTTGTTCAGAGGGTCGATGATGGTAGCCTTGTCGATGTTGTGAAGATCCCAACCTTTAGCGAGGTTCTTAATTTCATCAGGGTTACCTATAAGGATAATGTCTGCGATGTCGTCAGCCAATACACGGTCGGCGGCTTTCAATGTACGCTCCTCAGTTGCTTCAGGGAGCACGATGCGCTGCTTGTTTGATTTTGCGCGCTCAACAATCTGTTGTAATAAATCCATAGTTTGCTATAAAAAAAAGTTTCTTATATATTTCTTTTGCAAAGGTACTGCAAGTGAGTGGAATAACAAAACAAAACACGAAGTTTTTGTTTTTTATTCCCGAACGCAGCACACCTTATCCAAAGGTACTGCAAGTGAGTGGAATAACAAAACAAAACCTCATTTATTTATGCCATTTCTCTTGCTAATACACTCTCTAGCTCTTCTGCCGACAAGCGCAGGCGGAATTCGCCCTTTATTGCCACACTTATCCTACCCGTCTCCTCACTCACGATGACAGCTATAGCATCAGAGTCTTGTGATATTCCCATAGCAGCACGGTGGCGAAGACCAAGATCCTTTGGAATATCTAGACTATGCGATACTGGCAGAATACATCCTGCCGATTTTATGCGTTTCTTGGAAATTATCATAGCACCATCATGCAAAGGTGAGTTCTTAAAGAATATGTTTTCTATCAGGCGTTGGTTGATACGTGCATCGATAAGGTCGCCAGTATTCACGATATCATCGAGCGGAATAGCTCTCTCTATCACGATAAGGGCACCAACTTTATTTTTCGACATATCCATACATGCCAACACTATAGGCATAATGGTTTCCTTATCTTCTTCCACTTCTTCTCCACTCTTGTTTGCAAACAGTTTAAAGATACTGCGCATACGTTGGTGAGTACCTAGGGAATAAAGGAATTTACGAATTTCTTCTTGAAATAGCACTATCAAACCAATAACACCCACCGACACAAGTTTGTCCATGATACTACCCAACAAGCGCATTTCTATGACCTGACTCACAAAAAGCCAGACTACCACAAACACGATGATACCTATGAAGACGTTGAGCGAACGGCTCTCCTTCATAAGTCGGTAAATATAATAGAGCATTAGTGCCACCAGCACAATGTCTATAATGTCTTTTACGCCAAAATCAAAAAACATGGTGTTATAATAAGTTTGATTGTTTTCTATTCTTGCATGATATAAAGCCTATTCTTGCATAGCTCGCATCTTCTCAACGACAGCCACGGTGTCGACAGCATCTTTCACATCGTGAACTCTGAGGATGCCAGCACCCTTCATCAACGACATAGTGTTGATAGCTACTGTTCCTGTTAGAGAAGTATCTGGGCTACCGCCAACAAGCTTGAATATCATTGACTTTCGAGATACGCCGACCAAGATAGGAAGATCAAAAACAAGCAACTTCTCAGCTTCTGATAATATCTGATAGTTATCATCGAGCGTTTTACCAAAGCCATAACCTGGATCAAGAATAATATCCTTAGCACCATAGTCGCGCAACTGCTGGACTTCGGCAGCAAAGGCTTTTAACATATCCTTGATGTTAGATTTTACTGACATAAGGATATATGGCACCTTCAGTTCGCCAATAAGTTGAAACATGTTGCCACTCTCATTGATAGGAGTATTAACGATTCCTGTCAGTCCACCTTCAGAAACATCATTGATAATGTCAGCGCCCCACTCTTCTATGCACTTGCGTGCCACAACAGGACGATAGGTATCTACCGACACAGCAGCATCAGGTTGCTCACGACGCACTATCTCTAAAGCCCATTTTAAGCGGCGTGCCTCTTCTTCCTCACTAACTTCGAAAGCACCGGGACGGGTAGAAAAAGCACCAACATCTATAAATGTGCCACCCTCTTCTATTATGGCATTAGCTCGTTCTGCAATCTCTTTTTCTGTCTGCTTACGGCTACCACTAAAGAATGAATCGGGAGTAACATTCAAGATGCCCATCACCTTAGGCGCCGACAAATCTATGAGTCGGCCTTTAACGTTTATGGTATAATCAATAGGTTTATTCATATCCATGCAAATATAATAACTTTCTTTGAAAGAAAACAATGTTTTCAAACTTTTTGCCATAATCGTCTACATATCTCATCATTTTTATATAATTTTGCATCATTCCTCGCAGATATAACATATCGAGGTATCAACAAAACGCTATAATTATTATGGACGCAGCACAACTTTATAGCCTCTACCTACAGGCAGGCAAGCAGGCTACTACCGACTCGCGCAACTGCCCTGCCGGTTCCATATTCTTTGCACTAAAAGGTGAATCTTTCGACGGTAACAAGTTTGCTAAGGCAGCTCTCGACAAGGGTTGCTCTTATGCTGTCGTTGACGAGAAGGAGTATGCCATAGAGGGTGACGAGAGATTTATCGTTGTCGACGATGTATTGACAACATTCAAAGAGATGGCACGCCAACATCGTCGCCAATTCAACATTCCTGTAATAGGTATCACAGGCACAAACGGCAAGACTACTACCAAGGAGCTTATTGCTGCCGTATTGTCGGAGAAATATAATGTAATGTATACTCAAGGCAACTTCAACAATGATGTAGGTGTACCAAAAACTCTGCTCACTCTCGATAGTTGCCACGACATAGCTGTTGTAGAGATGGGAGCATCACATCCCGACGACATCAGGAAGCTTGTTGAATACACAGAGCCTACATGCGGTATGATTACCAATGTGGGGCGTGCCCACTTGCAGGGTTTTGGTTCTTTCGAAGGTGTAATGAAGACTAAGGGTGAGCTATACGATTTCTTAAAGGCTCACAACAGCAAGGTATTCTTGAATGCCGATAATGAGCACCTCTGCAAAATGGCAGAAGAGCGCAACATCACAGACATAATAAGATATGGTCAGAAGGCTGCTAACTTAAAGGTTAGAGGCGAAGTGGTAGAATGTGCACCATTCCTCACATTCCAATTCCAAGTAGATGAAGGCGAAAAGCATACTGTTTCTTCCCATCTCATCGGAGCCTATAATATTGACAACATGCTTGCAGCAATAACAATTGGACTGGAGTTTGGTGTTAGCATAGATGCTATCTGCCATGCTTTGGAAAACTATATTCCAAGCAACAACCGTTCGCAATTTGAGCAAACAGCAGACAACAAACTTATAGTTGATGCCTACAATGCGAACCCATCAAGCATGATGGCAGCATTGCAGAACTTCAATATAATGAAGACTGATAACAAGATGGCGATACTTGGCGATATGCGCGAACTTGGCGAAGTTAGCGAAGAGGAACATCAAAAAATTGTAGATTTCATCGCTTCTACTAATATTAATAATGTATGGCTTGTTGGTGCTGAGTTTGCTAAGACCAACTGCAGCTTCCGTAAGTTTGATGATATAGAGCAAGTAAAGGCTGCAATAGCCGAGAACAAGCCTAAGAACCATTGCATATTAATAAAAGGTAGCAATGGCATTAAGCTTTTCCAACTACCAGAATTGCTATAAAGCATAACGGGCAAAAGGTTTTATGAACCTTTTGCCCGTTTTTTATTTTATCTTAAAATACTACTTTCTTTACTGTTGCATGTCCGGCGGCATCAATCTTCTTCACAAGGTTTACACCATGATGTGGAGTTGAAAGACAAGCGCCTGAAAGGTCATAATACTCTACCTTAACAGTTTCTTTCAGCGAAGCCTGTTCTGTAACAGAGATTCCTGTTGCAGCATCCTTCATTTCATTGCCTTCAGCATCGTATGTCTTAGCTCCATTCAATGGACTGGGATTCTTGATTGCGTGGTCAAACTCTGCTGTATCAGCAGAAGGAATAGCAGAAGTATAAGCATTCCATATTTCAACCTTGCCTGCACCAGCATACTTCTTACAGATTTCAGGCACATCTACAGTCTTATCAAGATGATGTTGGGTGTATGAAGCTACAGTTTGGGTAGGCACCCAATCTGTCTTGGTTACAGGAAAAGACTTGCTAATCTTTGCACCATCAATATTTGTGTAGCCTTCCATCAAATTATTACAGCCCTTGTAGATACAATCATAACCTTCAGCCTTAGAGATATTCAAGCTACCACCTCTATCAGAACGGATAGGCGACTTGGTGTCTTCGAAATAGCAACCTTCTTCGTATGCCACAGCTCCCGTACGGACATCCCATCCATCCTCGCAGTTGAGCATATAGTTGTTGTAATAATGTACATGACCACCACGCTGAAGAGGAAGACGAGAACCTTGAATATTATCAAAGAAATTGTGATGGAAAGAGATAGTACGACAATTCTCGTATACATCAGAATCGCCCTTACCCCACAAGCAACTCTTGTCATGGTCGTGGAAATAGTTGTAGCTGAATGTCATCCACTGCACATTGTTCTTGCAGTCGAGCAAACCATCATAGCGGTCTTTGTTGGCTGCATCGCCATTGAAGAATTCACAATGGTCTACCCAAATATGTCCACCCCAGTTGGTCTTGGCACTAACCTTATCAGCCTGAATACCGATGCAGTCTGGGTCGCCAACTTCTATTTGTTTTCCATTTCTATAAGCCACTATCTTATTCTCACCAGTTCTGAGCACAGGTACGCCCTTCATAGTGAAACGGCAGTTGCGGATAATGATGTTGTCCACCGACTGCATCACAAAGGTGATATGAGTAAACAAAGGAGCCTTGCCAGTGGCAGGATCTACCACACCTATAAGAGTTTTGTTAGGAGCAAGCATAATACGTTCGCCGTATGTAGTCTCCACACCGCTCTTGCCACTTTGGTCATCAAGTAGCTTACCTGTATTAATACCATCGACATAGCACTTGATGCCAGTAGATATATCATGGTCTACGATAACGATATATGGATCAGCAGCCTGAAGATAAGCCTGTAATTCTGAGAAAGTATTAGCCTTTACAACTTTACCACCAGCTCCACCGGTAGTGCCACCAGCACGATACCAATTAGAACCAGCGACACCTTCATAGGCAGCAAAGCCATCAATAGAGAAATCACGACCATCTTGTGTCTGCGCATTTGCAATCATCGAAAAACCACAGAGCAAAGTCGATGCTAAGATGGTTTTTCTACAAACAGCCTTAAACTGCGCTGAGATATTAGAGTTAACATGTTTCATAATTCGATGAGTTTTTATACTTTTGTTTGTTTTCCAAAAAGGGCTGCTCTCATTATGGAGAGACAGCCCTTCGTTTCATTTGATTATTTTTGAATACCTAACTATAATGAATCCCTATTTATTCTGTTACTGGAACAAGCTTGATGAGGGCGATAGTTGCCGAGTCTGCCTTAGATATCTTGTGAGCGCCAGCCTCAAGAACTACAGAAGCAGGATTACCAGTAATCTTTGTTCCGTCAACCTTTACATTCTGTGCCTTAGAACCTGTACCGAAATATATCGACAATGTCATCTTGGAAGTTGTTGCAAAGCTAATCTCTGTACCAGTTTCCATCTTAGCACTTGCCTTGTAAGTCACACCATCAATAGTTGTTTCTTCCTTTGTATAGTTGCTCTTTGAACCTGTCTGTGTGAAAGCAGGATTAGAGATGCTAAATGTCTTTGTTGTGCTATCATAAGAGAAGCTACATGTTACAGTACCCTCTACTGCAGGAGTATCAGGAGTTGGGTCTGGTGTAGGATCCGGAGTTGGGTCTGGTGTAGGAGTTGGAGTTACAGTACCGCCAGTCTCACCGCTTGATGCATTCTCGTCACCGAAGATACCTACGAGACTTGTCTTATATGAAGTAAGGATGGCATCAAGACCTGCACAACGGCCATAGTCAGCATCATCTGTAGCATTGTTGAATGTATAGTGGATATCACCCTGATTCAAACGGCCAGCACCATAGAAGCCTGTTACCTTAGCAGGAACATCAACAGTAGCATCAGGAGTATATGTATACATCTTTGAAGCATCTGTATCGAAGTTATTGTATGATGTACCACCAGCCTTGGCAACTACTGTAGCAGGAACCTTTTCTGAAGGAGAAGCTACCTCATATGCATCAAAGTCTGTGTTTGATTGTTTCCAAGTGACATAGCTAAAGTGGCTTCCCTTCTCTGCGAAAATATTGCCGTAAGACTTCAATACACCACCAGCCTCACCAGAGAATGTACCATCACCCTTAGCATCTGTACCCTGCTTGGAAATCATCATAGGATACTTAGTGTTACGGAAGTAGTTAGACTCAACGAATACACTTGCGCCCATTGTTACACCGATACCATACTTAGCAACGCCATCATAGTAGTTGTTCCATACGTGAACAGAAGATGTACGTACACGTGGGTGACGAGAGTCTGAGTGGTCAAACCAGTTGTGGTGGTAGCAAATCAAGTTGTCAACAGTCTCGCTCTTCATACCACAGAGGTTTGACTTACCTGTGTCGTGGAAGTGGTTATAAGAGAATGTGCAGAAAGTAGCACCATCCTTAGAGTCCAAAGCGCCATCGCCCTTAGCGTGGTCACCGCCACCTTTCTCTCCATAGAAATAGTCGTTGTTGTGAATCCAGATGTGATGTGTTCCCTTAATCTCCATGTTATCGCTGCTTGAACCCTGATAGAAGAATGCCATGTTGCGAACCTCAACACCTGTACCATTTATGATACCCAAACCAAAGCCGTGGAAGCAAGCATCATCACCGATACCCTCAATGGTAACATTCATTTCTGTAGTTTCGCTATTGCCTTTCAACAAAAGGCCCTTCTGGTCGGTCTTTAGTTGGTCGCCAGCATCAGCAGTCTTAATCTCGCCAATAATACGAACTGCAATAGGAGTATTATCCTTACCCTTCTGCTTTGCAAGAAGGATATTGCCAATACCTGTATATTCTACATCATTCTTACCATCGCTCAAAGAAGCCTTGATAGTCTTGAAAGTATTCTTTGTTACATAGAGAACCTTAGCGCCAGCCTTCAACGTACCATCGTTGTTGTAAGCACCTACACCATCGCTGACACCCTTATGAGCAAAACCCTGGCGGTCGTAGTTAACAACCTTCACGTTGTCTGCGATACCGTGAGCTTCCATCTCTTTACCATCAGCACCTACAGCAACAACCTTCAAAGAGTAGTTGCCTGCCTTCAAACCTACAACGTCTACACGACCATATGAACCATAGTTGCGAACCAACTGCTCGTCAACTTTAGTATAATCAGCATACTGACCACCCTTTACATATACATTATATGTCTTTGCAGAAGAAAGAAGTGACCACTTTGCATAAGCACTTTCCTGCCAACCTTTGCTTTCAGTAATGGTGACGCCCTTTTCTGTAACCTCACCACTCTCGCCACGTTCAGCAGCCTTAGCAAAGCTCAACTCCTTAACAGTAGCATCGTAAACATCGTTTTCAGCACCCGCCTTTGCAGGAACAACGATAGTCTTATCGCCATCGAAAGAAACCTTAGTCAAGTCTTCTGTATTGTAATAGTTTACAGCACCACTATTTGTTGCAACAAACATCTGGTTCTTGTAAGTATCACGGCTTACTGTATTGCTTACCTTATTATTATCGTCTGGATTAACAGGGTCTGGAGTTACATTATTAGGATCCTTTACTGAGATGCTATAAACCAACATACCACCGTCAGTAGTAGTCAATGTCACATCACCAGCTTCAGCAACAGTACCTGTACAAGTCAACTGATTTGTAGACTTTGTACCGAAATTAGTAGTACCACCAACATTGCTGCTTACATAAATACCGCGAGCAGTTTTGCTGCTTGCTGTCTTGCAAACAACAGTTACTACCCAACCTTTCTGAACATTAGGAATTGTAACAACAAGATTGCTACCATTGAGTTCAAAATATTCGTTTGTATAATTCAAACGAAGCTTACCACTCTGGTTTGCAGGAGCACCACTGCTTGAAGCTACAGCTGCACCACTCTTAAAGAGCAAACCTTTGGCAAAATCAAGTTCTGTGCCATTAGCAGTCAATGCTGCATTATCCAATGCAGGAAGGAAATTATAACGTCCCTTTGTTGCATCGTTATACCAATTTGTAGCATCAGCATTAATTAATGCAACATCTGCCTCACTAATAAACGGATCGCGATCAGCGAAATTCCAATTCTGTGCTACTGCAGTGCCCAAGCTCATCAAGAAGAGAGCCAAAGAAAATACTGTTTTTTTCATGTTTCGTTCCTCCTTACTTTACTTGATGATTACTTTCTTACCATTCACAATGTAGATACCCTTAGCCAAGCCTTCGGTAGAAGTTCCTACAAACTGACCATTGAGGTTAAATACCTTACCCTGCAAAGACTGCTTAACGGTCTCTACTTGTTTGATACCTGTTGGAGTAGTATCATAAGAGAAAGCCAACTTCACAAACGACATGTCGCTTTCTTCAGATGTACCATCCGAATAAGTAAGGGTTAGATTGTCACCATTAAAGGTGATTTCGGTAACAGTCTTGTCTACAGACTGACCGTTGATTGTTACGGTTTGCTTATTATCTGCCCAAACATAGGTAGAGAACAATGCAGCCATAGCAAAGATGCAAATTTTCTTCATTTTATTAGTAGATTAGTTATTTTCGATTGTTCGAGTGCAAAGGTATCACTTTTCTTAGTACTTTTATCAAAAAAGATAGTTTTTTATCACGTAAACGTTTAAGTAAACTTTTCGTATATAAGAAAATTAGGGCACAATAGAAATTGTATGTGGATAAAGATAGAATAGCTAGATATGATGTTTTCTTTTAGGCAGCTATTAATACTTATACTTGCTTTTTTAGTATTTGTAGTGGATTTTCTTAATAGTCGCAATAACAAACCCTATCTCAAAGCAGAAAATGATGATTATTGGCGTAGTGGCGCAGTAAGTCGCTTTCATACAATGAGTTAACAGACATTAGTCGTTATTAGAGTTATACTTCCATTATTGTTTTTTGCTGTCTACTAAAGCTATTTTAGCATAAAAGGTATTAACGGACAGCAATAGATAAAAATAGCTCTTAACCTCCTTAAAAAAGACTATTAGTTTCATTGTCAGTACCACTTAGGTGAAACTCCAGTACCACCTAGGTGAAACTCCAGTACCACCTAAGGTAAACTCCAGTACCACCTAAGTGGTACTAAAAGTGGTACTGGGAGACTTGTTTTATCCAATTATATAGCTTGCAGGATTCAACTATATTTTCTAAAATCAACTTTTACGGTTAACTATCTGTAAATTATAAATAGTATTAGCGGATAACAATTATAAAATATCAATTAATTCTTTATATTGAATATTGACATTACCTTACGTTTCATCCATTGAGCCAAGATTTCCATTGAGCCAAGATTTATGCTTGGCCCCACTATATTTCCACTGAGCCTCCATTGAGCCTTAGACAATGCACATGCTGAGCATACTACAAAAAAAAGTCGCATGCCTGACGACATGCGACTTTATTATAATAGAATAATGTAATTCTTACTTCTTAAAGAAGTCCTTAACATCCTCATTACGAACCATACGCTCATCGAAGATGTAAGCGCCAGTCTTAGGGCTCTTAACCATCTTGATAACCTTTGTGTATGCACGTCCGTCTGTAGAACCTTCGTGGAGGGTAGCGACCGCTTTCTTAGCCATAGTTTAAATCTCCTTTATTACTTAATCTCCTTGTGAAGAGTCATCTTCTTAAGGATTGGGTTATACTTCATCAACTCAAGACGCTCAGGAGTGTTCTTGCGATTCTTTGTGGTAACGTAACGGCTTGTTCCTGGAAGACCACTGTTCTTCATTTCAGTGCACTCGAGGATAACCTGTACCCTATTGCCTTTAGCTTTCTTTGCCATGGTAATTAATCTCCTATAACTTTAATGTCCTTCCAATCGCAATAACCCTTGGCAACTGCCTGCTTAAGAGCTGCGTCAAGACCAACTTTATTAATAAGACGGAGACCAGCAGCGCTGATCTTAAGTGAAATCCAGCACTCCTCTTCTACATAGTAGAATTTCTTGCTGAAAAGGTTAACGTCAAAGGAACGCTTTGTGCGATGCTTTGAGTGAGACACATTACAACCTAACTGTGCCTTCTTACCTGTAATCTGACAAATCTTAGACATTGCTATGTTTAAATTTTGTTTTCGTTTTTTGATACTTATTCCAAACAGGGTGCAAAATTACAAATATTTCCCGAACCTGCAAAACATTTAGTAAAAGAATTAATGCTTTTAAGGTTTTTTATTTCTTTTAACTCGTTGAAATAGAGAATATGTAGCTATTTTGCCTTAGTTTTGGGCAGAAGCAACATAGAGTGCGCACATCTCTGCGCAACGTTCGCCATCGACTCCTGCCGACACGATGCCACCTGCATAGCCTGCACCTTCGCCACATGGGAACAAACCTTGTAGGCGCACATGCTGAAGGGTTTCGTTGGAGCGGACTATGCGGATAGGGCTCGACGTGCGAGTTTCTACTGCTATGAGCAATGCCTCGTTGGTAAGGAAGCCATGACTACGACGACCGAAATCCTTGAATCCTTGTTGCAGACGTGAGGCTACAAACTTTGGCATCCAAAAGTGTAACGGGCTGGATATCAAGCCTGGAGCATAGCTTGAGCGTGGCAGGTCGTAGCTAAGACGACCATTCACAAAGTCTGCCATACGCTGAGCTGGTGCAGTTTGGCGCATATTGCCTTGCTGCCAACAGTTGCGCTCCAATTCTTCTTGGAATGTGAGCATACGCAGAGGGTCGTCGCCCTCGATATCTTCAGTGCGCACTTCTACCACCATACCCGAATTGCTCCATTTTGTGCCACGATTGGCAGGGCTCATACCATTTACCACTATCTGCTCAGGACCTGTGGCGGCAGGAATAACGAAACCACCTGGGCACATGCAGAATGAGTAAACGCCACGACCATCAACCTGAGTGACAAAGGAGTATTCGGCAGCAGGCAGATATTTGCCTCTGCCATTGCGGTTGTGGTATTGTATCTGGTCGATGAGTTCGGCTGGATGTTCAAGACGCACACCTACGGCTATGCCCTTGGCCTCGACCTCGATGCCAGAGCCTACAAGATGGCGATAAACATCGCGAGCGCTATGTCCTGTGGCGAGAATCACCGGACCATGATATGTTTCTTCGCTACCAGTCTGAAGGTTTATTGCCTTTACGCCAATGGTCTTGTCGCCCTGAGTGATGATATGCGTCATCTTTGTCATGAAGTGAACTTCGCCTCCGCAACGCAATATAGTTTTGCGCATACTCTCTATCACTCCAGGCAATTTGTCGGTACCAATATGCGGATGAGCATCGGTAAGGATAGATGTGGAAGCACCATGCTGGCAAAACACATTAAGAATCTTTTCTATTGGCCCACGCTTCTTGCTGCGAGTATATAGTTTGCCATCAGAATAGGCTCCTGCACCACCCTCACCAAAGCAATAGTTGCTCTCGCCATCCACCTTCTGAGTCTTGGTGATGTTTGCAAGGTCAATCTTGCGGTCGTGAACATTCTTGCCGCGCTCAAGCACTATTGGGCGCAAGCCAAGTTCGATGAGTCGCAAAGAAGCGAAAAGTCCGCCAGGACCCTCGCCCACCACTATCACCTGTGGTTTGCCGCTAACGTCGGGATATTCCGTATGCTGATATGCATCATCCTCAGGCATTTCGTTGACATAGACTCTAACTTTGAGGTTGACAAAGATGGTGCGCTGACGAGCATCGATGCTGCGTTTCAACACTCTCACAGCATTTATCGTTCTCACGTCTAAGCCTTTATCTTTTGCCACATATTCTGCTATCGACTGTTCTGAAGCTGCCTGTTGTGGCAGAACTCTTAATTGATATTCGTAAGTCATTTTATGTTTTTATCTAAAAAATCGAGAATTGCTTTTTGGTTTTTAATGTTGCACTCATGAGGTTGAGCCTCGATATGAGTTTCGAGATTGCTCTCGCTGCCAGCATCCTTCCATACAGAGTGCATGATGGAATAAGCTTTCCTCACACCATCGAGCGGAAACAGCTTGTCGCTATCGCCAGCTATGAAGAGCGATGGTTTTGGAGCTGCCAAGGATGCTATGTCGGGATAGTCGAGGAAGAGGCGAAGACCGGGTATACTGTTGGCAAATCCGCCATTTTCTTTTCTGCCATAGCGTGTGGTAAGCTGAACATCGGTAGTGACCATCCAGCACACGGCACACATAGCCTTCACCTTGTCTGACAATGCCGAGAGCATCCACGCTCTATAAGCACCCATCGAGCATCCTGCGGCTGCGATGTTGTTGGCATCGACATAAGGTAGCGACGCAAGGAAGTCGGTAGAGGCAATATCATCATAGTGCATATAAGCGCAGAGATTTTGTCCGAGCATCATCATGTTGCCAGCAATGATATCATATCGTTTGCGGTCAACACCCTCTTTTCTGCCACGTTCTCCCCAGAGCGGAGCATCGATACTCATCACCACATAGCCATGCAGAGCAAGATAGTCGCCAAGGAATTGCCCCTCGTAGATTTGCTTTGCCCATTTGTCGGCATCCTCTACCACAGCAGGCTCTTCGGCTATAGGTTTTATCATCTTCTCCTTACCTATATATAAATGTGCACCATGGTCGTGGAGCAAGTTTACGGCAGGATGTTTGCCTTCGCCATCAGGTTTCAGGATATAAGCCACCACCCTATACCATCTGCTCAGCGCTATCTCCACCTTCATAGCCTTGTAGCCATTGCGCTGTTCTTCAGCCAGCAGCTTCATATCCCAACTGTTGGCTCTTGGCGGCATAGGCCCCATACATTCCATCACCTTTTGGCGAGCCTCTTGTCGCCAAGTGTCGAAGCTAACAGAATCTTTCATATGGCGCCACGCCATAGGATAATCGAGAGTAGCCTGAATGGAGTCTATATAAATAGGTATATCCATAAAGTACTCTGCAGCCTGTCTTTTCTGAGCGTGAGAACAGAGAAAAGGCGTAAGCAAAAATGGTATAGTTATTACAAAATGTTTCATAATATGATATTCTAAGCGCAAAATTACGCAAATTCCCTGAAAAAACGTTGGCAATGAAGATATTTATTTGTATTTTTGCGCCCAAGTTCTGTTACAGCCCTGTTTGTTTTAGGGGTATCAGAGCATTACCTGTGATGGCAAGGGTGGCAGAAAGCCGTCTTTTATCACCACGCAAACACTAAAAACAATATGAAAGTATTAAAATTCGGAGGAACATCTGTAGGTTCCGTGAAGAGCATTCTCAGTCTGAAGCAGATTGTAGAAAACGAGGCAAAGAAACAACCAGTAGTAATAGTAGTGAGTGCCCTCGGTGGCATTACCGACAAGCTCATCGCAACATCAAAGTTGGCTGTTGCTGGCGACGAAGAGTGGAAAACGGAATTCGAAGCCATGGTAGACAGACACCATAAGATGATAGACACTATCATCACCGACACCAAAGCACGCGAAGACTTATTTATAAAGGTAGATGCATTATTAGACCAACTTCGCAGCATCTACTTTGGTGTTTTTCTAATCCACGATCTTAGCGAAAAGACTTCCGACGCTATAGTTAGCTATGGCGAACGCTTGAGCTCGCTCATTGTTTCTACTTTGGTGAAAGGATCAAAGTGGTACGACTCTCGCGAATTTATTAAAACAGTAGACAAGAATGGCAAGCACGTGTTGGATGCTGAGCTTACTACAGAGCTCGTGATAAAGACATTCAGCGAGTTGCCAAGAATTTCTCTCGTTCCTGGATTCATATCAAGCGACCGCGACTCAAAGGAAATAACAAACCTCGGTCGTGGCGGTAGCGACTATACTGCAGCCATTATTGCAGCTGCGCTGAATGCAGAAGTGCTTGAGATATGGACCGACGTGGATGGATTTATGACTGCCGACCCTAAGGTGATAAAAACAGCCTACACCATCAACGAACTTAGCTATATCGAGGCTATGGAGCTTTGCAACTTTGGTGCAAAGGTTATCTATCCT
>ERZ869991.383-NODE-383-length-15214-cov-9.034023_pt1 | contig 15214 bp, 8 predicted proteins | sample MGYA00520862_ERZ869991 | MGnify/ENA primary metagenome ERZ869991 (study PRJEB32232, sample SAMN07284978) | human gut metagenome | biome: human-associated habitat; material: feces | host: Homo sapiens | place: Tanzania | collected 2014-08-11 ...
CGATGGCAGTCATGATGCCTAAAGCCATCCATCTACAGATATGCCCGGTCTGTTCTTTGCGTTCCATGTTGTTTACTACTATTATTTACATTTTTATTTTTGTTTTTAACTTTGGATTTTCTCAATCAAAGAAGCTAAAACTTTACTATTTACATGTTCTATTTTTCTTCCTGCTAAGAGTATTGCTGCTTGTCTTACTATATTAACTATCATACCGCCTGAAAGTTCGATTTTAGCAGCTGTCGCTATAGTTTCTTCTGCATCTTTACCAAGCCATTCTTTCGGCAATACAGATTGCCATAGAGCGGAGCGTAATTCTTCCGTAGGAATTGGGAAATATACTACAGATTGAAATCGACGCAAGAAAGCTTCATCTATGTTTGACTTTAAATTTGTCGCCAAGATAATAGTACCAGGAAAATCTTCTATGCGCTGTAAAAGATACGCAACCTCTTGATTGGCATGTCGGTCGTTGGAAGAATTAGAAGATGAACGTTTCCCAAAGAGGGCATCTGCTTCATCGAAAAACAAAATCCAGTTTCTGTTTTCTGCAAGGTCAAAAAGCCCAGCAAGATTCTTTTCTGTCTCGCCAATGTATTTTGACACTATCATCGACAAATCTACCCGATAAACATCCATATTGTTCTTTTTCCCAAGTAGTGTTGCCGCAAGAGTCTTGCCTGTTCCTGGTGGTCCATAAAACAAAGCACGATAACCTGCTTTGAGGATACGCTTCATACCCCAAGTTTCCATGATAGTGTGTTGATGCTCTATCCATGAGTTTATTCCATTCAAAGATTCTAATGTATCATAATCCAAAAACATATCATCCCAATCTAAAGATGTGCTTATACGTTTTGCAGGAAATCCGATACTATAGTCTGGCTTATACTCTCTACCGAGAAGTACCAAACTTAGAAATTCGTCCGAAACTCGTAGTTGTCCGCTAAGGAATGGTTCTCCATCATTTGCTCCTTCTAATCGTAATATATTAGATGTGTAGAACCAATAATCACGTTGAAACATACGAATGACATTGCAACGTTTAACAGGATCATCACCTGCAATTATAAAAACCGCAGTTTCCCCAGTTGGAAGGAATCCACCATGTGACAATCCCTTCCAACCACCGAATTGGGTAAATGGTCTATCCAATGCTCCATTTTGGAGAAAAAGGCAATCAAGTGCTTGTGGTTTGATATGTGGCATCAAGGCAAGCATAATGATTACTCTTTCCTCAAATGTTATATTTGGATGATTTGTCATTTTCTCCAACCACTTCCCTGTAGGTTGTTTTACGCAGTCCATTGACAGATTTTCAAAACCTTGGTGTTGAAAATATACCCCAATAGCAACGTTTAATACGGCTTCAAACCATTCTATATGTTCATTCATACCAATATGTTTTAATAACTATTTGCCTTAGCTCCCATAACATCAGCTTCATGTTCAAGAGCAGCATTATCATTTACAGGCATTCCGTTTATCTCAGTCGTAGGTGCAACACGCCCTGCCATCTGTTGCGCCACATGCCATGCCTCATGTGGAAGATGACGTTCTTGACCTGGTGCTACATAAATGTCTGTTCCTTGCGTATAAGCATAAGCTTGAAAAGCTGCAGGCTTGTTTGAAGCATAATGCACTCGGACATTATCCATAGAAAAGCCAGTTAAATTCTCTATACCTGCTTTCAAATTATCAGGAAGTCCAGTACTGTTATATTGAAAGTTCTGCTGTTTACAAGTAGAACGATTATCCACCATTATCCTACCTTTATTTCTTTTCATTTGTGTCATGATGGAATTCTGAGCAACAAAAGAACTACCAAAATGCCAATGTTTTGAAGGTTTCCCTTTTCGTGACAATTTTTGGCTTAATACTTCAACATTTTTTTCATTTTTCCATAAATTCCATGTCGCTATTATTGTATGCAATTTTAAATCGTCAACAGCTTGAGTTTCATCCAACTGTTTTGTTGCCAAGCGAATTGTTAAAGCTATTTTTTTAAAGTTCAATTTTATATCAACTCCATGTTGCTGCAAAATTTCTAAAAAATTATGAACAACCGTATTGTAATTTTTATGAGCTATTCCCTTTTTAATATGACTTGCTCGAATAAAATTCTTATTTCTTTTAAAATAATATAAAGTTCTGCTTAGTATTTGCTCCGAATACCTTTTATTAGTTCCTTTTCTGCCACTAGGAAGCATTATGCCATTACAAGCATCATTTATTAAATTTTCATTAATTCCATATTTTAAGCATACAGCATATGGGATGATATGCTGAGCTTCTCTTCCCAATCCCCAGTGTGCAAACATAGGTTTGTATTGGCTTCTTTTGTTTTTATAAATGTTACTTCTTAATATTCTCGAAGCTGCAAGGCGCCCATTTGGGTGTCTCATGTTACCAGCATTTGTTTTTCTCGGAACCTTTTGTATTATTGTACGTGGTGTTTGCTTCTTATATGTTCTTTCTGCTTTCATAACTTCTTATTTTACAGATTAATATTATTCATTATCAAACTCTTCTTTATTCCGCCACTTAACATAGATTGGCTTTTTCAACCATGGTAGGCGTATTGTCTTATACGACCATGGTAGTGAGTCCAGCAATATGTCATAAGCTTTGTTATCAACAGTCAACACCCACTTCTTATCTTGTTGTTCCAAAAATCCGTCTCTTTCAATAAAACTTCTCTGGAATCCACCGACAGAAGTATTCTTTAACTTTATCCAATTGGCTTTTACTCCAGACAACATTGATTCTATCGTCTCAACTTCTTTTTGTGTCAATTCAATATTCTTTGGCAAAGGAACATTGAAAGGACAAGCAACTAAAAGTCGATTGAAAGCTAACTCTGTTTCTTTATAGAGTCGCACTTCCGCAGTAACAAGTCGTTGCAGTATAAATATTGCTCGAACTTTAGCATCTATATTCTTAAACTCATTTTTTTTCTCATTTAATAAGTCAAGCATGCCGAACAAACGCAGTAGCCATGGAGCGAATAAACACAAGCCAGCATTACCTATTGGTAAATAATTTGGTTTTGGCATTGATTCTAAATCGACTTCTTCAATATCGCTAATCTTTAATTCTGAAAGGATGTTTGTTACAACTTGTTCCAAGACTACTGACTCTTCTTTAAGTCCGTTGCGTTCAGCAACATCTTTCAGTCCAACGATATAATCTTTCGCAATATCCATAATCTTGTAATTATACCAATCATCCTTGCCATGTCTTGCTACAAATAAGACAAAAGCATGAGAGATTAGTTTTTCTGATACCATATCAGATATTTGCAATTTCTCAGTCAACTGTTTCAAACTTTCAGCCCAAGAATAGGATATTCGGGCTATAAGTATTAGCCAATCTTCAATATCTATCCATTCACTAAGCTTCTGCACCTCAAAAGTATCGGAAGCATACATATATTCAACAAAATCCCAAAAGACAAATTGTTGCCAATGAGTATAATGACGCAATAGGTGTCTCTTTTCTGTGTCACTCACTTCTGAAGATGACAACCATTTTGCCAACATTTCAAAATCTTCATTGCAAAGAATAAGGCACTTAGTCGCAAAATGATTAATATTGTCCAATTCAATATTAGCCTTTCCCTTATAAGAGACGTTTCTCGATAATACTATATTTTCATTTAAGCAATCTGCATTTGCTCTTAATGTCATCTGCTTTTCGTAACTCTTAGTATCAACAAGATGTTTCTCTAAATCTTTTAGAACCCTTGCTTCTATACCTGCAAGACCACTTTGCATAATGATATTCTTTTCCAAACAAGATATGACGAATCCAGCAATATTTTTAAAGTTTGTCAAGAATTTACCAACAAGTAAGCATTCATTCACATATTGAAGCATCAGCAATGTTAACAGACTCTCTGCTGACAAAGACCCTGCTAATAATGCGTTTTTATTTACCCATTGATAGATTACATTTCCGATATGAACAAATGCCTTAGCTATTTTTATATCTACCGATACGAACACTTCCTTTAGCATTTGGAAATCAACAATGTCGTTCCAAATAGAAAAGGTATTCTCAGTCAGAGACATTTGCCACAAACTCATAAAGGTTTGTGGTGCATTCTCTGCTAACCAAGCCAACACCTGCCGTTTCATAGGAACATTGTAATCTGAACTTTGTAGCCACTCAGTCAGTAAATACTTATCGTTCAAACTTTTTTCAAATGCTATTCGAGCGGCATTATATGATGTATCAATACAAATATTCTGCCCTCTTAAATACTCCTGCATACGAGTAAACAATACTGCAATTGTATTATTATTCCCTAATGATAAAAGAGAATACACATTGGTCGCATTATACAAACGTATTATCTTTTCCATCACATTGTAAACATTTTCAACACAAGCAATATTTGCTATAAATGTCAAAGAAAAAGTAATATCTTTATTTTGACCATTAGGAATAAGCTTATCCTTAGTAAACGGCACAAGTTCTTCTACTGTTTCAATGTGCCATTCACTTTTGATTAATTGCTCTATAATTCTTTGAATGAGAACAGTTTTTGAAATAGAACAAATTGATGCCACATCAGAAACATGCAAAACAAGCCAATCAACAAAGAGTACGAATGATGATGAGGAACCAATCTTTATTACGTCTTCTGCCATTTCCACAATTATCGTTCTCAACACTGTTGTGTCAAGCAACTCAATGACCTGCGTCAATATTCCCTTTTCATTTAACGTTCTGAATATAACCTCCGCTTTGCCAGTATATGCATCTAAGCACAATAATAGAAGATTGCGTTTTGCTAATATAGACAAGGAGGAGTTCTCCATGATAGCATGTATATTGGCAACGATAACCTTGACATCATTAGATGTGTCGTATGTAAAAAATGTAGGAATATATTCAGTATAAGCTACATCTATTATATTTTTTCTCGCCAATACAGTAAGCACTTCAGATATTGCATAAGAAGTGTCTTTGTCTTTTCTTGTTTTATTCCATCCATCAAAGCTTACACCTTTATAGATAACTGTATAGATATTGCATACGATTTCCGTTACCAATTCCATTCCACGAATAGAATTGTCTGAAACAAGCCAATGTGCAACCAAATTCTTGTAAACATTCTTCAAATCTACAATACCAATCTTGCACATCCATGGTATTTCTTTTGCTACTTCATTAAGGGATGAATATATGGACGAAAGCAATGAATATTCATTATATGATACAACAGAAACCAATGTGAACACATTTTCTGTGCTCACAACCTGTAGCAAAAATTCTAAGACGTTCATGTTTTTGACTTCTTTTAGCCAACAAAGCACCTGCTGCGGTTGCGTCATAATTAACAATGTCAAGAATTCTCTTTTCTGGACTATGCTAATCATGTTATCCATTAACCAGATCTCAAATGGCTTTATCTTTTTCAAGAAGTCACCTACATCAACAAAAACATCGTTTTTATCTAATTCATTATAATTATCTGTAATTTCTTTATTGTAGTTCTCCTCACTTTTTAAAAGCGACAACTTTAGTAGAATCTCGTAAATCTCACGACTGAAATAATCAGAGTTAATTGGTGAGCCATCCTCGTTCAACGCTTGATTATGATATAGCAAGTTCAATACGTCATAACAATAATCAGTACCAAACACTTCCAATAAAAAGCGCATGGTAAGTTCTCCTTTTGAAAGGTATGCATATACAGAACGCTTGCGGATAAAAAACAAGAATCGTTCATGTAAGTGTATGATAAAATGTTGCTTGTCACCAAACATTGCCACGCCATTGAATGGATAGTATTCTATTAACCACAGATATAGATGATGCCAATATTCTGGAATATCAACATCAGCATGACTTTCCGTTTCAGCAACAATAATACTATGAACACTCTCAGAATCAAGCAATAATGCCAAATCCTTTATGTTGTCTTCTGTCGTTTCACGAATGAAGCGAAGAACAAGCTGGGGGCTTGTATCTAAAACCACAGCAAGACATCTTTGTTTTTCGTAATATCCAAATGCTGTAGATTTCAACCATGACAAAATCAGATTCCATCCAGTTTTTTCATTCTCATCAACAAACTGACGTGGTATATGCCTTGCCAATAATGGATTGTCCGTAACATATCCCTGCAGAAAACGCATACAATCAAAATTCTGAATAGTCCAAACTACTATGTTTTGATTGTGTTCACTATCTTTTCCGACAAACCAATGAGTAAGTAATATATTTAACTGCCACTTATCAAGCTGTCTTGTTAACCGCTCAAAACAATAGGATGCGCTAAAGCATAACCCAAAAACTGATTCTTCATTTTTGAAAAACATAAGATCTTCAAAAAGGTCAAAATCATGCATACTCCATTCTGGAAGACAGAATCCATATTTTAAGTAATGAATCAGATTGTCCAAACGTTTCCTTTGGACAGAAGAAGGATTATCATTTAAAGAAATTGACAGTATTATCCTTTCCAATTCAGTACGCAAACGCTTAGGAAACTCAGAATAGAAGTCCTTTTGCTCAATAGAGCCAATGTTTAAGTTTAGAGTATCAACCTCTATATACGAATCTTTGTTATCATATTTACCAAGACATTCCTCTAATATTTTTGTAAAACAAGATTGGCAAAACTCATTCCAATTCGCATAAAGTCCTTTGGCGAATTGTTCATCCGCCATCTTGAAATGGAATGATATTTTGCCTACATGAATCATTATGTATCTCCTTTATTTTTATCTGTATCTTCTTCGATATTGCCCCCAACAGTAAAGTCTGTAGTCAGTATTTTCATCATGTAACTTTGATAGCCTTTCTGAACTTCAGAGGTGTTGCTTCCATCAAGTCCGTCACGCCACAAATGGTAACATTCTTCAAAATACTGCATTTGTTGCGCTCCTAACCAATAAGCCTCCATCTTTAGGTGTGCAGGAAGTAAGGAACGAACCAATTGCAAGCATTTGTTTCGGAATTGAGGAGAATGAGTCCTTGCTGTCCAACCTGTAAAGACTATAGTCACCGTAAATGGTTCTGAGGGAATGAAAAGATTTTTTTCTATCACATACATCGCCTCGCAAAGATTATTCAATTCTTGTAAATAGCGACATAGTGTATTCGCCCAGCCATTCAGTTTTTCTTTGTCTTCTGAACGTCCAAGATTCATCCATTCACCATCTTCCTCATTGCGGAACACCAATAAATACTCACGCTCCAGTTCCACTATCTTGTAATTGTTGAGATTGATTCCATTACGGAATAATCCACCACTGATGAAATTCGTGTTGAATATCGGTAGATTCTTACGTATATATTTATATCTCAACTGCTTTTCTTTTTCTGTAGATGGAGCCTTGTTTGGAATGATAGGCATAACCGACTCTTCATCAAGCATCTTCTCATCTATCAGCATAGAGTTGAGCTTGTCTCTAAAATGCTTACCTTTACTACTTTCCCCCATAATGATTAGATTATGGCTTGGCAACACATTACCAACAGACACTTGCTCGTTATTCCGAAATCCAAGAAGAAGTGATACATATTGCTTTATGACAGCAACATTTTTTACTGACCGTTCATCCATTATATCCATAGCCTTGAAACGGTCACGAGTCAGAATTGGCAATGCTTGCAAGAATTTCATTCTGCGACGTATCATCTCTGTCTCCATCTCACCATAACTGCCAAACTCGTATTGCCACTTTTGTTCGCTATCTACACCATACAGGTTGTCAAGAAAATCAAGATAGCGTAGTTTCATTTTTGTGTTCACACCATCCTCACGCAAGGACAACAAAGTCTTCACGATATCTAATTCTCCTAAACCTCTTTCAATGACTTTATCGAACAAAGCAAGATAACTACCAAAGTTCTTTACATCCTCTTTTTCTTCATTGGTCATATTTTTAGTGAAGTCCTTTTCGCTTGTTTTGTAACAATGTGGAAGGTCATTTTCCAGAGGATAATGCTCATATACGTCTCTGTATGTAGCTTCACGCAAGCTTTCTGTTGGGCAGTTCTCCCAACTTCCATCTTTAGTTTTGTGTTCCTGTAAGTAGAAACGCATTCTTGATGTACTCTTCGTAAAATAGAAAGCACGTAACTTCTCCTTGAAACGGTTGAAATCTATTGCAACCGTTTCATTACCCACTCTAACCTTTATGAGACTAAGGTCGTTGGGAATTTCCAACTTATAAATTCCCTTAAAATCATTTTTCCTACGGTATTCACAGATTCCGTCTGGAGTATCTTCATAGAAATAACAGGTCTTGAAGTTTTTAACTCCCTTAATGTCCATCAATATGTGATACAGTTCCGTTTCAGTTTTCTTTTGCGTTGGAATACTGACACGGACATCCTCAACGGTTCCGTCATACCACTCATCAGGACTTAGTACAGCAAAATCATCTTGTGGTTTTGCCTCTATTTTCACTGCCCCAGCAATATAGGACATGGCAGTATGGAAAACCTGCACCAATACGTCGATAGCATCCACGTCTGTTTCAAGTTCTATATCAGCACTAAATAATAAGTTTTGAGGCTCAACGATACTCACTTCACCTATGTTTTCACATAAGTTACGATGTTTGTGAAAAAAACATCGTACTCGTTTAGTAATGTCAGTACCTTTGAAAAACGGAGACAAACGTAAACGGACATGATATATTCCATGCTCACAGTCTGTTTCAATACCAACATTTTCCACAGCAGGGAAATGCGCAAGAATCAACTTACGATAATCATCCGTAGTTACAGGTGAGGTAGGATATACTTCATTGTCTGGAAACAAACCATACTTTTGAATGGAATATTTGCCATTAGTATCTGAAAGATAGTCTTCCAGTTTAAAACTAAGCTTATACGACAATTCGGTCAAGGCATAATTGGCCACATCTGCAATGGTCACACCTGGGTCATGTGGATTGAAGTCAGTCCACACATCCCCAGATAGTCCTTGTATTTCTTGAATGGTTCTCTTTTGCAATTCGGCATAGAGCTCATCTTCTGACTGCCTGCTAATATATATACCATTGTCGCTCATTGTCGTATAGTTTATGGGTTATACACTATTTGTGAAGTTCCAAATTTTCTCTATTCGATACGTTATGTCCTTCACTCCTTTTTTATCTCCTTTACTTCGCATTTGCAGAAATAGTTGGTCTTCTTTATAATACCAACGTATCTTGATGTTTCCAGACCATCCCCACCAATGTTTTTGTGGTGATAGGATTTTTCTATCATTACCACTACAATGTGAGGCTGTCGCCACGCACAGGTCATAGGAATCATCTCGTTTATTGTAACATGAAGCATAAACTCGATAGATTCTGCAACCATCAATTTCTTTATCTACAGCGGACTCTACAGGTAATTGATACCAATCGCCATCTGCCGGTATAGTCAAGTACGCATCAACCGAAGTTTCACTTGCTTGCTCAGGCTTTATCCTCTCTTCTGTATTCTCTTCTTTTAGAGATTCATTCTCTGGCATATCAGTAGCAAACAACGGTTTGTCATCTACGATGTTGACCACAGAATCTATCAGAAGCGCAAAATGCTCTTCTGTCGGAACATTTCCTTTGCGGAAATAGTTCTTTAGCTCTTCTCTATTTTTCTTGTTGTCGCTCATACTCTAACCAATTATAAAGTTTGTACCAATACTTGAATCTTCAATTCCTTCACCAGCATCGGTGATTGTGATATTTATATCCTTGGGATAAAGGATACCGCTTTCAGTACTACTGAGGTAATACACATCTTCGAGTTTACCCTTGGCATCATAAGATGGCTTGTTGTGTCCTCCTTCGATAGTTAAAGAAACACAACGCTCTATACCTTCGTCATTCACCAACCATGCTTTCAGTTCCTCATACGAGTAGCGTTTGCCGAGTTCTGGTAGTTGCGCCTTGACGAACCACGGCACAAAGAAATTGTAGATACGTCTGTATAGTCTCCTCCGCGCTTCATCTGCATCACCATCTTTCTTTAATATAGCCGTCATGTTGATTGTTATCGTCTCGTATGTAGGGTTAACCACTCGGATCTTAGCAAAAGGTGAAACAAAACTCTTTATATATTGTTCTATCTCTGCCAATTTCCAATTTGGCAACTGTGGCAACACACGCTTCTCGGGATGAGGGAACACAACTATACGGACATCACTGCTATCTTTAGCCACAGGTATGCAACAAACTTTTTCGATGTCATCAAACCGCTCTAATATCATTTTCTCATAATCACAGCCATTCAAGGCACGATTGCGGGTTGATATGCGAGTAGTGGTTCTTATCGACATCGCTTTTTCATCTTCGGCAAGTTTTCCACCAAAGCCATCCATAGGTTGACTTACTTCCAACACCCTTGGATCTTCAATAGCCAAGGCAGATATTGAATCCGCTGGTAGCTGCCTACCATCACCATTTTCACATTGCACCTTGAAACAGTTCAGGTAGATGCCATCAACAATGATATTGTTGGGAGCTACATCATTTTCAAAACCAATTCTAATCCAAACCTCGTTACTTGTAAACAGGCATTTGTTAGTGTTGTCATAAGTGTTTAGCACCATGAATCCACTACGTGTCAATCCGTTTGTGCCTTCTTGCAAGATGCACTCCGATGGGAAACGTTTCCATTGGCTTTCACCACAATTACTATACTCGATAACGGATGCGCCACTATCTTTGACAGAACCTATACGACTACCATATTTCGCATACCGCAGATTGAAATAGAACCTAATTTGCTTAACATGGTCTATTTCTGTAAGATTGAAATATACGTAATGTTTGCCAAGGTCGGGAAGTAGTGGTATATTGCCATTGTCCAACTCAACTTTCTCATATCCATTGGTATCATTGATTCTATATAATGTACCTTTTTCACCTAAACAATCTACTGCCGTATAAGACAATGTTGTATCTGCAAGCATCGGCATTATAGGCATGTTTGGTACAGGTTTCTGATTTCTTTCCTTAGCCTTGCTGTTATATACCATGACCTCTGCAAATTGCTTACGATATACATCCATGCCAAAGCCAATGCTTGGCTCACTCAACCGTATGCGGTAGAATCCATTTGCCTTTTTGGTATAAGCATACGAGTTGTTTGTCCCCAATAGTGAATTGTCGGCAATATTCAAAGTCAACTCCACATCTTCCTTGACATTTCTGTTCTTGTCAGTTTCAAACAGTTGAATAGGGGAGTTGCCGCAAACATTCCATTGACTATTTTCCTGCCACTCGCAGATAGCCTTAAAACTGCCATTTTTTATAGGCTGCTCTAAGTCATAGTCTTTATATAATAAGGTGTAGCCACCATCTGGTATTTTGTTCCATGTTCCTTTCAGAACCACGCTCTGAATTTTCTTCGCAGCCAGTTCTTCATTACCGAAAATGAACCACGAACCTTTTTCGCCTGTTGTACCAAACGGATAGAATGGTTGTGTGGAGTCCATTTCGCCAACTTCACTATACAGGCTAAAAGTACGGATGTCTGAAACCTCTACCTTTATTTGAATATCCCCAAACAGGACACTTGCCATTTCTGTAACGTTGATAGGCAAATCATTGATGAGTATGCGTACTGTAGGATATGCCGTATCTATACCATGAATGTCTTTGCTACAAACAGAAAGAGGATTATCTCCATCTGCAATTGTAAATGTAAACAACAGACATTCTTCTTGCTTATTGTAAACAACAGAAAGTTCTCTCTCCGTCCAACCATCCTCATTGCTTGTAAACAAACGAAATGTGGTATTGCTTGCAACCGATTGCGCCAAATCCACTCTTCCTGCCATCATAAAGCGAAGAGACACATTTCGTGTTCCCTCAGCGAGCAACAACATAGATGAAGCTATAGCCCAACCTAACTCTTGCTGCTTGTTGGCAGGATTGTTGTTTTTGAAGAGCACGCTATTATCCTTACCTTCAAGGGCTATAGGGGCAGTGATTACTCTTGTTCCTTGTAGAAACAGAGTATGTGCAGATTCGAGTATGGTTGGAACAACGTATGCTTTTTCTGCAAGAGAATAATATAGCGTATTTCCTTCCGTACTTTCGCCTGCAACAAAACGTGTACCCATTGGAAGTGAAAACGTCTTGTTTATCTTCTCCGTATTTGGATGCAAGATAACGTATGTACTATCTTGAATAGCATTTTTCGGTGTCGCCTTTAATATCTCATGGAGATAGAAACTTGGTAATTCCTCTAACTTATGATTAAACCGTTTCGCAATGCGGCAGTAGTTTCGTACAAAAGTAAGAAGCAAGGCTTGGGCAGCATCCATATCACCGCTATTCTCTATCTGCTCCATATAAAAGTCGAACTTCGATTGAATATCCGCTACAGCACCGAGCATCGAGAAATATGGACGATTATTCTCGTCCAACATTCTTTGGATGAAGTTATGCCTACGAGGAGAAGAATTTGCTATCGGGAGAGACTTTTCAAGTTGCTCTTTTATACTTTCCGCAATACGAATAGCTGATGTTGGCACACATTCCGTATAAGCATAGTTCAAATAGATAGACAATCTACCTGTCCATCCCTCAATCTTGCCTCGAAGGTCTTCTGTATATTCATTCTGCAAAGTCGTACCGCAACCATTGGCAAATGAGACTGCATACTCTTTCAGATTTTTATGACGAATATCCAACAGAACTGTAAGGACATGATTGTGCCATAAGGCAGGAATTTTTCGATTGTGGTCTTTGTCGTTATCAACAGATGACGATTTGTCATCTGTTGACATTACCCAATGGAAAGTCTCATGCCAGTCGCATTCAAGTATATGAAAGTTTTGTAGTTGAAAGATATTTTCTTTCAACTCGCAATACAAGAATTCTTTTTGTTCACATGGGATATCGATATTCATATATAACTATATTTATTGACTATTGTTTTAATTCAAATGTCTTTGTTTTGCTCTTAAATTTTTCTCGAATATAGACAATTCTGAAACTTTAGTTTTTGGGCGTTTTAACCATTGTGGAAATATCGGGTAGGCTACTTTCGAAGGAGTCTGCCGTGTAAAAGTTTCATAAGCTTTATTATATGCACGAACATGTCTTAAATCAGAAAGTATTGTTACAGGACTATGTAGAAGTCCTCCTATATAAGAAGGATTTAATGGAGTCCATTCTCTAATCTCACAGTTAAATTTTGCTATAGGTTCATTCATATTTGGTTTAGCATCAACTTTAACCCTATAAAATACAGGCTGTCTGTTGTATATATGCGTTTTTACAACATTTTCTACATACTCTAAATGATCTTTATTTGCAGCCTTAGTTATTGGATACAAATTTTTATTTAGAGCACTCCCACCTAAATTATCATTCCACAAATGCCCTTTAACGACACCACCGCCCCTAATTTTCCATTTGTTGCGTATAGCACTCATCATTTTATTTTGAGAGGTATTCAAACATGCGCTTTGTCCTTGTATCATGTCGTTAGGATCTAGTTTTGCTTCAACTAAGTCACCTACTTCTGTTGCATGATAACCGAATTTGTCATACCAAAGATAGTTTTGTCCTTTTTGATTAACAATAGTTTTTCTTTGAATGGGACTATATCGTTTAATTAAGGAATTAGTGCACAAATGCTTTTGTTCCATATTTCCTATGGCTCTGGAACTTCTTGTTTTATATTCTTTTTTAGTTTTCATATTACCAATTTTTAATCATCTTGCACGAATCAGATGAGCATTATACATTTTTAACATATATCATTTTATTACAGATGAACATTATTTCCAACTCCTTACTGACCTAAATTGATAGCCGAGGAATATACCATCATCACTGTCAATGCTGTCAACGTATTTTACACCTGAAGGCTTCCAAATATACTGATTGCTATTCTTGTCAAATTCACCCTTCATAATTTCTTGATTTCCAGGCAAATACAAATCTATATATGGACGCGAATAGTTAATACCATCAAAAATACCATCTTCAGAATTTGCTTCTCCTCGTACATCGGTAAGTGTTCCCAGTATAACTTTTTTAAGATCTTTGCATCCGTAAAATGCTTGTTGATATATAGTTGTAACTTTTGGAGCATTTACTGTTTCTAAATTTATACAGAAAAACAAAGCCTTTTTACCTAACGTTGTCACATCTGGTAAAAAAATAGACTTTAAAGGCTCTAATTCTCCTGCTTCATTGTTCAAACCATTTGCAGGAATTTCCTTGCATCCTATCAAGGAAAGGTCAATGCTACCATCTGTTCCACCATTCAAGGCTTCACGAATAGCATCAAAAACTTCTTTGCCTGCATTAGGTGCAAGAATGAGCTTAATGTCAGTTTTTCCTTCTGTCAATTCTTTCTTAATAACGTTTTCTATTTCTGTAGCAGTCATGTTATTGGCATCAATAGCATAGGCATTCAGCGCATAGCTTATGCCATCTTTGGTTTCTAGGTAAAACTCATAATCCACTAAAGAGTACTCTCCAGATTTTACAGAAACAGTTGAGTAGTAAGTGAAAAGACCATATAAATACACATTCCCTTTAGCATCAGGCGTAAGGGTATAGGTGCAGTTTATATTGTCTAATATGTTGGCTGGAGCAAATTTCTTGACAGTCACAGTAATTGGATTCCCTTGATTCAGAGCAGGATTCGTTGCAATGCGCAAGCGTGAATAGTTGCGTGTTGCTCCGGAAAAATTTACGGTTATACTCTGACCATTAGGGGTTATTTGTGCTGTTCCCTCAATATATTCATCCGTTCCTGCAACCTTACCTTCTTTCAAAACTAATTCGCCAGCTTCCCATTTGTAGTTAGGGGCATAATATACATGAGGAAAGGTAGGCCCTTCGTCTTCTTTATAAGACAGTTCGCCACTTGCCAATTCCCAGTTACTGCCATTATATTTAAAAGTAGCATACTTAGTCCCTAAAGTCTTACTAGTCATCTCCAGAAGCAACTCGTCTCCTTCAGCCCATGAAGTCTTGCCTGCATCAGGTGTACCTATAGCACGAGTCTGCGAATCTCCGAATGCCGGAAATTCACCAACAACCAACTGTACGTTGTTCTTGCCTGTTGCTGCGGTTGTTTCTTCTATATCACTTGTGCATGACGCCATTACTATAGTAACGACTGCCAGCATGATGTATTGAAATATCTTTTTCATATTCTTTCCTCCAATTATTTGAGATCTTCTTCGTTGTTACTGTCCCAACCTTTCAAATCATCTACGCTGATT
>ERZ869991.388-NODE-388-length-15184-cov-4.635004_pt1 | contig 15184 bp, 7 predicted proteins | sample MGYA00520862_ERZ869991 | MGnify/ENA primary metagenome ERZ869991 (study PRJEB32232, sample SAMN07284978) | human gut metagenome | biome: human-associated habitat; material: feces | host: Homo sapiens | place: Tanzania | collected 2014-08-11 ...
CGGCAGTTGCCCAACTCATGCCACAGTCTTACGCACCCACTATTCTAAAAAAGACCATGCAGCTTTGCGTCAGCAGTTGTTGGATGCTTGCAAAGATAATCCACAACCCATAACGACAGATGATAAAGACTGCAAGTTCCTCCTATTGTCGTGGCGCGATATGGCGTTGCGCCTTCACGGCCTGATCGTTTATTATTATCCCGACGGGCAACTGGTCGTGGTGCGCGCCGACGGATTAAACGCGTACCAGATTTGCATTCCACAATATAGCCACGATTGGTTTAAGTCGAAAAAGTAATCTACTCCCAACATCTTATGAAACAAAAACTATTTCTACTGACCATTATGGTCAGTACAGCCCTCACTATGTCTGCTCAGAAACGAAAGATAAGCCTCTGGGGACATGTGTATGACCACGTCACCCACCACGCCATTAGTGGTGCAAAAGCCACTCTGATGCTTGCCGACAGTACCATTGTCGACTCTGTAACCTGCGGCTATTATACAGGTGGCTACTATGGCACCGATGCCAACTACTGTTTCTCAATTCCTCGTAAGCCACAACAGTACATCATCAAAGTGACGCATCCCGACTACGACCCATGCTTTGTTAACTACGAAGTGAAAAAGCCTGGTCGCAACACATTCTTTGATGCTCCATGGCATTACATGAACAGGAAGAAAAATACGACTACCGACATTGCTGCCACACATCAGTTGGGCGAGGTAGTGGTAAAAGGCACTCGCATCAAAATGGTATATAAGAATGATACCATCGTTTACAATGCGTCGGCATTCCAATTGCCCGAAGGCTCAATGCTGGATGCCCTTGTACGTCAGATGCCTGGCGTAGAGCTGAAAGACGACGGCACTATACTTGTCAATGGTGAGAAGGTGGACTTCCTCACGCTCAACGGTAAGGATTTCTTCAAGGGTAAGAACAAGGTGATGCTTGAGAACCTGCCAATGTATGCCGTAGAAAATGTGAAGGTGTATCGCAAATCGACTGAGAAGAGTGAATGGCTTGGTCGAGAGGTTGAGAAGAAGGACTTTGTGATGGATGTACACCTGAAACGCGAGTACAACCAAGGCTATATGGCAAATGCAGAAGCTGCAAGTGGCACCAAGGATCGTTACACAGGCAGACTTTTCGGTCTGCGCTTCACCGATGCTTCGCGCATCTCTGCCTTCGTCAACACCAACAACGTGAACGAGACGCGCCGACCCGGACAAAACGGCGAGTGGACTCCCGAAAAGGCGCTTGGCAATGGTATGAACAAGGTTGTTCAAAGTGGCTTCGACCTCAATATAGATGACAAGAAGAAGCGGTGGGACGAAAACATTACCGCCAATCTGGAATACAACCGCAAACAATGGAACGCAACCGAACTACGTGAAACGTTTGCTTCTGGTGGCAGTCTGTTTTCCAACAGCCATGAGTGGGGTGGCAACAAGGTGAAGGGAGGCGACGTAACCCATCGGTTCCGTTGGAAGAACATGTTCTCGCCCCTCAAGCTCACTCTGCAACAGTGGGTGCAATGGGGACGTTCGGAAAGCGACAACCACAGCGAAACTGCGCAATGGCAGAACACCGACACGCTAAACCATACGCAAAGCAACCACACCGCACATCAGCCCTACACATGGAAGATGGGGGGTTCAAACACCCTTAACTACCGCATGCCATGGGGCGACGACTTGGAGTTGAACCTCAATGGCACCTACACCCGTGAATGCGGCGGAGACGAACAGAGAAGCACCCTTTACGACTATCCTCGCTGGCAGCGCAAAGTGTTTGTGGGGCGAACGGTGCGCAACATCCCGTCAAACCAGTATATGCTGAATGCGCAAGCCGCCTACACCATTCATGCCCTAAACGATTGGAACTATCAGCTCAGCGCCTATGCTGGCCAGATATTCAACAAAACGGTTCATCAACACTCGCTTGCCGACAGCTTGGGATTGATGCACGATGACCCAGACAACACAGAGCGCTACAACATGCTCAAACGCAATGGCATCCTGACCCTACGAACGTATTACAGCAAGCAAGAGGGCGACCGCTACACGTGGTTCAACATGAGCGTGAGCGGTATGGTGAAAAGCGACCGCATCGACTACCACCACGCTCGGCTCGACACCATAGCCCGCTACACCGACCGCTTTGTGACTTACAACGCCAACTTCGTGCGCAACACCGCGCGGCATGGCTACGAGTTGAGGCTCATTTCGAGTGTGAGCAGCGTCAATCATGTGCGCGAACGCATTCCCATCTATTCCACCGTCGACCCGCTGCTCATCACCCTACACAATCCACATCTCGGCCATAGTCGTAGCCACCATCTCTTGTGGACGCTGCGCACCACCGTGCCCGAGCGCCAGCAGAACCTCACGCTCAACGGCCGCGCCTCCATCACCCTCAACAAGATGGGCCAGCGCCAGGGCTACAACACCACAACGGGAGCCTTCACGCAGATGCTCGACAACGTCAGCCATCCTTCTTGGAACATCAGTCAAGAGGCTCACTTCAGTCGTCCGCTCGACGCAAAGAAGCGACTCACCCTCGATGCCCATTCGCGCATCAGCTATGAGGAAAACAACGATTTCGATGTGGTGCAATATTCCGCGTCGGACGGCCAGTCGGCGGAGGCCTTGCTGAAAAGCGCTCCCCTCTCCACAGTACACACCATCTACAATACAGAGAATCTTCGCTTCACCTATCGCATAAATCGCTTCGACCTATCAGCCACAGGCGATTTCGCCTATCGCCATAGCACAAGCGACCGTGCGAACTTCACCACACTCAACATCTTTGAGTACAACTACGGCTTTGCCCTCAACTGTCGCTTGCCGTGGAAGCTACAACTGGCTGCCGACGCCAAAATGTATAGTCGCCGTGGCTACTACAGCTCTACGATGAATACCGACGATTTTGTCTGCAATGCCTCCCTCTCACGTTCTTTCCTAAAAGAATCGCTCACTGCACGCCTCGAAGCCTTCGATATATTCCATCAGCTTAGTAGCACAGAGTACACGCTCAACAGTCAATGCCGTATAGAGAGTTGGCGCAAGAGCATCCCTTCCTATCTGATGCTCCATCTCAGCTGGCGTTGGAGCCATATGCCTAAAAAGAAAGCATAGCTTTAAATACACAAAAAAAATCGAATCATGCAAATAGTATAATGCTATCCGCACGATTCGATTTTTCGTTTATTATTATATCACGCTATCCTAAACACGTTACTAATATTAAACCTTAATGCAATATTTGCTTTATGAATTTTCCGTTACGCTTAACGATATTAAATCCCTTAGTTGGTGCAGAAAGCTTTCTGCCTTGTAAATCGAAATATAGAGCCTTAGAGTCATTAGTTGAAGCATTAGGAGCGAAGATTGCTGTAGCCTTACCTGTAAACTCAGCACTTGTTATAGCTGCAGAGTTTGCTACATCACACTTTGTCTTGTCATCTGGATCATAGTCGTGGATGAAAGCCAAGACTCCGAGGTTGTCGAGAACATAGTTCTGAGTGTAAGGGATAGAGCACTCGTAGGTGTAGTCATCGCCATTCCACTCTAACACATCACCCCAGATGCTGTTTACGCGCCTACCTACATTATAGTGAGTATAATCGCCACCAGCACCAGCCTGAGAAATAGCTGCAAGGTTGGTTTCTGTAAGCACAACTGTTATACGTGCAGGATTCTTTGTGAAGTTCTCCTTTGCACGTGTACCAGTAACCTTAACGTTTATCTTCTGGTTTTCACCATCTACATCGGCAGTAACCTTCAAGCTTACGAAAGCTGTTTCGCGCAAACGCTTGCGAATACCCTCAAACAATTCGAGCTTGCTATTAGGACAAGTAACAGCGGTAACAGCACCATCTTCAGCATGACGATCATACAATACTGCAGGCGCATATAGATTATCAAAAAACCATGTCCAATCGTTGTGGAATGTTGCTGTGAATGAGTCGGTATAATATCCAGCATGATTCTCCATAGTATTGAGACGTCCCTGGAACTCAGGCTCGTTCATTGCATCATGTACATAGCTTGCTACACGTGGGCAGTTTGTGCATTTCTCAGTAGTAAACTCTTCCAAGAGCACGTTGCGAACAAAGCTATGAAGAGTAACATTGAATGTGCCCGACAAAGTGTTGTCGCTTGGTATCTCGTCTTCACCCTCAGTAAGGTTGGTCAAAGTTACTGTGAGCGTACGAGTAGCAGGATCCATAGTCTGAATAGCAGTAGGACTGACAGTCATAGTAATGGTCTTTGACTCGTTGTAGGCTATAGAAGAATCGCAATGTACGGTATATTTCTCATCCGAACCATCTACTGTACATACAGCATCAAATCCATTGATAGTTACAGTAGCATTATTGAATACCTTCATAGTGAATTCGAGATTGCCATTATCAACGACATAGTTCTGCTGCACATCGAGAGCACTCAAAGTCAAATCGTATTTAGGCAACTTGTCGCCATATACCAAAGCCTCTACACTAACGGTATAGTCGCTGCTATAATCCTTCCACTCATCATTGCCCGAACGAATGAAGCATGAATAGCCTGGCTCTGGAGTCTTTGTGCAGCTCATAGCCTTTGATGTGCTCTTCTGATGGTATGAATAACCAACATACAGAGTTTGCATATCAGAAGTGATGTCTACAGGCTTGGTGAGAGCAACAGTATTCCATCCCTTTGCAGGTGTTGCAATAGTATCAGTACTCAGAATAGGACCATCAAGGCTTTCGCTAACCCATACAGCAAGCGAGTCTACATTAAGCTTAGAGATAAGACCTGCATGGATTTCGCGAATCTGATTGCCAGCAAGACTATTTATTTTCTCTTTCTTAATAAGTATGGCACCACTTGTCCATGTCTTCTTCTTTGTAGAAAGATCAGAGAAATAAGTATCTGAAGTTGAAGGGAAAGGACCAAGTTTGCCATGACAATAGCCTATGTTCATTCCTGAAACCTGAGCATTGCTCACCTCAAATGAGGCAAGCAATGCAAAGAGTGATAATAATACCTTTTTCATCTTTTATCTTTTTTGCTTAGATTATTATATCTATTAGCTTAGATGGTTAATCTATTATCTCAAGACCTTACGTACAACGACTGTACCATCTTCCTTCTGTGAGCGAACGATGTTGATTCCCTTGTGCAAGCTGTTAGTCTGACAACCATCAACAGAGAAATATCTTACAGAGTTGCCAGCAACATTGCTGATAAGGTTAGAAACTCCATTTGAAGTATTACGCTTCACGTTGACATCATCGAGACGAAGAATATACTGTCCGTTGCAATCATGATGACGGAAGCAGATTACCACCTGCTTACCAGCATATTTAGCAAGGTCGAATGTGCGGAGAGTCCATCCATCTTCAGCACCATTTTCTTCTTTCAGAGTTTCCTTGATAAGAGGCTCGGTTTCTGCTACTGCATTAATATCGAGTGTATTATCATCGTAAGGCTGAACATACATGCTATATGTTTCCTCGAAACGCTTAGGACTAAAGGCTGCAACATAGTAAGAGAGCTGAGCGCCATCTTCTGGGATAGTTATTACAGGCGACATTGTCCAGTTGTCAGGAGTTATAGCACCAAGATTATAGCTATAAGAAATAGATGCTAAGCACTCTCTACCACCATGACAATATTGAGGCTGGTCACCCCAAAGGTTAGAACCAAGGTTCCATGTTTCGCCATCGCCATCTAAGTCAGCAGTACTCCAACCATAAGCTTGGTTTTCAAAGTCACCTAAGAGTACGAAGCCTTCCTTCTCAGCATCGAGTGCTACACCACTACACTTTACAACTACATCACCAGCACTTGTCTTCAAGGTAAGATCTTTATTGAATTCTCCAGCCTCATCAGGATAGAACCAAAGAGTTACATCGATAGTCTTGTTGAACTGTGCAATTTCTGTTGTTTCTATGCCATAGAAAGGGTCGTTTGCAGTTATCTCTTCGACTGTAAGGTCCTTAGAACCTGTGTTGCGAAGAGTAATCTTTGCTGTTGTATATCTGTTGTAGCCTACATAAGTAGTATCGAATTTAACCTCTGGAGTTTCAAGCTCAACACCCTCGTCTTTAAAGTCAATAACATGAATTCTGATATCATATATTTCTGCGCAATCGCCTTCAGGGACTATACCATCACCATTATGGAACCATCCCCATTTATAAGAATGCGTTCCTGGCACACATACAAGAAAGTCAGCCCAGGTTTCATCTGCCTCAAGAGTTGAAGAGCTTACATCAACATCTGAACCATAAGCAGCAGCAGTACCTCCGTTTGAAGAATGATTCATTTCAAGCGAAAGATAGCTACTATAAAGGTGAGAATAGTTTACTTCGTCTACAGGACGACCATAACTTCTACCCTTCCATGATACATAAGCAAGCTTACCATCAGGGATATTGAGGTTCATTTTGAACCAAGCAGTCTCGTTTACAGAGTTGTCGCCAGCATTCTTGTTAACAGCCTTGCCATCCTTGATAATGAATGGAGCATCAGGGTTTACTTCCCAACTTGTGATATATTCAGCACCTTCCTTTACAAGACTACCGAAATCAGGCATTGTCATAATAGAAGCCTTAACAACGGCTGTGAATGTACCAGCAGAGGTTTCAATAGTATAAGTAGCAGACTTTTCGCCTGCAGTCTTTGTTTCCAAAGTTACAGGAATGCTTATTTCTTCCATAGTAGGAACAGCCTTAAGACCACTAATATCGGTAGTAAACTCAGCATTGTCAGCAGTTACCTTCTTGATGACAAGATTATTCTCACCCTTGTTCTTCAATGTTATCACGCCAGTCTTTGTGCATGAGCCACCAGCAGTAAGCACATCTGTACCAAGAGATACCTCAGGTGTTAAAACAACAGCTGCATCCTTTAAGAGGTCTGATTCTTTATAATCAATATCGTAGACATAGAGGTGGTTGTCTTCAAGACCAGTATAAGCCTCGCCATCATACTGGAAGCGGATAAAGTGAGCACCAGGAGCAAACTGCCAACTACCAGACATATCTTCGTTAGCTCCTGTCCAAGAAGCCTTCACACCTTCAAGAGTATCTACGAAATATCCACCAGCATTCTGATACCAATTGCTTACGTTGTTGCTGATACCCTTCCAACTTACAGTAGCAAGCTTACCTTCAGGAACAACAAAGTCAAGACGGAGCCAAGAGCTACCACGTTTACCATGAGTACCAGACATAGCAACCTGTGTACCATCCTCAAGAGTTGTCATCTCGAATGGGAACTCGATGTTGGTTGTAACATCAAACTTATCGCTCTTGAAAGCAGCAGAATAGTCAGGATAAGCCTTAGCTGCACCAGCAAGGTCGAATACCAAGGTAGCTTCATCCTCTCCATTATCGTAAGTCAAAGTAGCAATACCCTCATAGCTACCAGCCTTTGACGCACAGAATGTAACAGGCAAATCCAATGAGCTATGAGCAGGCACAACGCCAGTAGTCATCGTTGAAGTAAAAGCATCGTCTTCAGCATCGATTTCCAAAGCAAACTCTGCATCACTACCACCAGTATTATAAAGTGCTACAGTCTTTTCAACCTTATTATTTACGAAATCTTCTCCGAAATCTACAGACTCGTTAAAAGTCTTAAGATTGGCAACACCCTCTACAGGCAAGTTTGCCTTGAACGCCTTGTATACACGAACGGTACCATACTGATATTTTACAGCAAAGTTTGTTCTTGCTGTAAGAGTTGATATATTACCTGCATCGTCGGTAGTAACATCAAATACCAACGATTCTACAGGGTCAATAGTACCAGAATTACTTACATTACCAGCCACAAGATATGTATCATAGTAGCCACCGTAGTTACCACACACGATACCATCCTTAGTAGTAGGGATGGTGATGGTCTTTGCCTCAGCATCGTATGTACCATCTACAGGAAAGTCGTAACTACGAGCCCATGCTGTAGCACTCTGATTGTACATATCAAAGAGGTTTGTGATAGTAGCCTTTGTGCCATTAAGAGCAAGACCTATATTATAGCTGTATGTCTCACCACCTTCATAAATAAATGTATAATCCTTGTGGAAAGACTGAGCAATAGCAAAATACTGCACAGTATCAGTAACGGCAGCATCGCGACGTGGCAATCTTGCTATGGTTTTAGGCTTCTTAACTTTGGCAACTCCCTGAGTAGGGATGATGCCGTCTACATTTTCTGGTACGGCGAGAAACGAAACGTCATTCTTGTTGAGCGTCTTCTGTAGCTCCTTGGCGTTTACCTTCTGCATACCCTTTGTTACCCTTTGAGCCGAAACAGGCAATAATGCCACAAGCATCAAAGCTAATGAAAGTAGTGTTTTCTTCATACTGTAAACTTTTAGCTGTTTTACATTGTGTTACTAAATACGGTTGCAAAAGTAGCATTATTTAAGCAAACAAGGCGGTTTTATATGCTTTTTGCTATACATTTTCAAGAAAATGGATGAAATACTGGCATTTTATCGTTATCTTTGCATCGTTATAAACAAAATATAAATACAAAAAGGCGATAGCTTTTTACTTTTATATTCCAGTAGTTTATACTATCTTTGCACTATCTTTGCATAAGATAGGCTGCACTCAACAATAAAAATGAATTTGCATTCATTTTGTATTGTCTTCGATTTGCACTATCTTTGCACTATCATAACAAAATTTAATAGGTATTTTACCATATATAGAACAAAATGAAAAAGCTTCTAAGCATAATACTGGCATTCATATTTCCATTCTGCTATGTATTCGGAGAAACAAAGAAGGCTACAGATAGTCTGCTTTCGTTGGGACATGAATACTATAGCAAAGAAAGATATATGGATGCTCTCGATGTATTATCGAAAGCCGTAAAAGCCGCCGATAAAACTCACGACGACTATGCATATATACAAGCATATGTATATATTGGTAACATATATACTATATTCGACGACTATGAGCAGGCGCTACATTATTACAAAAAGAGCTTGGAAAAGGCTTATGAACTAAAGAATAAGGAATCCATCACAACTGCTAAATGCAATATGCTATTGTGTTATGCCAACCTCGGCATGGCACGCGAAGCTCAAATTTGTTACGAATCCATCGGTACAATCTCGATGGACTCCAAAGAAAAATCACGCTTTTATACTTATCTAAACCAGGCACTTTTGGCTAAAGCTAAGAAGAACTATAAAGCCGCTATATTTTTCCATACTCAAGCCATGGAATATGCTAAAACTCATGATATGGAAGAGATCTTCGTGGCTGCAGAAATGGGACAGCTCGGAGTGATGCACGAAGAAATCAAGGACAATAAGAAGGCTGAAGAATGGTTCTTGAAATGTGTAGATGTAGCTAAAAAGGGAAATTGTATTGGTCCGCTTACTTCGGCATACGAGCATTTAGCAATTGTTTATGGCAAAGAGGGCAACGATAGCCTATCATTACATTATCAGAAGCTCTTTGCGGCTATGCGCGACTCCTTCTTCCTACAGAAAGAATTCAACTCTAAGCGTAGCCAGATTGCTAACTACGAAAGTCAACGTAGCGACATGCTGATATCTTCATTATCCAATCGCAACACATTCCTGATATGGGTGATAGTGATATTCGTAGCTTTGCTTGCCACTCTCATTGTGCTCACCTATTATATATATAGGAAAAACCGTCAGCTCGTTATCACTCAGCGCTTGCTCATTCAGAAACATAAAGAATATGATCAGCAGTTGGCTATACAGAACGAGATATTTGTAAACAACCAAAATAAGTCTGAGAGTGAGAGCGTAAATGAAGCAGCTCAAGAGGCTGACGACCCAGACTTGCTTAATAAACAACAAACAGAACGATTATTGCAGCAGGTAGCACATGTGATGGAGGATAGTAGCTGTATTTGCGATCCAAGCTTTAGCCTACAGATGCTTGCACAAAAGGTGGAGTCGAACACCAAGTATGTGTCGTGGGCAATAAACAAGACCTACAACAAGAACTTCAAGACCTACCTGAATGAATATAGAATCAGAAAAGCAGCAAAGATGCTCACCGACAAGAATCATTATGGCAACCTTACCATAGCGGCTATAGCAGAAAAGGTGGGATATAAGTCGCCTACAAGCTTTCATCAGGCTTTCAAGAAGGTATATGGTATGACACCTATGGAATATCAGAGACTTGACAAAACATCTATTATCAACAACGAAATATGAACATGAAAATTATCAAAACTACGCTATTTGCATTAGCTACGCTCGCATCAATAGGAGCCTCAGCACAGAAAAACAATTGGCAACTCGTTTGGCACGACGAATTTAATGAAGACGGCAAGCTAAACGAGAAAATATGGAACTACGAGAATGGTTTTGTGCGCAACCATGAAGACCAATGGTATCAGGCAGATAATGCTTGGTGCGAACGCGGACTGCTGATAATAGAGGGTAGAACGGAGAAGCGCCCTAACCCACTCTATAGCAAAGATGGCAACGATTGGCGTACTTCGCGCGACTCCATAAAGTACACGTCGTCGTGTATAACCACACAGGGCAAATTCAATTTCCTATACGGTCGACTTGAGGTTAGAGCACGCATACCTGTAACTGGAGGTGCATGGCCTGCTATTTGGACATTAGGCGAAGGCATAGAATGGCCATCGTGTGGCGAGATTGACATCATGGAATATTATCGCATCAACGACAAGCCACATATTCTTGCCAATGCCGCTTGGGGCAACGATATTCACTATAATGCCGTTTGGAATAGCACACGCACACCATTCACCCATTTCTTAGAGAAAGACCCACTATGGGCAAGCAAATTCCATATTTGGCGAATGGATTGGGACAAAGAGGCTATACGCCTGTATCTCGACGACGAACTGCTCAACGAGATAAAGATGAAGGACGTGAAGAATGGTAGTATCGGCAACTACAATAACCCGTTCAACAAACCTCAATACATACTCCTCAATTTAGCTATGGGTGGCGACAACGGTGGAACCATCGACGACGCTTCGCTGCCTATGCGATACGAGATTGACTATGTGAGATGCTATAAGAAAAGTATGACACCTAAGTAATATCAGAAACTCGATAAGATAACTACAAACGATAGCGAGATATAGCAAAAGGGATAGACCTCATAAGATGTCTATCCCTTTTGCTATTATCAATATTCCAGTAACCATTTCCATAGGGGAATGATCTCTATACGACAATCATCCTTCTCCACAATGTCTTCCTCATCCTTTGTCACAACAATCATCCGCTTAACATTTTGTACAGATGATAGTTTTATAAGTCCATCCGTCTCCCGCTTGAAAGTATCGGGATCAGCCATAGAATAGGAAACCTGTATAGCTAACTCTTTTTCTGGAATCACAAAATCTACCTCGGCATTCCTGCTGTTCCAGAAATAGCTGCCGTCACCATATTTCCGTCTAAGCGTGATGGCTACTATGTTTTCCAACAACGAAGTATCTGCATCAACCAGAAAAAGATGAAGCAAACCATTGTCTGTAAAATAATACTTACGGTTGGATTCCTTATCCTGCAACTTGCCGAATAAATTCTCATACGGCAAAATGAGCCAGGTATCAGCCATGTAGCCAACATAATCTATCGTGGCATCCGTACTGAGTTTTTTGCCGGTACTGCTCACGATGCTGGCTATTCTGCTGTAAGATAATGGCTGCTTCACGCTTTCTGCCATCTTGCGTATCATTACTCGCAAGGCATAATCGTTGCGAATCTTATAACGAGCCACCAAATCTCCAAAGAAGATTTTGCTGAAGAGATTGCTCATCCACGATCTTGGTTCCTTCATCCCTACCGTTTCGGGTAAACCTCCATGTTGGAAATAGGTATTAGAGAGTCTTACAATATCCTTGCCGTGCGCATAGAGGGCATTCTTCGCATTTACATCAATACCGCTCGCCTTCAGATATTCGGCAAAGGAATAGGGATACACCTCATGTACCATATACCTGCCTCCGAGGGTTGTTGCTATCTCGCTACTCAACATTTTGGCATTGCTACCGGTGATGTAAACCTGATATTTCTGATCTGCTAACCTGCGGGCAAACTTTTCCCATCTATCTACCAGTTGAACCTCGTCGAGGAAGAAGATAGGACGGCTGTCATACATTTCTTCATAACAGGTTTTTATCAAGTCAAGGTCTGTCACATCCAAGGAGTCAATACGATCATCCTCAAAATTGAAATACAGGATTTCTTCCCTCTTATGTCCCTGTACCAACAACTGTGCTATGCGTTGATACATAAGATACGATTTTCCTGCGTGTCTCAATCCTACAAACACGTAATTCTGATCATCCATGAGTTCTACGTCACGACGAACTAATTCCACTTGAGTAACATAAGCTTGATACTCAGCTATCAGTAATTTGATTAAATCCTTTGTCATACTTCCCAATAGTTTTACAGCTCCTGGTGCAAAGATAATCATTTTATCGTTTATAGACGACAATAAAGACAACTTTTTGTCGTCTATAAACGACAAAACTCTTCATTTTTTATCGTCCATAAACGATACTTATACAATAAAAGACCAAGTAAAACCTTCTATACAGGTCTGCTATTGATACTTGCGCACATGTTTGTCGGGTGCGCTATAGACTCTATAATATAAACAAATAAGTGGTAGTTCGAATGATTACGAACTACCACTTATTGTTTAGTTATAATATTGCCTTGTTAAAAGACTATGTATTCTGTTACTTTACAACCACCTTTTTGCCTCCAACAACATACAATCCCTTAGGAAGACCGTCTACAGAGTTGCTATTACGAACAAGAGTTCCATTTATAGAATAAACACCTGTAGAAGCTGCTGGCTTTGATGCTACTACACCAGCATAGTCGATACCAAGAGTTTCAGCATCAACGAGAGGAAGCTCTTCGGCTGTAAGGATAAGCCAACGCTGATTAAGTCCTGTACCACCATTGGCGAGGTCTAAACCTGTATATCCTGTGGTACCATTAGCATTAGCGGTGAGTGTAGCAGGGCTCCAATTGTCTGTCTCAGGGTGGATAATCCAATATCCGCGCAATTTATTAGCAGTTACATTCACACGTCCCTTCATCAGCTGCATGTCATAGCTTGCAGACGCTGTAGTAGACATGCGGAAGCCATTAGAAGTGTAGGCAATGCGCTCGCCTGTTGCAACATTTGTGAACTGATAATACTGATTAGCAGGATTGAACGAAATATACCATGCTACGCTATCGTTTAGCTGTGCATCAGCAGCTGTCATGTCAATCCAACGAAGTCCCTTAGTAGCCAAAGGTTTGAGATAGCTTGTGAGGCGGCCACGGTCATTAGACTCTGCTTTAATATAGTATTTCACACCATCTTCTACATCCTTTGAATAATAAGGAAGCGCATGATGCTTGTAGCATGTTTCAAGTCCATCTTCAGCCAAAGCCTGTATAGTAAGGCTATTAGCAATATATAGCTCTGGCGAATGATTATCCTCCTGAGCGCCATTGATGCCGAAAGGCCACATGTGCTGATAGTCGCCATTAAGAGTGCCTGTGGTATTATTGTTCCAGAACTGAACAATCTCTGTTGCACGGTCGCCAAGCCATGTGCCAGAACCATATGTGCCACCATTTTGATTGGTAGAGCTGCTACGCAAATTGAACTTTGCCCATTGAGTGCCCGCCCAAGGAATAACACCTACGCCATGAAGCATTTCATGAAGAAGGGTTCCTGTTGCCTGATACGAAGCATTTGAGCCTACACGAATCCAACCACCATACGAGCAATCGGCTGTTGGCACACCTTCTTGGAAACCAACGTTGATATTTACATCCTTCATAGAAGTGAGGTTGTTCCAATATGCCACAGCCTCGATAGTGGCATTCTTGATACGATTATATTGCTCAGTAGTACCACCATCACGAACATTATATTTAATCTGTCCCATAGGAATAGTATAGAACATAGTCTGCTCGCCATAGGCAACAGCTCCTGTGGTAGATTCTACGAATGGTCGCATATAATATTTAGAACCTGGGACAAGATTCTTCTTGTAGTAGATAACGCCATTGCTATTCAAAGTACCATCATTAACGCTGTCGGCAACAGTAGGGTTAGGAGATTGTGCGAAAGCAAAACCTTGACGAGCTATCTGAGCAGCAGTAGCACCCTTTACAGTCATTCTGCCGAAAGCCATTGTTGCGCCACGTGCATAACGCTTATCGGAAGTAACAACAACATCACGCTCCCATTTATAGCTTTCTGTAGCTTCAGCAACTGTCAAAACCATATCGTTGAGTGCCGAGATAGACGCATCTGAGGCATCTACCAAAGCTTGGGCCTCAGCCAACTTAGCTTTCAGCACGTTGGCTGCATCGCCATTATCTTCACCCAAATCTTTGTTGGCTGCTTCGATAAGAGAAGTAATCTGCTGCTTCTTTACTGCGATATCGGCATCGCCAAGAGGAGTGTCGCGATAAAGCTTTACCCAATCCAAGAAGATAACTGTAGACAGTGTCTTATTAGATGAAAATCCTGCCCAGATGGCACCTTCGGTAGTATCGTTAATGGTAAACGATACTGTATCTGTAGTCCATTCGTTTTCAGGGAAAGTAAAACGAGAAGTAGATGTAGAACCCTTCTTTGCTCTCCATTTAAGCATAGATGTGACAGAGGTCTGCGAAGAAGTGTTGTAGGATGCAGAAATAAGCTTATAAGAACCAGGAGGCAAAACTACATTCTGCAACAAGGTATACTTACCAACCGAGCTTACAGAGAAGGCTGCTAAGCCACCCTTGTCAGCGTCAGCATAACCTTTAGCAGGAACAGCAACATCACAGATGGTGACAGGGCTACCATACTCTACTGTTGTTAGAACTCCTTTGTGGGCAGCAGCATTAGCATATAGACTCCAACCATAAGGTACAGACTCTACCACAGCCTCAACATTACCTGCGCTTTCAGCAGTATAGTCAAGTTTGGCATCGAATGAGCTGTTGCGAAGATACCCTTCTGTGATGTCGTAAGTTTGGGCATTTGCCATAATTGCAGAACCAACTAAGGCTGCAATGAATAATGATTTTAAGTACATAAGTATAAGTTTTGAATAAGCTATTTAGGTTTTATATTTTCTGCAAAATTAGTGTAAATATAATAAAGGAACAAGAAATATATGC